>Ga0137418_10004046_pt1 | contig 13443 bp, 8 predicted proteins | sample CZODoug3_1_2_16f_FD_122242 | JGI IMG/M metagenome (GOLD analysis project Ga0137418, IMG submission 122242) | Vadose zone soil fungal communities from Angelo Coast Range Reserve, California, USA - CZODoug3_1_2_16fungal (Hybrid Assembly) | ecosystem: Environmental > Terrestrial > Soil > Vadose...
CAAGCCCGAGCCCCTTACCTTGGCCCCCTCACTGTCGCCACCGTTGCACCGAGATTGAAGTGAGGAGCGTTGTTGTTGTTGTTGTTGTTGCTGTTGCTGTTGCTGTTGTTTCCTGTAATCGAATCTGGAGTCCAAGCTGACACGTTTTGAGGAAAGTACGTTGGTTGAGCTTGTGAGCTTCCAGAAGGGTTGGGAGAAGGCAGGTTGAAATGCGGAAGGTCAGATCCCAGGTAATCGCTTATGCTGCCCCTGCTATTCATGAATTCAAGATAATTATGAACAAGAATACACTCACCTCCTGTTGTTGGACCTGGCCCCCATGGGCATTGGCGACATCGAAAAATCACTGAACTTGAATGGTGCGGTCTCAAACGCATCATACAGCATCAGTGCTGACGTCGACGGCACCTGGCCGCCCGGATTAAACAATTGCAGAGCCTGCAACAATGAATTACTGTGATGGAGGGAAGTGTTATCCTCGCTTGCATGAGTACACTCTGCGCTCACTCTTCATTGAAATCAGAACTGATGATAGCCTGCTGCTGGGGGATCTGCTCTCCACGTTCCAGTTGCAAGTCTAGTAGTAGTCTACGTACACCAGAATCTTGGGATTGAATCATCGCCCCCGCCAGCTACCAGCTGCTGATCATCGCCTGTCAGCCCCGTTGTCCTAATCGTTGCCATTGAGCTGCCATCTTGCACCACTGGGTTGGAAAAAGAAGGGAGGGAGTGGTAGGAACGGCACAAGGTCCTTAATACTCTTTGACAGTTGTCCTGTACTGTATTTATTTATTTCTTTCTTTTGGTGATGTCTAAGAGGGTCGTGACAAGTTAACGGTTAAGCTCAGGGCAGGGAAGGATTACACCTCCCCGTGAAAAAAAGGGAGACCACCATGAGGAAATGCAATTACGCACGGCTGCCATGGGATGGCAGGCGGTGTGGGGCACGAGGCGGGCACCAGCAGAGGCTAGCAGTTCCGCCCAGGAGGGCGACCTGTCTCCCATACCCACTGAATCCTCGGTTCAACGATGACAGTCGTTGGGCAGTTTGCGTTCGTTGGAGAGGGTACCTGACCAAGTCGCCTGTACAAGACGGCTAGGGAGTGCTTATTACCATGGCCTGGTTTGTCGGTAAGGAGGCGGTCCCCCTCCCCCGTCCGCATCACATCACCAGGAACCGACTTTGCTGCGCTCGAGGCTACTGTCAGAGTGGACCTACAAAGTTTCCATCACTCTAGACGGTAGCATGGCGCACAAGTAGTTACGGGGTCGTATCATAAAGGGAAGATCTGGGGTCAACAAAGATGTGAACAGTGTGCGAAGAGCAAGTCATGCATACACATACCCAAGATAGTGTCGGAGTGGCAAGACTGTACGTGTGCGCCAGTATGTCTTTTGTGCGGACATCGAGGAGAAGAGAACGTACGTCAAAAACAGCCTGTGCAATGTGGTGATCGTTCATAAAGAAACGCGTGAGGGTACACTTGACACTTATGCACCATCAAACGACACCCTGGTGGAACAGTGTCTACCCGAAGTAGGTCTTAGAAACAACCAAACAAAAAAAAGGTGAGTAGGATAGTCCAAACAATGACACCAACCATAACCTCCCAAGAATATGCAACACACTGAGGCGATGTTTGTGGGAATGCGAGAGGGCCGCTTGTGTGAGGAGTGGGCATATACGGTCGAGAGACAACGTGAGCTGCCAGGGAGAGCTGTAAGGTAGAGTGAGGTGTGATTAGGAATACATCAAGAAAAGTACATGCCTCGCTCGAATGAGGTCTGAATGAGCTTCCAATACGCCCTTGGACCAAGACCACTCATTAACGATCATCTCCGTCCAAACTTGCAGGTCGACCAAATCAGTCCAACTGGCTGGTTTCTGCTTGGACAAGTCATCCATGCACATCCGTAGTATGAATGCTGCGTTTGCTGGTGATTTTTCATAGTCGGCTTTGACATCGCTCGTTCGAAGTGTGTCCTCGATAATTCACACCAGGTGCCATGGTATTGAAGGAAGTAAAATGCTCAGCACAAGTAGCATATAAAACAGTTCTACCTTTTTCCAAAACTCTATTAGATATGCTGGACGAAAGATATTGAACACTAACATTTTCTTTGCTGCGCGTCCACCCTTCTAATTTACTGGTTGCCCAGTTCTCAAACTTGAGCTTCCAATTGTGATCGGCATCGTTAAGCCTTTGTGCTCGATCCAGCGCAACTAGCATCTCCAATGTTTCTGTGGGCATATGGTTGATCAAAAGGCAGCCATTATTTTGAAGACCAGGTTTTCTGCTGTCGTTTCAGCTGACCCTTGTTGTCACTGTAGCACAGCTATCAGCATCACGTTAAGTTGAAATGGATGAATAACTGACACGAACATGGAGTTCTTTCTCTTGCGACTATCGTTTTTAGTGATTCCTCTCTGAATCTTGCATCTGGCTGTAGCTCGTGGGTTTGTTGTAGCCTAGATGATAAGTACACTATGAGGATCTGGATATCCTGAAAGTTCATGGGGTGCATACCTTAGTGATTCTGGTCACCCTCCGTTCTCTCTGTACGGTAAGCATGTTCTGGCGAATTTTGCTGTAGATGCCAGTAAACTTGATGGTGCCGACTTTTTGCTGGATGAGATCCTGTAGTTCCATGGCAGTCGTCTTCAACTCGTCTGCAAATCAAACTAATGGTCAATAAAAAGAAGAAATTATTTTCAACAAGGATAACGACCCATATAGGGGTCACGGATGGTGTCATCTTCCGTTACGCGAAATAGCGGAGACAAGATGTGCATAAGGAAAATTTCCAGGTGGGGAGGGTCCAAATACATCGCCATTGCTGCGAACCAACAGAAGATCACAGAAGGTTGGCGGTACCAGTTGTCCTATAACGTACTTCAGACCTTTCTAACTTTGAAAACAGGGATAAGAGATACATAGAGGTAGTGTCACGATTGTGGCGAGCTATATGCGCCGATCGGAGCTGATACGACAACTTGGAGAACTGCCAAGCAAGTGAATTATCTTGCTTCTTGTCTTCACCTTCAGCTCCCTCATCTATCTCATCCTTGTCCTGTTTGTCTTCAGAATCGACACCGTCCTCTTCTGTGCGCCTGTCAGGTATCGAAAGCACCGCAAAACATTTACCAATATAGAAGAGGTTCTTGACAATCTGGAGGCTGTGCTCATCATCCAGGTGAGGACTCTTCAACTGCAAGCACAGCTTCAGTGCTATGCCTTTCAGGTCCAAACCAGCAAGAGGTGATCCATCGGGATACTGGTCTTTAGGTGCAGCGATGGGAACAGCAGAAAATAATATTCCCAGCAGCTGGGAGGATGCAGTACGCACCTATGCATGCGGGAAGAGCAAGTGATCAACAATGGCTGGCCAATTGATCTCTTCGGGCTGGGTGGTAAGACCTGGGTATACGTGCAGCACCTTTCCCAGCACAGCGAGGATATGATAAGAGACCTGCCACTCCACGTCGACATTCATCTCATCATTGCCTTCGCCAGATTCCGCGTTCACGGATTGAGCGTTATGTATCAACGTCATAGTGAGGTCCTCCAGAATGCCAGAGAGATACGGCGTGGTCTCCTGCTGCAGGACATCCACTGCTAGACCATACACTTGGCATGCGACTCGCATAAGCTGAGGTTGCGCTTGTTGACCAGACCACGAATGGAGATGAGAGACGATGATGCGATGGTGGTCTGCATCCAGACGGGTGAACAGACCCTTGATGACTTCGGCTGCCATCTCTCAACATTTGACGAATCGTTGTTCACAATGACCATAACTAAGGCGACAAAGAACATGACCGCGTACTCCATGATCAGAAGTGTGTCGAACTTCAAAATCACCGCACTGAGCAGCTCCATGACGGACTTTTGACCACTCTCGTACACGTAAGACAGGTTCTTTGCCAGAAAGGTCATTTGATTCCGGAGACGGCCTTTTTCCTGTGGATAGTCCAGTAGAAACTGCAATAGAACTCCGCAACAAAGCTCTTGGACTTGCAGTGATTGGTTCGTTACCATGATCTCCAAGACCTTGTCCATGAGATCATAAATTTCCGGTATGACAAGCTTGTGTGCAACTATTGCTCGTAGTATGGCAAAGACTGCGGCCCAGTGAGAAGGATCTTCTAGATCTGGGGCCAATAACTCAAGGAGATAAAGCAAGTCCTTTTCCTTCACCTGAGCACTAGACCGGTCTCGGATGATCGTCGCCAGAGACTTCAGAGCAGTCTGCACAACCTCCGACTCTGTGCTCCCCATCCGCTTAATGATGTCGATGGACTGACAGATGAAGACAGGGAGTGATTTGTCAACATTCTTCAGCGGACATCTCACGATTGAAGCTGAAGTTTTGAGACCCTGGATGAGGACATGGCTATTGTCGCCATAAAGCGTGTTCCCGATTACCGCCACCATTGATTCGAGATGTGCCATTATTTCTGGGTCCTGAAAGTCGAACCTGCCTCGCCGGAATGCTGTGTTGAAAAGATCAAGGCCAAATACGATGAAGCTCGAAAAGTGTCAGTAAATCATAGGTCACCCATTGGAAAGTGAAAGTTGTCAAGGATAGCCACCAATGTCCAAACGCAAACACGTTCAGTTTGACCCCAGGCAACCTGAGATATTGCTGCACCAGAGCATAGTACAAGCTCCATGCCAGTTGCTTGGCTATATGACCCATGGTTATGATTGCCTCATTGACTAGATGATGGTCGACATTCGCCATGGATGTGATGAAATTACCGACCTGTGGGATGAAAATTTCCACCAAACTGATGCTTCATAGCTGTCCTTCATCACATTGTTCTGCAAGCCTGCGCAGTGCCTGGATGCGACAATGAATCTAAACATGGTGGATATTATTAGAGAAGTTAGCTTCTTCATCTCCACCGGCAAGAAGGATGCGCATATCCACCAATGAAGTAACTTCATCACAAGAGGACACAGCATATGCGACGACGCCAAGAATCTCAGCACAAACTTGCTCATTTTTAGAGTGCAGACCATTCTTGAGGGCAGGAAATAGTCTGCACAAGAAAACAGGTTGATACTCTGAGTCAGGGTTCTGAGCCACCATATTGACGAAGTGCTTTAGAACCTGAGCAGAGCTACAATGGACTGCTAATTCATCAGGATCCTGAATGAAATAGAGTATGTTGTGGAGAACCGGCAGCCATTCCGTTGGCGTGAAGGAGACGTATGCCTTCTCGTTGAGGGTAGTGAAGGCCTCGATGCAGCAGTCGAAGTCCGATTTGTCGACACGCTTGGCTGAGTATGCGTTGAGCAAATCAAGTAGATTGGCCAAGGGTTGCAGTGTGATGTCAATGGTAGCAAAACATCGGAACGTTACGATGAGAGCGATTCTCGCTGGTCGGGAAGGAACAGATTGGAATAGAAGTGACGAAACTTCAAACGTCTTGACTTAGGTCGAATTGGTTCAGTCAGTCAGCGCAGGTATAAGTGGAAGAAGACTGGAGACAATTTTGAGCATATTGGCCTCAACCTTCTCTCCAACCAATCTTGTGGGCTTGTGTAGCAGAGGTGATAACAATGTGAGGAGCATGGTTGCCTGCTTGCTGTCTGTTAGATAGCGAGAGACACCGGAAAGGATGTTAATCTGCCGCTGCACCAGGGGATTGGCCGCTGATGCATCCTGCTTTGTACGTTCAATGAGTACAGCCAGATTATGCAGGAGTGTTGTGACACGGGGCTTCACGACATGATCAGATATGCCCTCCTCCATGGAAAGACTGAGCAGCCGGTCGACGATGTCCAGTATCCGTGACACAATGGCAGGCTTGACAGCCGGAGCTATCAAACAGGTATATACTTGAGGCATGACATGATCGTCATAGTCGATCAGAAAGGCAGTATACTCCTTCTTAGACGTCCAGACAAAGAATAACTCTAGCAAGATTGAAGGGGCTTGAGTGTTCTCCTGATTGAGGGATGCAAGCTGAGGTGAAATACATTTGCGAAACGACACTGCAATGTATGGTGAGAAATCAAACTCGGCAAGATTGCGAAAGAAATCCGCAAGTCGCTTCATGCCCATGGAGCTCGTAAATGTCCTCATCCAACTTCTTTTCAGCCTTATGCTGGAGTGCAGAGGACGTTCGCAAGGTGCCGACCGCTGTGCAGCCATCTTGACCGCTCTTGTGGGCTGTACAGATGAGGTACTGAGTCTCCTTATTGACCTGATGCTCCAGTCAGTACTATCATAACCTCCGCAGTTCGTAGAGGGCATTTATACAATTAGTCCAATTTCCGGTGATGTGTCGGAGCAACAGAAGATTGGCTTTTTGAAACTACTGGGCGATGTCTTGAAGAACCTGGGTTCACGCTTGGTGTCGCGCTGGGATACCCTTGTAGGTGCTACAATTAGTTTGATGTCTCATGCCCAGGCGAGAATCTCTTCCACGAACCAGGTCAACAATCCACTAGAGGAAGAGCACAATGATGAGGGGGAGGACATGGATGATGGTGGCTCGCTCAAATCAGTACGTATGTGATCATCTGTGCCTAAGTTTGCGATATCAAGACCGACAAGCTCGTCCTGCCATTGTGACTCATCCAGCAGTGCATGGAGGGAATCTTCTTGCCAAACTAGATGTGGCGATTTATAGGTGAAGATACACGACAAGGACAGGCCTTGCAGCAGTCGATCGGGGTGTGAGAGGAGAGTGATGTACAATTCGTGAAGTTGATCGGTGTCGAACAGAGCGTGAGGGTTCGAAAGGACAGCACTAACCAGTTGGTCAGGGTCTCCTGCAAAAGTTTGACAGGTCCATCATGTCCAGACAGCTCGAAGAAGTGGGTGATGAGAGCATGATTATGCTTTTCGGCCAATGAAGCGCAATGTCCAATTGCCAAAAGAAGTTGGGACTCATAGAATTCACGATCAAAGCGCTCCCGAGAGTGTTGTGCCTATGATAGCACATCATGAGCACTGGAAATCAAAATAGCCAGCTTCCAGCCACAAACCTTTATGATCTCCCGACATGCTGTATTGTCGTTCGTCCTCTGACAAGATGAGATGTGGTGTGCCAATGGTACAGTCGGTGACAATTCACAGGACACGTGTATAACGTTCCGGACCATGCTTGGTCAGAAATTGTGAAGTCCCACACATCCCAGGCATCCCAGGCATCCCAGTATCCCACGCGTCCCAGGCATCCCAGCATCCCAGCATCCCACACATCCTGGCATCCCAGCATCCCACGCGCATCCTATTTCAGCATCCCAGCATCTATATCCAACTTCTACAGTGTTTAAACTTTGTTACCTTCCCTATTTGGATTGATCAAACTGTGAGTTTCCTTTTCAATCTTGGCAAATCTCTGTACTAGTTTACTGGCCACACACTCCTCTGTCCCTCTTTTTTTCGATCTTGGCATGTCTTTACACCACTTAACTGGCCATAGAGGTGGTAGTATTCAATTTCATCGCTTTTTTCCATTATTTCCATTGTTCTGCACCAGTTTACTGGCTGCGGAGATCTTTGTCTTGCGATGATGATCCCTGATGATGTGACTGAGTGTGGAGTAGGCATGCAGCAACAGAGCACCCACCGCTGCCACCACCACCACCTCTGCCCGCATCTGGGGTGCACACTGTGCGCCTGGACACCATCATGGGGAACACAACCACCGCACCTGCACAGAGGCTGTTTCCAGAGCTGGTGTGGGTGTGGGAGGAGCACGCGCATTGAGGCTCAGTCACGAAGGTCTACTAGTGTTGTGGCGGCCACCACGCAGATGTTGCTAGCATCGCCGAGGATGACCGTGTATATTCTGACCATACCAAGAATGCACGAGCATTTCAGCTTGGTTCTTTATGGCATCTTTAACAGCATCTCGTTCGGCTCAGGCTTCGGCTTTCAATTTCTCCATCTCAGTTTTGCGCCAGCGAGCGTTGACATTCTCGATACTGACATCGTCCAAGCGGTCAGAGAGCTGCTACATATGATCTGTCTTGATAATACTATTGACATAGAAACAGCGGAAATGTATGCACGTATCCAATTCCTTCCAACTCCACAAGGGGGCCATGACCTTTTTCTATGTCATTCTTAAAAGGGGATTTTTTATCTTAAAAAGGCGTTTGTTTGTTCGGGATGCGCACCCCCTGTAAATTTCCCACAAATTACGGGTGGGAGAGCCTTGCTCTTCGAGCAAGGAATGTCCACTTCAGCAAGTCATATGCCGAAGTCACAAAAGTGAAGCAATAATAGACGGCTAGCTGAGAAAGCCATAAGACCAATAAGAGTGAGAATTTGCAAAGTCCGAAAATCTGGGATGCTGGGATGCGTGGGATACTGGGATGCTGGGATGCTGGGATGCTGGCTGCGACTCGAGTTGAAAATGCGCAATACAATAGTCAACCCTCCGAACCCTGTAGCTCATGAACCCGCCATCCGTTTCCTTTGAAAATATATGCATTTTGGTGCTCTCAGTGAGCTCTTGTGCGCCCCATAGTTTTCAGAGTTTTTCATGAGGAATTGAGTTATGGCTGTTTGGCCATCCTGCTCGTGCAAATGGGTCAATTCGTATGAGCTACAGTGAAAGCATGGGTCTATAAAATACGTAGAAACTATCTTCCACATCTGTAGATGTGCACCCCAGCAACTTTGGGCCCGAGAGTGACCTAATGTTCTTGCGCACGGAGGTCCACTGGCATGTCGGTACTACTTGAACCAGGTGCCACTTCTGGTGAAGGCGCATTGTGAACGTGAACTTGTCGCAGCTAGACATGGATTCCAAGAGCTCCTTGGTGGAGGTGGGTGTGCTAGCAGCAGACTCTGGTGCCGTCAAGTAAGACCTGTGCTTCGGTGCAGGTACTGAGTTTGGGAGGGTGCTGCAACGACATTGCTAGCCTGCTGGGCAGAAGTGGGTGTGACTGGGGTAAACTCTGGTGCCAGGTAAGCCTTCTGCTTCGGCGCAGGGAGTGCCGTGACAACATCGCCAGTGTTACGAATACGGTAGACCCCCACTTATTTTCTTACGTTCCTTACCCTTGACCCTTGCCCTTGACCCTGACTTCTTCAAACCCCTTGATTTACCTCACACGTTGTACATATATCCAACCAATGGCGGATATCTCTCCTCCACTTACACCCTTGACCCTGACTCCACGCGTTGTAACATACGTTTACCTGCCCTTAGGTATGCTTCTTTATAAGGGACATACTTTACGCCTTTGTATCTTAAGCTTGTTCTCTTGTGTTCTACCTGAATACATCGAACCTTTAGCTCCCTTGTCCATCGTCGGTCTTGTCTCGTACTCGACCTCCTTTGTCCTCTCGTCGCCCTCTCATAGGGAATACCCCTTGAACTAAGACCTTTTGTATAACCGGTGATTCCCCCTTCGAGTCACTAACTCTCAGCGTTATAGGTACTTGACCGCCTACGCGTGTTAAGTCCTTACAGCCAGCCAATGACACAGACGAAAAATCTGGCGGTGTTGAAGGTAAGAAGAGCACAGTGCACATTACAGTCTGAGTCGCTGTTACAGTACTGTAGCACATTACTGTAGAGCTGGTTAGGTTAAGAGTCAGGATGGGACAAGGCAGGGTGCTCACAAAATGTCTCTCTGTCTCGCCGTGCTCTGTACGATCATTTCCATCAGTTGCACATATACGATGTGACAAATGGGACCATTGCAGTTGAGGTTAAGGGATTTACATGGACGCATACCCAGTCCTTGGCACCACTTTTGCTTGTAAACGGCAACTGTCAACACGGCTCTTCGCTCCATTGGAAGAGGGTCCACCCTCTTTACTCTATGTCATTCTTCTCGCTGCTGTGCATCGTGGCGTCGAGCGTGTCCGTCGCGCCAGAGGCCAGCTTGTCGCTCACTCCCTTCGGCCGGCAATCCTGGAGGGAGAACGGCTCGAACGGAATCGACCGGCGCGCGGGTGGTCTCGGTGGTGGGACTCGTCGTCTCGTGCAGCGTCAGCGTCAGCGGCCCGTACATCTGCACCAGGTCGAAGTAGTACAGGGCGCGCAGGAAGCGGGCTTCCGCCACACGTCGGGCCTTCAGCGCCGAGTCCATGACGACGACCGGCGCCTGGTCGATTGCCGCGTTGGCCGTATTGACGGCACGGTAGAAGTCGACCCACGTCTCCCGGAAGAACTGGGCGTCGGGGTTCAGCTGGGTCGTGTAGTCGTTGATGTACTTGTGGCTGCCGTCGGCTCCCTTCGTGAAGATGTCGGTGCCGAATTCCGTGACCGTGAATCCCCGTTCTTGCGCGTAGAACGTGCGCAGCGGCTCGTACGACGCGTTCACGAGGGACTCGAAGACGGCCTGCGTGCCGTAGGACCCGGGCGTCAATCCGGTCACGACGTTTTCGTCGAGGTTCACGCAGCCGGGCACCCCCACGAGCAGGGCGGCGCCGACGAGAGCGAAAGTGTGTTTGCGCATGGCGGTCTCCTCTAAATGCCCAGAGTGACGCCCATCATCAGCGTCCGGTAGCTCGGCACGCCCGAGTTCAAGGCCGATTCGGGGTCCAGGCCCCTGAACTGCGTGAACATGAACGGGTCCAGGGCGCTCGCGTAGATCCGCAGCGACCGAGCCCGCATCCAGCGCAGATGCCCGCCGCTGACCGTGTAGCCCACGGTGATGGTGCGCACCTTGAGGAACGAGCCGTCGCCGTACCCCCGAATCCCCCCGTAGTCCGGATTCTCTTGCGCGGCGTTGGGGCGGGGTTCGGTGTTCGAGGGGTTGTTCGGCGTCCAGTAGTCGACGTCGATATTGTTGTAGCGCCCGGCGAGTGTGCTTTGACCTCCATTGCGGAGTGAGTCCTGCACCAGGAAGCCGAGCCGCGCCACGGCCATGATGGAGACGTCTATCCCCTTCCAATCGAGCCGGCTGGTCATGCTCATCGTCGACGCCGGGAACGTGGTGCCGAGGATGATTCGATCGTTCTGGTCGATCTTCCCGTCGCCATTCGTGTCGACGACGCGGATCTTGCCTGGCGCCGATCCGTATGCCTTCGCTTGCACGGAGTCTTGGAGCTGCCAGATGCCGCCGAACTGGTAATCGTACGCGACGGAGATTGGATGGCCGACGAACCACTTGTTGCCGGGGTCGCTCAGCAGGCCGCTCGACAGACGCACGATCCGGTTTCGGTTCGCGGCGCCGTTGACCTCCACGTTCCAACGCATCCCGTGCCAGTCCTGGACGAGCAGCGTGGAGAGCGCCACTTCGACGCCGGTGTTGCGTGTCGCGCCGACGTTCTCAAGAATGTTCGAATAGCCGGTCGTCGGCGGGAGCTGGCGCTCCATAATCAAGTCGCGGGTGTCGGCCCGGTAATAGTCGATCGACCCCGAGAGGCGGTTGTTTGCAATCGTGAACTCGAGTCCAGCGTCGAGCTGGGCCGTCTTCTCCCAACGCAAATCCGGGTTCGGCAGCCTGCCGGGACGGAAGCCGACGGCGGGCTGGTCGAGGAACGAGTACATCGTCCGCGTCAGGGACCCTTCGGTCTGATAGGGATCGATCGCGGTGTTGCCGGTGCGGCCGTAACTGGCCCGCAGCTTCAAGTCGGAAAACAGCCCGCTGCTGCGAATGAAGGGTTCCTCGGAGAGCCGCCAGGCGAGCGCGACCGACGGGAACATCCCGTATTTCTGCCCCGGCGCGAGCCGTGACGATCCGTCGGCGCGACTGCTCACCGTCAGCAGATAGCGGTCTTTGAAGGTGTAGTTGACGCGCGCCATGAACGACTGCAACGCCCACGCCGAGAGCCCACTTCCCAGCCAGTCGGGTTTCAGCCCGGACCCCAAGTCGAAGAACTTCTGATGCTCGTACGGCAGTCCCGTCACCTGCATGCTGTCGCGCTCGGTCCGCTCGTGCTGGATGCTGTAGAGTGCGGTGACATCGACGCGGTGGTCGGTGCCGAGACTGCGGCGGAAGGTGAGGATGTTGTCGAGGGTGTAGGCGACCGTCTTGCTCTCCCACATCGCCGCGTCGGCGCTGCTGCCTTGCCACTGCTGGGTCTGCGCGCCCCGAAACTGGCCCCGCCGAGAGAACGTCAAGTCCGCGCCGAAGTTCACGCGCCAGGAAAACGCCGGAGTCAGATCGTAGCCGGCGAAGAGCGTGCCGAAGAGGCGCGTGCGAGTCCGGTTGTCCGTCCAGTTCTGGATGTCCGAGAGGGGATTGACGCGTTGGCCGTCGGGGGTGGGTTTAAAAAGGATCGCGCCCGTGGTGTCGAACGCCATCCCCAAGGGATTGTTGGTGAGCGCCTCGGTGTAGACGGCGTCGCCACGACCCACGTTCTGCTCGGTGCGGATCAGGGAGGTCGAGCTGCCGACGCGCAGCCGCGGTGACAGTTCGTGGTCGAAGTTGAGACGCATCGAGCGCCGCTCGAAATCCTGGGCCTTGACGATCCCCCGCTGCTTGAGCTGGCCGGCGGTCAGGGCGAAGTGCGTCTGGTCGCTACCGCCCGTGACGCCGATCTCATTGCTCACCTGCGCACCCTCCTGCAGCACCAGGTCCTGCCAATCCGTCCAGCGGCCGGCCCGGAGCGCTGCGAGGGTGCCATCGGGCCCGAAGAGCTTCGCATCGGCGGAGTCGCACACGGCGACGCCCTGGGCGCACTTGTAGTTGTTGCGCGCGCGCTCCGCCTCGCGCCGGTACTCGGCGAACTCCGGACCGTTGAACAGGCGGACACGACGGAGCGGCGCCTGATATCCGGCGTACGAGTCGTATGTGAAGTTCGTCGCACCGGCGCGTCCCTTGCGCGTCGTGATGAGCACGACGCCGTTCGCGCCGCGCGAGCCATAGATCGCCGTCGCCGACGCATCCTTGAGCACGTCGATCGACTCGATGTCCCTGGGGTTCAGATCGCCGATCCCACCCGCCATCGGAATGCCGTCGAGCACATAGAGCGGATCATTCGACGCCTTGAGCGATCGTTCGCCGCGCAACCGCACGCGCACGCCGTCGCCCGGCTTGTTCCCCGTCGTCACGATGTCGACGCCCGCCACGCGGCCCTTGATCGCCTCGATCGCATTCACTTTGGGCACCTCGTGCACGTTGTCCCCGTCCACCGAGGCCAGGGACCCCGTCACATCGCGTCGAACCTGCGTGCCGTAGCCGACCACGACGAGCTCCTGAAGAGCGATCGCCAGCTGGGTCAATTGAAAGTCCGCCGTGGCGCTCTGGTCCGCCGTCACCACAACACCCGGCACCAGTCCCAGCTCGTAGCCGATGATCTGCGCCTGCACGTGGTAGGTCCCCGGTGGGACGGCGGCGATCGTATACTGCCCCGCCGAGTCGGTCCGGGCGTTGAACCGCGTGCCGGCGATCGTGACCCGGGCATCCCGCAGGGGGGCGCCCGACTCCTGCGTGCGCACGACGCCCGTGATCGTGCCCGTCTGCTGGGCTGAAACGGAACGTGGCGGCGCGAGAGCGAAGAAAAGGAGGG
>Ga0137418_10004047_pt1 | contig 13440 bp, 10 predicted proteins | sample CZODoug3_1_2_16f_FD_122242 | JGI IMG/M metagenome (GOLD analysis project Ga0137418, IMG submission 122242) | Vadose zone soil fungal communities from Angelo Coast Range Reserve, California, USA - CZODoug3_1_2_16fungal (Hybrid Assembly) | ecosystem: Environmental > Terrestrial > Soil > Vadose...
ACGAAATCGTTCGCCAGCGCATCCGCACGGCAATCGAGCAGACGCTGTCGTCCAAGGGATTGCGGAAGGTCAGCGACCCGCGAGACGCGGAGTTTCTAGTGGACTATCACGTCGCCGTGCGGCGGCACAACGTGACTGTCGAACGGGTATACCCCGGCGGATACCCCGGCCTTGTTTGTGGTCCTTATGGATGCTGGGAATCGTGGGGCTGGGGACCGCCGGAAGTCAGTTACGAGAATATTCGCTTCCGCGAAGGCACGGTCGTCTTTGACTTCGTGAAGCAATCGACGAAGCGGCTGGCGTATCGCGCAATTGGCCAGAAGCCGGTGCACCGAGACACGTTCAACCAGGATGAGATTTCAGAATTCGTGCATCACATACTCGGGAAGTTGAAGACCAACGGATAGACATGATTCCCACTGTTCTTCCTGCCGTTTGATCGCGCCAGCGCGGAAAAAGTCACCTCTCGTTGCAAGTCCTAGAACTCGACGTCACCGAGGATGCCTCGGTGGATCGCGCGGTGAGCGAAGTTACGGCGAAGCGCGGCCGCATCGACGTTGTTGTAAACAACGCCGTTACGGGGTCATGGACCTGGCGGAGTCCGTGACGCTAGCGCAGGCGCAGTGGCAGTTTGACACGAATTTCTTTGGCGTCTTGCGGGTGAATCGAGCGGTCCTCCCGGCCATGAAACGCCAAGGGAGCGGATTGCTGCTGCATGTAAGCAGCGGAGCCGGACGCCTGGTGATTCCCGGCATGGGCTTGTATTGCGCGAGCAAGTTCCAGATGGAAGCGCTCGCGGAAGTCTATCGCTACGAATTGGCTTCCCAGGGAATCGATTCCGTGGTGATCGAACCGGGCGCGTATGCCACGCCCATCTCGAAGCATTCGGCATCACCCGACTGGCGAAATTCAAGACGCGAGCCAGCGGGGTCGGCTAGATCCCATACCAGCAATCAGAGGTAACGTCGCTAGGGCAAAAGACCGAAGACCGCCACGCTAGTCGCGGTGCCCACGTAGACTCTCCCGTTGACGACCACGGGCGTGATGAACTTGTTGCCGCTGAAATGGTCGCGGTTACCGGCGGCCTGATTGGAATTGTAGAGCTCCTTGATGAGATCGGCGGCGTCATACGCAAAAAGAATGGCTCCGCTATTCTCGATGGCCCAGACGATTCCGTTGGTGGTCCCGTTGGCAGAGACGCTCGGCGTCGTCCCGGGATATCCGAAATGATGCGTGGATTGTGACGAAGGAGCGCCCGCGAGTTTCGCGCCGGCCACTGGAAATGCTTTCAGAGCGTCGCCCACCGCTCCGTAGTAGACGATATTGTTGAAAAAGGCGGGCATGGAGAAGACCGCGCCGCCCAACTGGCCGGAAATCTCCTGATAGATCTGATCCGTGCTGGCGTTGAACTTGCCCATGGAATCACGATCCACCACATAAATGAGGGCGTCTTTGCCGGCCCCTACGGAGAGATGGCGTGTCTTCCCGCCCGAATCCGTGACGTCCATCAGCAGGATTCCTCCACCTGAACCGAAATCCTGGTCAGCGTTTGATTCGGCGACGGTGTTGTGGGGCGTGAAGTAATCGACAAGTTTCAGGCCCCCGGAAGTGGAGAGCTTGACGAAACAGTTGCCGCAGTTGTCATTCACGGGAAAACCGCTGGCATTCAAGGTGGTATCAAAAGTTCCGTTGCCGAGGATAAAGAACAGATTCCCGGCCGCATCGGCCGCGGGCGCCGTGCCGGCCATCCATATGCCGCCTTCACTTCCATTCGGCACCAGATTCAAGACGCTGGTTTCGGCGAGCGTATCCGCGCTGAAGGCCATGACCCACGAGGTGTAGGGACGGATGTCGCAATGGGAAGACCAGGTGGTGTAAATCGTTCCGTTGATCTCGAGAAGCCCAGGCCGCTCCTTGTATTGTTTCGGATCAAAGACCACGTTTCCGCCGGAGCTGTTGTCGCCCGTGCCGGGATAAGTTGCCGTGATGGTCTGAGGACCGCCGAAAAGTTCTGCGCCGGTGGACAAGTTCAGGGCATGCAAGCGCTGGAAGTAACTTCCGGTAACGTCTTTCGACATGGCCACAACGTAAATGGCATTGCGGGCGCGATCGATGACCGGCGTTGCAGTGATGCCAATCTCCGGTGAGACCTGGCCGCAGCCGCGACTATCGCTGGTGGTTTCGCCGCTGCCGAGCGTAGTGGTCTTCCAGAGGAACGTGGAAGTCATTCCGCTGATGGAGTCGGCGTCGAAGGCGTAGACGGAGCCGTGCTCGGTCGCGACATAAAGAACATTCTTCTTTTGTCCGCCGATGGTGACCTGCGAGAGATACAACGGCTGAGCATCGACTTTGCCATCGACGGTGAATTCTCCCTTCTTCCCGAACTGCGTGGAATTCACATTTGCGGGAGTCAGTGTTGTTTCGTTGAGGTTCTGGCCCGAGCGGCCGTTGTCGTAGTGATAGGTGATCACGTCTACGCTTGAATTGGTTGCACCGGGGTTGACCGTGAGCATGGCGGAATTGCTGGTCACATTTCCGGCAGTGTTGCTGACCATGACGCGAAACATTTCGCCGCTGTCGGCCGTGGTGGTCACCGGACTTGTATAGCTCGATGACGTGGCGTTAGTGATGTCGGCGCCGTTTTTCTGCCACTGGTAAGCGATAGGCGCGGTTCCCGTAGCGGCGACGCTGAAGGTGGCGCTCTGCCCCGCAGTCACAGTTTGATTCGCAGGCTGCGTGATGATGTAGGGGGCAACCGGCCCGTTCCCATTTACGGTACCGGTGCTGGAGTAGCCGCCACACCCCGCGAAACAGAGCGCAGCGAGAATGACTGTGATTGAACATAAGAATGGGATTCGCCGCATGCGCATTAACCTCGATATTGAATTCAGCTGCTGGGCTAAGCAGGGATCGAAAAGCCGAGGTGGGTTCAACCATTTTAGCGAATACATAAGATACGGTGCATGAAAAAATACCCGAAATACCACCTAGGAGAAAACAGTAAGACCATACTAGATTCGCGTTTGGAGAATTGCACCTGGACTAGAGTACAGTTCTTGGCCAGCGCGTTGGGAGCAAGCCGGCGAGCTGCGATGGCTTGTCTCGAAGCTTCCTTCCCTCTATCCTCATGGTCCTTATGCTGCTCAAAGATCAGGTCGCACTCATCACTGGTTCGGGCAGGGGAATTGGCCGCGCCATCGCTCATCTGTTTGCGAAAGAAGGCGCCGCCGTGTTTCTTACAGCGCGCACGAAGGAGCAGCTCGATTCCGCGACGGCGGAGATTACCAAGGATGCGGGACGGGCCGGATACGCCACGGCGGACTTATCGCGTGAGGCTGATTGCGCGCAAGCCGTGGCGGCAGCGCGAGAAAAGTTCGGCAGGATCGACATCCTGGTGAACAATGCAGGACATTATGGCCCGGTTGTTCCGGTGGAAGATTATCCGCTGGCGGATTTCGACAAAGTGATTGCCGTTCATCTTCGTGCCGCGTTTCTCTTGTCGAAACTAGTGCTGCCGGAAATGTACGCGCGGCAGTCCGGCGTGATCTTAAACATCTCAAGCCTCTCGGCAAAAGCTGCCTACTCATGGGGCTCCGGTTATGCCGCGGCAAAGGCGGGGATGCTGGGGTTGACGCGCGTCACGGCCGCGGAAGGGGCGCCGAAGGGCGTACGCGTGAATGCCATCTGCCCAGGCCCGGTGACGGAAACGCAAATGTCCAAGGACCTAGGTGCGCTGCTCGCAAAGAAAACGGGTGTGAACGAGGACGAACAATTGGCCGGCTTTCTGAACGGTCTGCTGCAGGGGCGCGCACAGACGGCACAGGAGATTGCGCGCGCTGCGCTGTTCCTGTGCTCGGAGCAGTCCAGCGCGATGACCGGCCAGTCCATCAACGTCGACGGCGGGGCGGCGTTTTACTGAGAGGCAGACTGCACAAAAGTCCCAGTCGGACATCTCGATTGGGCTCTTCCGGTGTCCTGCCGCGTTCGTTGACTTGCTTGGTTTGAGCACCTAGAATCAGCGCGGACCACTACCGAGCTGTATGGTCGGTCAAACCATCTCGCATTACAAAATCACCGACAAGCTGGGCGCCGGCGGAATGGGTGTGGTGTACAAGGCACTCGATGTGAAGCTTGAGCGCGTCGTTGCCTTGAAATTCCTGCCAAATGGCCTCTCCGTCAGTGACCGGGACAAACAAAACCTGCTCCGCGAGGCTCGCGCCGCGTCCGCACTGGATCATCCAAACATCGGTGTCATTCATGGAATCGAAGAGTCCGAAGACCGCCAACTCTTCATCGTCATGGGCTACTACGAAGGAGAAACTCTTGCGCAGAAGTTGTCGCGTGGCGTGATCCCCGTCCGCGAATCGCTCGACATAGCCATCCAGATCGCAAGAGGGTTGAGTTCGGCTCATGCGCGCAATATCGTGCATCGCGACGTCAAGCCCTCGAACATCATCATGACCAATGACAAGGTGGCCAAGATCGTTGATTTCGGCCTCGCTCGGGTGGTAGCCACAGCCAGCGCTACGCAAAGCATCTCTTCCACCGGAACCCTCCCGTACATGGCTCCCGAGCAAATCCTCGGCGAGGCCATCGATCAGCGCTGCGATATCTGGGCTCTGGGCGTAATCCTCATTCAAATGATTACCGGCAGTCATCCTTTCGTCCGGCCGAATAAGGGTGCGATGACATTTGCGATTCTCAACCAGCCGCCCGCGGCGCTCGACGTGGTTCCAAAGGCCGTCGAACCTGTCGCTTGTCGTGCGCTCTCCAAGAAGCCCGAGGGCCGCTATCCGAGCGCCGATGAAATGCTCCGCGATCTGGAAGCCGTGCTCGCCGAAATCACGTCAAGCCCTCGAGTGGGGGAGGAACCGACGCTCACGCGTTCCATCAATGCCCGCGAACTCAAGCGCTACATGGAGAATGCCTCCACACCAAGCTGGGCCATGGGCAAACCGAGGAAAGCCCGGCGCCTCCTGTTTCCCTCCATTGGAGTGGTCTTGGCGGCTATCGTGCTCTCCCTTCTTCCGCCCGTGCGCGAACGCTTCGCGGGACTCGCCTACGCCGGGAGCGAAAAGCATATCGCGGTACTTCCGTTCGTCAATTCCGCCAACGATCCCGAATTTCAGCCGGTCGCGGAAGGACTGATGGACTCACTTACCAACGAACTCTCGAACCTAGAGGCCGCCCAGCAATCGCTTTGGGTGGTTCCCGTCAGCGTAGTCAGAAACCGCAGAGTCAACGATCCGGCAACCGCCTTCCGCGAACTCGGCGCCACCATGGTGGTGCAAGGCAGCATCCGGCGGATAGGCCCCGGGGTGCACCTGACGTTGGTTCTGATCGACTCGAAACGCCTCCGCCAAATCGGCTCGGCGGAGCTGGAGGATCGCACGGGTGACTTGGCCGCACTTCAGAACCAAGCCGTTTCCGAACTGGCTCGCCTGATGAAAGTCAAAGTGACCGAGGCGACCCAAACGACTGCGGGAAGCGTCCCGCCGGGCACATACGAGTCCTACCTCAAAGCGTTAGCCTATATGCAGCGTTACGACAAGCCCGGCAATGCTGATCTAGCCATTTCCGCGCTGAATTCCGCCATCGAGAAAGACCCTCGCTTTGCCTTGGGCTATGCGACCCTCGGGGAAGCCTATCGCTTGAGATTCCTGATGGATCATCATCCGGCGTGGGTCGATCAAGCTTTCCGAAATTGCCGGACGGCCCTGCAGATCGACGATCGTCTGCCTGCCGTGCACGTCACTTTGGGTCATCTCCAGGCGACCCTGGGCAAGAATGATCTCGCTCTCCAGGAATTTCAGAAAGCACTTGCCATCAATCCACGCGACGCCGGTGCTTTGATAGGCTTGGCCGCCGTCTACGAGAAAATGGGCCGTGTCCCGGACGCTGAAGCCAACTACCAACGCGCCATCGCTCTTAGGCCAGATTACTGGGAAGGGTACAGCGTTCTCGGAGCATTCTACTCCCGGCAGAAACGCGTTCAGGACTCCCTCGCGCAGTACCGGCGCGTCATTGAACTCACCCCCGATAATCCCGAGGGGTACAGTGATCTCGGCGTCGAGTATATGGAGCTCAACGATTCGCAATCCACTGCCGCAGCCGAAGCGGCGTTTCAGAAATCCATTCAGCTGACCCCCAACTATCAGGCCTACGCCAACCTCGGCTGGTTGTACATGAACCAGAAACGCTATGTGGAAGCTGCCGCAGCCACGCGCAAGGCCCTCGAACTCAATGACAAAGATTGGCGTGTTTGGGCCAATCTGCAGCTCGCCTACACCTGGCTCAAGGATGACGAAAAGATGCGTCCCGCGCGCGCCAAGACCCTCAGCCTTCTGGAACAATATGCCTCGGTGAATTCTCAGGAAGCCCGGGTGCAGTCCATGCTCAGCATGCTTTATGCCGAAGACAAACTTCGCGAAAAAGCCCTGGCTCATGCGCGTGCTGCCCTCAAACTGGCGCCAAATGACCCATGGGTTCTCTCCGATATCGCGGAAACCTATGACGACCTCGGCGACCGTAAGAGGGCCATCGAATTCGCACAGGACAGCCTCAAGAACGGGTACACTTTGACGGATCTTCAGCAACAGCCCGCTCTCGAAGGGCTGCTAGCTGACCCAAGTTTCCAGCCCCGCGGAAAGCACTAAGCTTTGAAAGGAGAATCACCGTGGCTACCACAGGAGCAGTTAGAGCGAGACAAGTTACCCTGCCCCGATCCGCAACGATTACCGTCCGCAAACAGACACCCAGGCCCGACGGCAAAGTAGAGGTGGCGCCGGGGGTAGGCCGGGTTCACTTCAAGAACCAGGATAAGAAGGGATATCGCCTTCGCTTTTGGAAGCAGGACACCGGGCCCCTTCGAGGCATCGACATTTTGTTTCCAGCAAACGGTCGCCTCACGGTGATGATCAAGAAAGAGGATGAATTTTTCTACACCGTGCTTAACCTTGGTGATGAGGCCGCTACCGGGAAAGGCGGCGGCCCCATTGTAAATTGATTCACGGTTCTTTCAGCAACGGTCATACGCTCGATGCGCGCGGCTACATCGAACTTAGGGAGTACTGCGAGTGATGGGCCGCCGTGTCGATTCTCGGCGCGGCGCACTATGTGTTTGCTCGCGCCGAAGGATGATCACCGGGGTTTGGCATCCTCGAGACGCAGAATCATCAAGGAAATATCGACAACGGAGCAAGCTTCGGCTACCATTTGCCGCGTAGGGTTCTGCGGGAAGGAAACGGCGCACAAATGCGCCGAAAGGTGTCGTATGCTCAAATCAAGTTTTTTTCCCTGTGGAAAAGATGTTTTCGCCTCGTGAAAGTCTCGTGGAGCTAGTGGGAATAGGATCGCTTATCTATTTGGAGCAGACTTGAGCCAATCGTCTCTGATTGATACTCCTGGCAATCCCGTGGGGGAAGACGCGCGGCGCAGCACGCGCATCGAGCGGTCCGTCCCGCTGATCGTCTTCGGTCAGAACCGCATAGGCGAACCATTCGTAGAAAGAACGGTCTCAACTAGCCTGAATCTGCATGGGTGCCGCTATCCCTCGCGGCACGATTACGGAGTTGGATCGTGGGTTACGCTGCAGGTGGTGGGATTGGAAGTTGAACCGAAGCCCCCGGCGGTGCGCGCAAAAGTGCGCTCGGTCCACACATCTCATAGCTCCCGGGAATTGCAGCAAGTCGGCGTTGAATTGGAAAATCCGGGGAATGTTTGGGGGATTGTTACGCCGCCCCAGGATTGGATAAAGATGGGAGGAACGAATACCGCTGCGCAGTTCGCGACGGCAGCTGCGCCTGCAGTGGATCCCCCGCCCATGACGTCAAAACTCGACGAGCTGCCGGCGAACGCCGAGCACAAGATGGCCGAGGTCGCCACATTTCCTTCCCCGTCGCCGGCGGCTTCAAAGCCGCAGGCTCCGAGGGCGGCCGAGGGCCCCAAACCCAAACGTGTCGTCATCACGCCTGAAGGTCTCATCGCCGCGTTGCAGGGAAAACTGCAGCAAGCGGCGGAGAAAGCGGCGCAAGCAGCGGTAGCGAGGCAAGTGGACGAAGCGGTGCGCGAAGCGCTCAGCTCAATTGATGACGTACGCAACTCGAGTGTGCGCGAGATTCAGGAACTTTTCCCGACACGGGTGGAGACCACGCGACTTTCCTCGAAGGAGGAATTCACCGGCGAGATCGCCTCGCATTGGAAAGAACAAATGGAAGAGCACCGCGGCCAGGCGGAGGAAATGGCCGAGCGGCTGGAGAAACAAGCAGAGGAGTTGCGCCGCGAACTGGCGAGGTCGCAGGAATTTGTTGAACGAATGACGCGCGAAAACGAGCCCCAGATCCGTGCGCGCCTGAACGAAGCCGTGGCCCAGGCTACATCCCAATTCGAAACGGCCACTGCCCGCTCCGCCGACCGCAGGTATCAACTTATGCTGGAGAATGCCCAGGCCCTGACACAGGAGGCGCTCTTGAAGCTCGATGCGCGCTCCGCGGAGATGCAAGCGCTGGTGCAGAGCGCGCTGAATTCCGCATTGGCGGCCTTCCAGAAGCAGACCGGCCACCATGCGGATGCCGTGCTCGCCGAGGCCAAGGAGCGAGCGGTGGCGGCGCTCTCCTCACTCGACGCGGAGAGCCGCGCCGCGTGTGAGGCCCGCCGCCAGGCGTTGGAGACCGAAGTTGCCCGTGCCGCCGAGCGTTCCACGGACCAATTCCGCAAAGGAATGAAAGCTTTCCTGTACTCCTGCCTGGTGGCCGCCGTCAGTGCCGTGGATGAACATTCGAAATCCACGCTGGACGGGCTCGTCAAAGACAACGGGAAAACTCTGTTCGAAGCGGAAAGCGATTCGGGCACTGAGGATGATGGGGAGATTATTCCTGATACCGACATCGATCCGCTGACCCATTGAAAGAGAATGGCCCGCGAAGACGGCGCCGCCAGGGCGTCCCGGTAACCGGTCCAATCCTCAATAATTTGCGGGCCGCATTGGTCATTGATCCGCATTTCGGGTAGTCGAAGAATAGGTGGGCGGCGGCGGCGCGAGATCTCCTATCCCCGCAAAAAAAGGCCAACCGCTCTCTCAGGACGGTTGGCTCTTTTTCTTCGTTCCTGTTGCCGCGGAGACTGTGTCAGTCCTGAAGGAGGCAGGGTGACAAGCTCAGCTTGTGCTCTGGCCAAGGCCAGAGGGTCGTAATTTCAATCAGCGGGCTGGCGCCGAACCCGGACGTCGAAACGGCCTGCGCGCCATGTCTTCGATCGTGTCGATGCCTTGCCGCGTGGCCACCATGACCGGGTGTTGGCTGTCGGCGATGCGCTCCACGGCCAACGCCCAACCGCGATGCAGCATGTACAGGCTTCCGATCACAAAAGCGATGGCCGCGAATCCTACGGCGAACAGTACAAACACGGCCAGCAGTTCCCACACAAAATACATTTGCAGCGAAACCAGCGCTGCCAGGAACGTCCACATCCACTTCCGGCCCTTGTCCTCGGTCTTCATCTTCCCTCTGTTCGCGATGTCGGTGTTTCGCTTCTTCCTGTCTTTGCCACTCCCTTAGATGCTCGACCCTGTCCGGAAGTTCTAATCGGACCCTTCCTGCCTGTCCCATTTGACATCTTCAGGGCCCCAAAGGCGATGGTACAGAAGACACATTTTGGGGCCCAAACCAGTCTCCTAGTACCGCAGCTCTCAGGACCAAGATCTCCTAAACAACACAAAATAAATATGTTATACGCAATTCGACTTTCGCCACAGTTTTCGCCTCGTTTTCCCTGTACTAGCTGTGGAAAACCTGTACCTACGTACAGGCGTTTCAGGCTCCTTCTGTTGTGATCCCATGTTCCCAAACGTTTCATCGCCTCCTTATTTGCCAGCCTTTCCCGGCCCTCTCTACCGCTCAATGGGCTCCCCCTTCGCGCTGCTTAATCCAGAACTGTGGGGGGGTCTCAAATCTTCCCCCGAGCGTTGCATTTTGCCCCCAAAAAGAGAGTGCGACTTGGCTCTTTGAAACGGCTCACATCAGAAGGGGCAGCCGAGCGGTCTTGCCCGGGTTAACGAAGGCTTGCAGATTTGGTGATCAAAGGAGGGGCTTGTACCACGTTCCTGGGGGTTCAGGCGAAGGAAGGAAGAGCGCTTTCTGGGAGCCCTTTCGGCAGTCCCGCTAATTTCCTCTAAGAGCGTAGCCCACGTCAAAGGGCAGCTTGCCATCCACGCGGAGGACTTTCACCGAACTGTTGATGGAATAAACGTCGAGAATTCCCACAGCCCCTGGCGTGGTTTCCACCATGTGCAACAGATCCTCGTCGCTAGCCACGATCTTTACCATCACGTGAGACTCGCTCAGTTTCGCAATCGCTGCTTTGGGGTCGCCGCTGGAGTCACCGAAAAGCTTCTGCACGGCCAGGCGCATCTCGGGAGACTCGGGATTCTTGATTACGAGTGTGAAGCTTTTTCCGTCTGGCCAAGCCTTCTGGATGCCCTTGCACAATTTGATGAGGTCGGCCAGTGGGATATCCGAGAGCTTGCTCCCCATGGAAACGACCACCGCCATGTTCTTGATCGCTGCAGCGGCTGAACCGCCGAGCACCGGAGCAATAGACAAGAGGGCCGTGATTCGCAGCCATTTTCCGCAGGCGTTCTGCTTCATAACTCCCATGCTCACCTTCAGGCCGGTTACCAACAGTATGTTCAAGCGTCATTGTGCGGAGCAAGTCCCGGTTTCTGCCCCTGTGCCCAACTGTGCGCCTCCCCCTTTTGTCTTCAATCAGTCAGCCCTTCTTTATCATCATGCACACCTGTCCTAAAGGACAGTATCCCCGCGCCGGTACTCCGCGCTAGGTTCTCAATTAGGGCTCATTGTACTCCTTTCGGAAACGGAGACTGTTTCGCATGAAACGTTTTGCGGCGCGTTATCTCTTTCTGCTCTTACCTTCGCTCTTGGCCACCGGAGCTTTCGCGCAAGCTCCCGCTTCTCATGTCGCGGAGACCGCAAGTCGCGCGGCTAGGAACACCCCGCCCGTGGTGTCCGTTGCGCAGCGCCTCTTTGGGGCCATCCCTCTGTCCACACAATCCGCAGAGGCCCGCAAGTTCATCGAACTAGCGTGGGACAAATACGAAAACTCAATGTTTGACGATGCAATTGTGAATGCCCGTCATGCTACGGAAAAGGACCCGCAGTCTGCACTAAGCCATGCTCTGCTTTCCTTCATTGCCCGGCGGGGTATTCCCAACGCGGCGGCGCTGGCGAAAGCCAAATCTCTTCTGCCCCGTACTACGTCTGACGAGCACCTCCTTGTCCGCTGGATGACTAGCATCCAAGAGGGCGACCTTCTTCCGGCGATAATGAACATGAACGACCTCCTGAAGCGCTACCCCAAGGACAAGCATGTCCTTTACCTGACTGCCGAATGGTTGTATCTCCAACAGGACTACGATCGGGCGCGAACGATGATGGAGACGGCTCTCGAAATCGATCCGAATTTTCCCGCGGTCCTGAACAGGCTCGGCTATGTGTACGCTGAAGCCGGTGAGCCTCTAAACGCAGTCGCCTCCTTGGAACGATACGCGAAAGTGGAACCCGGCTCTCCTAATCCTGAGGACTCACTCGGGGAGGTTCTGCGAACTTCCGGTGATGATCGCGGTTCCCTGGAGCACTTTGGCGCAGCTTTGCAGATCGATCCCACCTATTTCGCCTCCCAGGTCGGACTGGGAGACACGCTGGCTCTTATGGGCGATTTCAGCAGCGCGCGAAAAGAATATGACCGCGCCTTTCAAATCGCGGAGAATCCGCGCGACGAACTCTACGCCGAATTTCAGAAGGCGCTTGTCTCTTTCTGGGAAGGAAACGCTGCCGAGGGCCGCAAGGAACTTGCCGCTCTCTCTAAACGAGCCGCTGACAAGAAAGAACCCAACATGCAATTTGCCATCGCCTTGGGACGCGCCATGCTTGCCGCCAATTCTCAGGATGAAGTCGAGCAACTCGGCACTCTTGCTGTTTTTTTGGAACGGCCCCTGGCCGGCATGAGCGAATCGGACCGTGGGATCGCCCGCGCCACGGTGCTCCGCGAACGTGTGCGAGTGGCCGGACTCAGCGGCCTAGCGGACCTCGCCTCCAGCACGATCTCCAAACTCGAAGGCCTTGCGGCATCCTCCCGGGATCTTGTCATCGAAAGTGCTTATGAATCCGCGCGTGGGTTTGCGCTCTTCCAACAGCGTGACTATGCAGACGCCGCCGACCAACTCGCCGCGGACTCCCATTCGCCGCTGGTGCTCCGGCAGCTTGCCGTCACTCAGGAAAAACTGGAAAAGACCGATGCGGCGCAATCAACTCGCACGCGCCTGCAATACCAGCGAGGAGCAACCGTCGAGTGGTTTCTGGTCACGCACCCAGAGACATCTCGCTAGCGTTCTCTCTCAAGACAATGGAGATTTGCGCACTAGAGATCTTTTGGCCTGGGGAACCCGCTTTAATTTCTTGTGATCCTTCGCTAGGCCTTTTTCACCAGTCGCGTGATCCACACCAGAATCACCGCGCCAACAAACGCGACGATGATCGAACCAAGAATGCCTCCCCCTGGCCAAATGCCGAGCATCCCAAACACCCAGCCGCCGACGATGCCACCGAGAATGCCCAGGACGATGTCAATGACCACGCCGTATCCGCCGCCCTTCATCACTTTTCCGGCGAGCCAGCCGGCGATCAACCCAACTACAATCCAGTAGAGCAATCCCATGCTTGCCCCTCGTCTTTCTCCCTGCGAGTATAGCCCCCCTGCCGCGCGTCCTTTTTAGAACCTGACTTGCCCAATGTCAACTGCGCGCTTAGACTGGCTCGCCAGAAGCTACCCAGCCGCAACGGAGCGTTGATGATTTCTCGCATTCGTTTATTTGCTCTCCTGCTGCTCGTACTCGCTCTGATCAGCGCCGCCTGCTCCAAGACACGGAGAGATGCGGGTTCCGTCTCCCTGTCTGGCACGCGTCCTACCATCGTCTTCATGACCGACTTTGGCACCGCCAACGATGCCGTAGCCATCTGCAAGGCCGTCATGCTCGGCATCGCCCCCGACGCCCGTATCATGGACATCACCCATCAGGTGACTCCGTACTCCATCGAAGACGCATCGCGCTTCCTGGAGGCGGTGTCCCCTTACTATCCGGCTGGAGCGGTCTTTGTGGCGGTGGTCGACCCCGGAGTCGGTACCTCACGCAAGCCGATGGTGGTCAAATCAAAAAAGGGTCAGTATTTTGTACTTCCGGACAATGGCCTGGTCACGCCGGTGATTGATCGCGACGGTCTGGATTCCGCGCGCGAGATCACCAACCCAAACTGGATGATTCAATCTGCGATTTCTTCCACTTTTCACGGTCGCGACATCTTTTCTCCCGCTGGAGCACACCTCGCCGCCGGATGGGATTTCAATCTCGTCGGCCCCGAGATCCCGCAA
>Ga0137418_10004048_pt1 | contig 13439 bp, 5 predicted proteins | sample CZODoug3_1_2_16f_FD_122242 | JGI IMG/M metagenome (GOLD analysis project Ga0137418, IMG submission 122242) | Vadose zone soil fungal communities from Angelo Coast Range Reserve, California, USA - CZODoug3_1_2_16fungal (Hybrid Assembly) | ecosystem: Environmental > Terrestrial > Soil > Vadose...
GATGACCGACATCGCTCGCAAGGAACTGCGCAGCTACAAGCAACTACCCCAAATCTGGTATCAGATCCAAACCAAGTTCCGCGATGAGCCGCGGCCGAAATCGGGCCTGCTGCGCGTGCGCCAGTTCATCATGAAGGACGCTTATTCCTTCGACATCGACGGCGCGGGCCTGGACGTTTCCTACAAGAAACACTACGACGTCTACTGCCGCATCTTCGACCGTTGCGGCCTGAAATACATGGTGGTTGAAGCGCACTCGGGAGCGATGGGCGGATCGCAATCGCACGAGTTCATGGTACGCACGCCCGCCGGCGAAGACCTGATCGTCAGCTGTGAAAAATGCAACTATGCCGCCAACATGGAGAAGGCCACGTCGAAGCTCGCGCCTGTCGAAGACTTGAAACCCGAAGGCGATGGAAAGCCTCTCGAAGTCCACACTCCGGGACAGAAGACCATTGAAGACGTAGCCCGTTTCCTGGGGGTCTCTCCGAAAAACAAAATCAAAACGCTGGCGTTGATGGCCAGTGAAGTCGACGCCAAGGCGGGCAAGACCAAGCCCCGAGCGGTCATCCTGCTTCTGCGCGGCGATCACCAGATGAATGAAGCCAAGCTCTCGACTGCAGTTGCGGGACGCGAAACGCGCCCCATGCAGGAAGACGAGATTCAGGCGCTGTTTCGCTCGCCGGCAGGTTTCCTTGGACCTCTCGGTATCGAGTGGGCCAAGAGCCTGAACGACGGCGACAAGCCCATCCTGATCGTGGACGAAGCGCTCCAAGGCCGCCGGAACCTGATCTCCGGCGCGAATAAAGAGAACTACCACGTCAAAAACATCACGCCTGAAGTCACTTTCCATCCAAGCGCGTTCGCCGACCTGCGCAGCGTGACCGCTGGAGACGCCTGTCCCAACTGCGGCGAACCGCTGCGCATCGATAGCGCCGTCGAGATCGGCCATATCTTCAAACTCGGCTACAAGTATTCGGAGTCCATGGGGGCACGCGTACTCGACCGCAACGGCAAGGAAGTCACGCCCATCATGGGCAGCTACGGCATCGGCATCGAGCGCATCCTCACCGCCATCGTCGAACAAAACAATGACGACAACGGCTTCTGGCTCCCGCCGCAAGTCGCTCCGTTCGAAATCGTAGTCGTCCCCACAAACGTCGGCGACGACAAGATCCGCAGCACCGCAGACGACATTGCCCACCGCCTCGAAGCCGCCGGTTTTGACGTGTTACTAGACGACCGGGACGAACGGCCAGGGGTGAAGTTCAAGGACGCTGACCTAGTGGGCATACCCTTTCGTGTCACCGTGGGCAAGAAGGTTACCGAAGGTACTGTCGAGGTGGTTCAGCGCTCGACACGGGAAATGCGCGATGCTAGCATCAGCGCAATTACCGAACACTTTGAGAAATTGCTGAGGCCTGCGCACTGAAGCTTTCCTCTTCGGCCGCCTGGCTCCAGATGAAAACTTATGGGCACGATTAGACTGATTCTGGTATTCGCTCTGCTGGCCGGCCTGGTATTCGTCAGCGCAGAGGTGATCCCGCCTTATTTTTCGGACTACGAGTTCCAGGACACCCTCGAGAGCGAGGCTCGCCTGGGCACCTACAGCACTAAGGGCGACGACGTCATTCGGGACGCGGTCTTCAAGAGGGCCCAGGACCTGGAAATTCCCATCACGAAAGAGCAAATCAAAATACAGCGCATCGGACCCGGCGGGAACGGCGTCATGATCGAGACGGATTACACCGTCCATATCGACCTGCCGGGATATCCCATGGACGTCCATTTCCACTCACAAAGCAAGAACAAAAACGTATTCTAGGGCTCTCCCGCTGCATCCAACGACCAATCGCGCGTGTTTGCCAACGCAAACCACGACCCTCGATCAAGATACGATCGCGGGTTCTCATTGGTATTCCCCGCCTGCCAAAGAGAAGGCGGCAGGTTAGAATAGGGGGAACGCTTCCCGAAGTCGCCGGTGAAGACCACCGTCGGGGCTCTGGCCGGGGAGACAAACGCGCGGGCGCATGGCTTCATCTAAATCAAAGTGTTGTTCGCGTTCGTAACTTTAGCCGTGTAACTCCGCCCATCGACGTGGCCATCAAACTCAAGATCCCGAAAGCAAGTAGTAAAGGAAAGAACGGCAAGCGCGCTTTTCCGCACGATCCCGTAGTGCGAGCATCGCTCATCGCCTTCTTTACGCTGTCGATGCTGATCGTCGGCGCCTTCTCCTATTTCTACGTGAAGTACGACCGTACCATCGAAAAGCGCTTCAGCAGCCCGGTCTTTAGCAATTCCGCCCGTATCTACGCCCTGCCCAAGACGATCCGTCCCGGCCAGAAGGCCGAAGCCCACGCGATCGCCGCCGAACTGAGGCACGCCGGCTATTCCGAAAAAGATGGCCAGTCGCCCTTGGGCAGCTATCGTCTGCTGCGCGACGGCGTCGAGATCACGCCCGGCCCCGAGTCCTATCACAGCCCCGACCCGGCCCGCATCGTCGTGCATGAGGGCAGGATCGAGAGCATAACTAGTCGCGGCAGCGATCTCTCCGCCTACGAACTCGAACCCCAACTGGTGACCGCCCTGTTTGACGCCGAGCAACGTTCCAAGCGGCAACTGGTGAAATACGACGAAATCCCCAAGATAATGGTCGATGCGGTCGTGTCTATCGAAGACCGCCGCTTCTTCGAGCACAGTGGCGTCAACTTCATTCGACTGTTTGAGGCTTTCGTAATCGACGTCACCCGGCAACGCCACGACCAGGGCGGATCCACCATCACCATGCAGCTTTCGCGAGCGTTCTTTCTGACGCCCGAAAAGACGATCAAACGCAAGCTGTCGGAAATCATGATCGCGCTCGAACTCGAGCAGAAATTCAGCAAGCAGCAGATCTTCGAGTTCTATGCCAACCGTGTAGACCTGGGGCAGCGCGGTTCTTTCACCATCAGCGGCTTCGCCGAAGCTTCGCGCTCTTATTTCAACAAGGACCTCAAGGACATCAGCCTGCCCGAGGCGGCCCTGCTGGCCGGCATCATTCAGCGCCCGAGCTATCTCTCGCCCTACCGCCATCCGGAACGTGCCCTCGAGCGGCGCAACACCGTGCTCGACGCCATGGTGGACAATCACGCCATCACCCGGGCAGATGCTGAGAAGGCCAAAGCCACGCCCTTGAAGCTCGCTCCTCCCAACGTCGAGGCCAGCGACGCTCCCTACTTCATCGACTTGTTGCGCGATACGCTCGTCAGCAAGTTCAACGAACGTGAACTAAACGATCAGTCCTACCGCATCTACACCACGCTCGATCCCGACCTGCAGCGGGCCGCGGCGCAGTCGGTCGAAACCGGCATCAAGCTGGTCGACGACCAGATTACGAAGATGCGCACCCACAAGGTGAAGGTCGGCAAAGGCAAGTTCGAAACCAAGGTGACGAGCGGACCGCAAGCGCAGGTAGCTCTGGTGGCGCTCGATCCCAACACCGGCGCGGTCTTGGCGCTGGTGGGCGGACGCAACTACGGCTTGAGCCAGTTGAATCACGCGGTCGCGAAGCGTCCGACCGGTTCCATCTTCAAACCTTTCGTCTACGCGGCGGCGATGAACACCGCGCTCGATGGCACCACCACCGTGATGACACCTGCATCCATGGTCGATGATTCCGCCTCGACATTCGCCTACGGTGACCAGATCTACGAACCGAGAAACTACAAGGAGGAGTACCACGGTCCGGTCACACTCCGCTACGCGCTGGCCATGTCGCTAAATAATGCCACCGTGAAGCTGGCCGAGCAGGTGGGCTATGAGAAAGTGGCCGATTTGGCCAAGACCGCTGGTATCACCTCTGTGAAAGCAACTCCGGCCATGGCTCTCGGCGCCTATGACGCCACGCCGCTTGAGATGGCCGGAGCCTACACGGCCTTTGCCAATCAAGGCGTCCGCACTTCGCCAATTCTGATCACCTCGGTCCGCAATTCCAAGGGCGACATTCTGCAGGACTACGTCCCCGACAAGCGCCCCATCATGGACTCTCGCATCGCCTATGTGATGACCGATATGATGGAAGGGGTCGTGAATTTTGGCCTTGGCTATTCCGCAGTGCGTGGCCGTGGCTTCCAGGCTCCCGCCGCGGGAAAAACCGGCAGCTCCCACGACGGATGGTTTGCCGGCTACACCAGCAATATCCTATGCATCGTCTGGGTCGGTTATGACGACTACAGTGACCTGCACCTGAGTGGAGCCCAGACCGCCGCCCCGATTTGGACCGAGTTCATGAAGAAAGCGTCGGCCCTGCCCCAATACTCCGACATGCGCTCCTTCAGCCAGCCCTCCGGAGTGGTCGACGTGCAGCTCGACAAGGCCACCAACCGCCTCGCAACCCCATCATGCCCTGAGACTTATACCGCAGCCTTCGTAGCCGGAACCGAACCCAGGGAGACTTGTGATCAGTCAAGCGGCGTAGGTGGCTTCTTCTCCCACCTGCTGGGTTTAGGGGACAAGCCCCTACCCCCACCGCCCGCCGGCACTCAAGCTGCCCAGGATGGCCAAACCGCCCAGGACGCCGAGAAAAAGAAAAAAGGATTTTTCGGCAAAATTGTGGGTATCTTTAAGGAGGACAAATCGGCTCCCCAGCCGTCCTAACCACCGGACAACGGGGGATCCGAACCCCACTAGCGGGCGACGCGGTCGCGCCCGAAGCTCGGGCGAATGGGACGGCAGCCACGTCCGCTGCACCGTTTCAGGAGGTACCTCTCATGCCTCGTCGCTCATCGAGCATTGCCTTCCTGTTGCTGTTGGTTTCCTTCCACGCTCTGACCGCAACTGGTTTCTCAGCACAAGTTCCACCTAACGCGGACCAGGTTCAGATCAGTCCGCCTCCTTTCCGAAGCATAGAGCCGCCGGCTCCCGATGCAACTGCCGACTCACTCGAGAATCGGGGCGACGGTCTGCGCGTCCAGAAACTTTACCTCGATGCCATTGATTTCTATCGCGCCGCTCTCGCGAAGAAACCGAACTCCGCCGCTCTGTACAACAAAATAGGGATCGCGGAATTGCTTATGCAGCGCTGGTCCGACTCGCGCAAAAGCTTCGAACGCGCGATCAAGTCAGACCGCGAGTATGCCGATGCCTATAACAATCTGGGCGTGATTTTCTACATCGGGAAAAAGTATGGCAAAGCCATTGATCGCTACAACAAGGCGATCCACCTAAAAGACGACGCCGCGTCGTACTACAGCAACCTCGGCGCCGCTTTTTTCTCGAAGAAAGAATTCGAGAAGTCGGTCCTCGCGTATTCACACGCCCTGCAACTCGACCCCGACGTATTTGAAAGAACTTCAAAAGCCGGAGTTGCTGCGCAGATGTCCAAGCCCGAGGATCGGGCTCATTACGATTATGTAGTTGCCAAGTTGTACGCCAAGATGGGCGTAGCCGATCGTTCGCTGGAGTATCTGCGTCGGGCCATGGAAGAGGGATACAAGAGCATCGACAATGTCTACAAGGACGACGAATTCGCCGGCCTCCGCAAAGATCCGCGCTTCACTGAATTGATGACCGCGCGACCCCAGGGTATCACCGACTAAAATCTGTCGCCCTGATAAGGGAATCACCGCCAGGAATTACTGGCCAAGGCTGCGAACCTCGTACACTGCAAAAAAAGAAGACACCATCCCTGCGAATACGATGTACGAACTTTTCCGCACTGGTAAACTCAACGGTCCGAAGGTAAAGTTTTGTAAAACCTCGCACACGAAAGTGTTCGTCGGGTTAGATTAGGTCAATAACTCCTGAAAACAACAGGGTGAGTAAGGAGAAACGGTAGCCCACCGATTGCCAACCCGAGCACGCCCCAAGCAGGCAATCGGTGGGTTTCTATTTAGCTGGTAGCTCTGGGCCGTTACCTTTAGCCTTCTCGATTCCTACCTCGCCGCAGAAAAATATGATTTTCTTTCCAAACACATCTTGGCAGCCAAGAAGGCTCTGACGAAGTGGGGAAGGGCACGAGTTCACGCCGGCCGCTAAACCCGTTAGCACCCGTCGCGCTTCAGCGCCTGAAGGGAGCGTTCCTTGCGGACGCGGCTTTTGCCTTATTTTCGTTTGCGACCCAAGAGCTAACGGCTATCGGCTAAGAGCTAAGAACTGCCCTCTTCGGACTCCGCTCGCAAATGTATTCGCTCACCACGCGCTTCCACACGTTCTGCGCCTTGAGAATGTACTCCACGGCGTCGCGCGCCGCGCCCTCTCCACCAGCATGCTCCGTAACCATGTGTGCTTCCGCCTTGACTTCTTTTCGCGCGTTCGCCACCGCAATGCCCAACCCGCAGTTACGCATGACGGGCAAATCGATCACATCATCCCCCACGAACGCAGCTTCTGAGGCCGACAAGTTCTCCTGCTGCAAAATTTCCCGGAAACACGTGAGCTTGTCCTGGATCCCCTGGTGCACATGTTCGAGCTTGAGATCCCGCGCGCGCAGCGCGACGGTCTCCGAGATACGTTTCGTAATGATCCCAGTCTTGATTCCCGCCAGCCGTGCCAAAGAAAACGCCGTGCCATCGTGCGCGTGAAAGCCCTTCGCCTCGATCATCGACTGGCTCAGCAGCCCAAACCCGCCCTCGTCCTGATGTTGCGCCGCCGCATGTGCCTGGGTTTTCTGCTGCGCGCCAGCGGGCGCAGGAAAAATCCAGATCTTCCCATCGGTAAGCACGCCGTCAACGTCGAAGAGGATCAGTTTGATTTTTTTCGCTCTTATCTTGGACATGGCACGGCGATTCTAGCATTCGTGCTCCGAGCCGCCTTGGCCGGCCACTGTCTTTGCGCCGTGAAACTCCGCGATCTCTGCGGCTTTTCTCCGTGTCTCCTGCGATTTAGATTTCGCTTCGCGGCCTTAGCGAGTCCTTTGCGAGCTTCGCGGTTAAAAGCCTTCGCGCCGGAAAGACGCCTCTGCCGTAAGGCGAACATTTTACGAAACTCCGAGATCCCGCTAAAATGGAAGGAATGTCCCTCCCTGTTCCCAGCACTCTGTCGTGGGCCCATCCGTTGCTGCAGGAGTGGTTCGTCCAGCGCTTCGGAACCCCCACCGAGCCTCAGGAACAGGGCTGGCCGCACATCCTCGCAGGACGCACCACCCTGATCTCCGCCCCGACCGGGTCAGGCAAGACGCTGGCCGCTTTCCTGGCCTGCATCGATCGCCTGGTGCGCAAAGCATTAGCCGGAGACCTGCAAGACAAAACCGAAGTCCTGTACGTCTCCCCGTTAAAAGCGTTAGGCAACGACATCCAGAAGAATCTCGAGATTCCGCTAGGCGAGATCCTCCAAATGGCCGGAGCGCGCGGCCTGCTGATGCCCGAGATCCGCACTGCGGTCCGCACCGGCGACACGCTCATGCACGAGCGCCGCGCCATGCTGAAGCGACCGCCGCATATCCTGGTCACCACGCCCGAGTCGCTGTACATTCTGCTCACCGCCGAAAAAAGCCGAGCGATCCTCCGCCATGTGGAAACCCTAATCGTCGACGAGATCCATGCCGTAGCCGACGACAAACGTGGCGCGCATCTAGCCATCTCGCTCGAACGTCTGGAAGCACTAAGCCATACGCCCCCAGTCCGCATCGGCCTCTCCGCCACCCAGAAGCCGATTGAAGCCGTAGCCCACTTCCTCACCGGCAACGATCGCAAAGATCCCGTGATCGTGAACATCGGCCACAAGCGCCATCTGGATCTCGCGGTCGAAGTGCCTGCGAGCCCGCTAGGTCCGGTGGCCTCGAATGAGATGTGGGACGAGATCTACGCCCGCGTCATCGATCTGGTCGAGCAGCATCGTTCGACTCTCGTTTTCGTCAACACGCGCCGCATGGCCGAGCGAGTCGCGCACCAGTTGGGCGAACGCATCGGTGAGGACAACGTCGCGGCACATCACGGAAGCCTCTCGCGCAAATTGCGACTTGCGGCAGAGAAGAAACTCAAAGAAGGTCAAGTCAAGGTCCTGGTCGCAACCGCCTCGCTCGAACTCGGCATCGATATCGGCACCGTCGACCTGGTAATCCAAATCAACTCCCCGCGTGCGATTGCCGTCGCCCTGCAGCGCGTCGGACGCTCGGGCCATTGGCGCGGCGCGGTTCCCAAGGGCCGCCTCTTCGCCACAACGCGTGATGATCTGCTCGAAGCCGCGGCTCTGGTCTATGCCATCCGCCAAGGCGATCTTGACCGGCTCATCATTCCCGAATCTCCCCTGGACGTGCTCGCCCAGCAGATGGTCGCCGCCTGCGCCGCCGAGGAGTGGGGAGAAGTCGCCCTGTTCGAGCTAGTGCGCCGGGCATATCCCTACCGGAATCTCAAGCTCGAAACCTACCATGCTCTGCTCGAGATGCTTTCCGAGGGCATTGCCGCCAAACGAGGACGCTACGGCGCCTATCTGCATCGCGATCGCGTGAATGGCAAGCTGCGTGCACGCCGCGGAGCCCGCCTCGCCTCCATCACGAGTGGCGGCGCCATCCCCGACACCGCTCTGTACACGGTAGTCGCCGAGCCAGAAGGAATCGTAGTCGGCACGGTGGACGAAGACTTCGCCGTCGAAAGCAACAAGGGCGATATCATGCTGCTCGGCAACACGTCGTGGATGATCCGCCGTGTCGAAGCCAATGCCGGTCGAGTGCTGGTGCAAGATGCCCACGGCGCCCCCCCAAGTGTTCCGTTCTGGCGTGGGGAGGCCCCGGCGCGCACCGAAGAGCTTTCGAATCACGTCGCCGAGTTGCGCCAGAAAGTCAGCGACCTGCTGGCCGACACTTTTCCCGTCGGCGCCTCGCAGCACAATCCCAAAGTCGCCGCAGCGGTAGGATGGCTGAGGCAAGAATGTGGGCTGGACGATTCCGGCGCCGAGCAGGCGGTCGAATACATCCTGCAAGGCCGTGCAGTCCTGGGCGCTGTGCCCACGCAAACCACCGTGATTGCCGAGCGCTTCTTCGATGAAGGCGGCGGCATGCAACTCGTGATCCACGCCCCTTTTGGCGGCCGCATCAACAAGGCCTGGGGCCTGGCGCTGCGCAAACGCTTCTGCCGCAGTTTCAACTTCGAACTGCAAGCCGCGGCCACCGATAACGGCCTCAACATCGCGCTGGCCGAACAGCACAGCTTCCCGCTAGCCGATGTCTTCCAGTTCCTGCAAGCCGAAACCGTCCAGCCGATTCTCGAGCAAGCCTCCCTGGCCTCGCCGATCTTCGGCACGCGCTTTCGGTGGGACGCCTCTCGCGCCCTTGCCCTGCTACGCTTCCAGAACGGCAAGAGAGTTCCTCCGCAGATCCAGCGCATCCGCTCCGATGATTTGCTAGCCTCCGTCTTTCCAGATGTAGCAGCATGCCAGGAAAATGTCGAAGGCGACATCCAGATTCCCGACCATCCGCTGGTCCACGAAGTCATGAAAGACGTTCTCACCGAGGCGATGGACCTCGACGGCCTCAAGCGCCTGCTGACGGGAATCTCCGACGGAAGCGTTCGTTGCATCGCAGTCGATACCCCGATCCCATCGCAGTTCTCGCACGAGATTCTGAATGCGAATCCCTACGCCTATCTCGACGATGCCCCGCTCGAAGAGCGCCGGGCCCGCGCGGTGGAGATGCGGCGCGTTCTGCCAGAGTCCATCCTGGAAGAAGTCGGAAAACTCGAACCCGCGGCGATTGCCCAAGTCCGCGAAGAAGCCTGGCCGGACGTTCGCGACGCCGACGAACTCCATGACGTCCTGCACACTTTTGTAGCCTTGCCCAAAGATTGTCCCGTTCCGTCGAATTCCGAGAATGAAGGCTCGCCTCTGGCCGCGACGCTCAAAGCGACCGAGCAGTGGAGCCGCTTCTTCGAACAGCTAAAGGCTCAGGGACGCGTCGGCGTCGCCATAGTCGCAGACGCTCGTGGACAGGCGGGCGTCCCCGCCCGCCTGGACGGGCGAGACGCCCGTCCCTCCGACAGATATTGGGTCGCTGCGGAAAAAGTTGTCAGCTTCCGCCTGCTATTTCCGAATGCCGAATTTGAACACACGTTACCCGAAGTTGCCGCACCCGTGCCCACCTATGACGATGCGCTGCTCACCCTGGTCACCGGCTGGGTCTCACATCTGGGGCCGACAAGCGCATCCCACCTAAGCGCCTTACTCGGTCTCCCCGCGACTGAAATCGAAAAGGCTCTCCTGCGGATGGAAGCCAGCGGAGCCGTCCTGCGCGGCAAGTTCACCGATCCCAAAATCGAAGAGACGGAGTGGTGTGACCGCCGCCTGCTCGCCCGCGTTCACCGCCTGACGGTCGCCACCCTGCGCAAGCAGATCGAGCCCGTCACCGCCGCGCAGTTCATGCGCTGGCTGATGCGTTGGCAACACATCGCCCCCGGCACGCAGGTAGGAGGCGAGCGCGGCATCCTTGAAGTGCTCCGACAGGTACAAGGCTTCGAAATCCCTGCCAATGCCTGGGAGAAACAGATCCTCGCCCGTCGAGTCGTTGACTACGATCCAAAGTGGCTCGACCGGCTCTGCCTCACCGGCGCCGTCGGTTGGGGACGTCTTTCCCCTCACCCGGCCACACTGGAGGACTCCGCCCAAGGCAAGCGTCGCGTGATTCCCACCAGTGTCGCTCCCATCACCTTCTTCATCCGCGAAGAAGCCGACTGGATGAACCCTAAACATCCCGGGGCAGATCAGCCCGAGGCTCGCGGCCTGAGTCATGGCGCGAAACAGGTCCTTGAGTTCCTCCGCCAACGGGGCGCATCGTTCTTCGCCGACATCGTCCGCGGGACCGACAAACTGAAAGCTGAAATTGAAACCGCGCTCTGGGAGTTAGTGGCAGGCGGCCTGGTCACCGCCGACGGCTTCGACAACCTACGCTCCCTCATCGACCCCAAGCGCCGCTCCGGTCAAGGCAGTGGACGTACATCCCGTCCGCGGCACAGTTCTGGACGCTGGGCTCTTCTTTACGCCGATCAGGCCGTCGAACGCAACCGCGCCCTCGAAGCCACCTGCTGGATGCTCTTGAAGCGCTACGGCATCGTTTTTCGCGATGTCCTCGCACGTGAAACCAACTTGCCCACCTGGCGCGAGTTACTGATCGCGTTTCGCCGTCTGGAAGATCGCGGAGAGATCCGCGGTGGCCGCTTTGTGGATGGTTTCCTCGGCGAGCAATTCGCTTTGCCGGTAGCGGTCGAGTCGGTGCGTGCGATGCGCAAGCTCGCGCCCTCTGGAGAGACCATCACGATCTCCGCCGCCGACCCCCTGAATTTGGTTGGAATTCTCGTACCTGGCGAACGGGTGCCCGCCATTTCCGGCAAGGTTGTCGAATTCCGCGACGGAGTCGCTACGTCCCAAAACCCGCCCGCCTCATCCCACGACATCGCAGCCGCCGGATAACTCCCGCGACCATTTGCCCAAAAAGAAATCGGGGATCCGATGAGGGGGTCCCTCGGTGTCCCCGATTCAACACTGCCCAGCGAGACTGTTAAGCGCTTCCCCCGTCGCTTTTGCCAGGCCAGTCGTCGAAAACATCAAAGCAATCGAATCGCCAAGCTCGCGCAAGCTCTTCCAACCTTGACAAACGCCCTGTAAGTGATTGATAGGTCGCCCGTTAAATTTATTTCAAAAGGGATGAAGCGCTTTCTATCATTTCTTCACTTATAGTGAAAGGCCTATCTGATCGGATAGTCCTCTATCCAGAGGGATAGTTGCATCGGGTCTGTAAGCTGGAAAAATCTGATCTAATAGACTGACGAGCGAGCAACGGTGAGTGACTTGGGAGACGCTGTGAATCCCCGACTGGTAGCAATCTCTGGGCCCCTGAAGGACTCGGTTTTTGCATTACCCACAGAGGATTTGTCGCTCGGGCGGGATGCGACCAACGGCCTGCCCATCACCGATCCCTCGGTCTCCCGCCGACACTGTATCCTCCGTCGCGAAGGGGACGGTTTCAAGATCCTGGACCTCGACAGCCGCAACGGCACGTTCGTAAACGGCCATGCGTTGAAAGAGAGCTGGTTGCGCCACCACGACGAGATCTCCGTCGGCGACTCCACATTCTTGTTCCTCACCGAAGAAGATACCGACAAGCTCGCCGCTCCCAGTCGCCCCGTCGAATTCGAGGATGAAAAGCCCACCCATGCCACAGCGGAAATCCGCCCGCAGGATGTCCTCTATCTTCAGCCGGACAGGATCCTCAGCGAACTGCCTGCCACGTCCCGTCTCGCTCGAAATCTGAATGCGCTTCTAAAGATCAGTCGTGCCCTACATTCCATCCGCGATCTCGACGAATTACAGGCCCATCTCCTCCATCTGATTTTTGAAGTCGCCCCCGCCGAACGCGGCGCCATTCTTCTCGACGGCACCAACGGACGCCAGTTCAACTCAGTCTTCGGTCGCAACCGGGACGCGACGAACGAGCACTCAGTGCCCGTCAGCCGCACCATCGCGCAACGCGTTCTGGCGGAAGGGGTCGCTATCTTAGGCTCCGACGTCCCGGGGAGCACGGGCCTCGGCAAAGTCGAAAGCCTGGTCGCCTCGCAGGTGCGTTCCCTGCTATGCGTTCCACTCTCCCTTTTCAATCGGACTATAGGTTGCATCTATCTGGACACCGTCAACATCGCCGACCGCTTCAACGAGGATCACATGCAATTGGTAACCGCTGTCGCTGGCATCTCCGCCGTGGCGCTGGAAAATGCGCGCCGCCTGCAGTGGCTCGAGCAGGAAAATCAGCGCTTGATGAAGGAAATCACCCTCGACCGCAGCCTGGTCGGCGAAAGCCCGCGCATGAAGGAAGTCTTCCAGTTCCTCGCACGCGTGGCACCCACCGATGCGACCATCCTTATCGGCGGAGAGAGCGGCACCGGCAAGGAACTCGCGGCCCGCGCCGCGCATCGCAAGAGTCCGCGAGCGACAAAGCCTTTCGTCGCCATCAATTGCGCCGCCATTCCCGAGACCTTGCTCGAAAGCGAATTGTTCGGCTACGAGAAAGGTGCCTTTAGCGGCGCTGATTCCGCGAAGCCCGGACTCTTTGAACTGGCCAATCTTGGCACGCTGTTTCTGGACGAAATAGGTGAGTTGGAGCCTCGCATGCAAGTGAAACTGCTGCGGGTGCTGGATGGCGTCCCGTATTTCCGCCTGGGCGGCGTCCGAAAAGTGGCGGTCAATGTACGGGTGGTTGCGGCCACCAATCAGGATCTGGAGGGCATGGTTAGAACGGGACAGTTTCGGAACGATCTGTACCACCGTCTGGGCCAGATCTGCCTCTCTGTTCCGCCGCTTCGCGAGAGATTGGACGACATCGTTCCGCTCGCCGAGTATTTCTTGAAGCAATCCAATCCGCGCTCGTTCTTCTCGGGGGAGGCTTTGCGGGCGCTGCAGCGGCATGCGTGGCCGGGCAACGTGCGAGAACTTCGGAACGTGGTCACCAAAGCCGCGGTGCTGTCGCGCAATCTGGAAATCCG
>Ga0137418_10004049_pt1 | contig 13438 bp, 14 predicted proteins | sample CZODoug3_1_2_16f_FD_122242 | JGI IMG/M metagenome (GOLD analysis project Ga0137418, IMG submission 122242) | Vadose zone soil fungal communities from Angelo Coast Range Reserve, California, USA - CZODoug3_1_2_16fungal (Hybrid Assembly) | ecosystem: Environmental > Terrestrial > Soil > Vadose...
GTTCTCGGGACGCTCTTTCTGCTGGGAATGGCGACGCTCCACCTGGGAAGATTCCCCGTGCGCGAATGGCCATGGCGCGCGCCCCTCTTCGCAATCTTCGAGACCAGCGGTGAGATGGCAGTGAGCCTTGTGCTGATCGCTCTTCACCGCGAACCCTGGGGAACGGCTAGGGCCGAATTCACCGACTGGCAGGCAATGGCAACCGGAGTGCTGTTCTGGCGAGTGCTCGGCGTCAGCGTGTGGGCGCTATTGCTCGGGACGACCGTTCAGTTCGTGCGCGGCCGAGTGCTGAAGGAAACGGGCCGGGAAGTCGAGCCGCAGACGCTGCCCGACGGGCAGCCGTTCATCGAAAGACGCAGAAAGGACGAGTTATAGGTCCGGCCGCTCAAATTCGAACAGAGGACAACTGCAACTGAACGGGTGCCAGAGGTTAGTAGCGCAGTTGCTAGTGATTAGTTCACAACGCCCGGACTTCCCTCGCTGGCCTTCGTAGCACACGCAGTTGCTCACATGCCACTGGGACAAGTCAGGGCGTAGTGAACTACCGACTAACATCTATGCCACTGACGTCTGGCACCCGTTCAGTTGCAGTACCGTACCAACTCGAAATTAACGCGATCCTAACCAGGCGGGAAACGGGCCACCCCTTGCCTCAGCAGCATGTTTCGCGCTACGCTCTCGTCACCCCTCACGCCCATCAATTGATCCTGGAAACATTCAACGACGCCGCCAAGCGCAGCGTCTATTCGCTGCAGGAATACTTCGCTCTGGCCGGAAAGGCGGTCGGCTTCATCTTCGTCAAGCCTTTCTATACGGCGGATCTGTTTCAGCAGATGGACCAGATCGGTGTGGGATCCCTCGGGATCGTCCTCCTCACCGGATTCTTCACGGGAATGGTGCTCGCGCTCCAGAGCTCCGTACAGCTCCAGGCCCTTGGCCAGACTGCCCTGATCGGAAAGCTCATAGCGGGCTCGATGGTTCGTGAGCTCGGCCCTGTACTGGCGGGGCTCATGGTCGCGGGTAGAGTCGGTTCTGGCATCGCCGCCCAGCTCGGATCGATGCGGGTGACCGAGCAGATCGATGCGTTGAACACACTCGGAACAGATCCGATCAAGAAGCTCGTCACGCCGAGAGTTCTTGCCAGCCTCATCATGCTCCCAGTGCTGACGATCATCAACGACTTCGTCGGAATCCTGGGCGGAAACATCATCGCGAAATTTTACCTCGGCCTGCCGAGTTCGTTGTATTGGAGGACTGTTTTCGAACAAGTGCTCTCGGGCGGATTCACGCTTCGTTACATCCCCAACGATTTCATCCAGGGACTGGTGAAACCATTCGTGTTCGGGGGCATCATCTCCACGGTTGCCTGTTACCATGGCCTGAAGACGTCCGGCGGCACCGAGGGGGTCGGAATTGCAACGACCCGGACAGTGGTGACCGCGAGCATCCTTATTCTCGTCGTCGACTACTTCCTGACCCAAGTCCTACTCGCGCTCTTTACTCCATGACCGACGAAGAAGACCGCCGCAAAATAAAGGACGAGAGACGCCACCCGAGCGAGAAGGACGAGACGGCGATGCCGCGGCGCGCGCACGACTCCGGACGCGTGCGCAAGGCGATCCGCACCGAGCTGGAGGAGGTCGCCGAGGCAGGCGCGGATACGCAGGCCGAGTCCGGGCCAAAGCCGGGACGCAAGCCACAGAACACGGTCATTTCTCTGGAAAACATATCGCTGTCCTTCGAGGAGCAGATTCTCGACAACATTTCATTCAAGGCGTACGAAGGCGAGACGATCGTCGTGGTCGGCGAGTCGGGTACTGGAAAATCGACGATCCTCAAGCTCCTGCTCCGGCTGCTGGTCCCGGACAACGGCCGCGTCGCGATCGACGGCGAAGATATTACCCACCTGACCTTCGACGATGCGCTCAAGGTGCGACAGAAGATGGGAATGGTGTTTCAGGGCGCGGCGCTGTTCGACTCGATGACCGTGTATGAGAACGTCGCCTACCCACTGCGCGAGCACACGACGCTCAACGAGGACGAGATCGAAGCGCGGGTCCGCGAGAAGCTACAGTTCGTAGACCTCGAGCCGGACAGGGTGATGGATCAGATGCCGTCGGAGCTCTCGGGCGGAATGAAGAAGCGGGTCGGCATCGCGCGCGGCCTTGCCAACAATCCGGAGATCATGTTGTACGACGAGCCGACTTCCGGCCTCGACCCGCTCACGACGGCAACCATCACTTACCTGATCCTCAAGCTGCAGCGCGAGCTTGGCGTCACCAGCATCGTCGTTTCCCACGACATTCGATCGGCCTTCAGAATGGCGAGCAAGATCGCTCTCCTGGCTAACAAGCGCATCGAGTTTTTCGGCACGCCGGAGGAGATGACCGGTAGCGAGGACTCCTACATTCGCGAATTCCTGGGCGGATTCTGACCCTTTGGTGATACTTTCTTCGCAGAACTCTTTGACGCCGGTGATATTTTCCTCCGCGGAGCACTCAACGCCGGTGATACTGACTAGCCGATGAAGCGATCGTCGTACATAACCTGGGACCAGCTCAAGGTGGGAGTGCTGATACTCGTAGCGCTCGCCATCCTCGCCGCGGCCATCGTCAAACTCGGCGCGGCCGGCAACCTGTTCGGGAAGCGATATCGTCTCATTGCCCTCGTTGCGACCGCGAGCGGACTTCGCGTCGGTGGTCAGGTCACCGTCGCTGGACAAGTCGCCGGCAGCATCAAGGACATAAAGTTCCTCCCGCCCGATGCCGACACCACTCGCAATCTGAGGCTGGTAATGGAAGTGGACCGCAAACTCAGCGAACAGGTCCGACAGGATTCCCGCGCTACGATCCAGACCTCGGGACTGCTCGGCGACAAGCTCGTCGACATCAGCGTCGGCACGCCGCGATATCGCGCGCTCCACGAAGGCGACACGTTGCTTGTCATCCCCTCGCTTGACTACGAGGCCGTCATGCGGCAAGCGTCGGGCGCGATCACCGAGGTTGTCCGACTCACCCGCGACCTGAGCAGAGTCACCGGCGGCATCAACCGTGGCGAGGGGACGCTCGGCCAGCTGGTTACCAATCGGCAGCTGTATGACCAGCTCAACTCCACCCTGCTGCGTACGAGCTCGCTGATGGCGAGACTCGAGAATCCAAGAGGAACAGTCGGGCGGCTTCTCGACGACCCCGCGCTATACAACAGCCTGACTCGGATGATCGCGGGTGCCGACACGGTGCTCAGACAAATCAATTCGGGCACTGGGTCCGTCGGGAAGCTGCTCCGCGACGATACCCTCTACGTTCGCCTCAATAGCGTCGTTGCCCGCGCCGACTCGCTCGTGAGCACGATGGCGAGCGGGAAGGGCACAATGAATAAGCTCTTCACCGATCAGCAGCTTTACGACCAGCTGGTGAAAACGGTTACCGAATTGAATAACGTTCTCGTCGAAGTTCGTCGCGATCCGAGACGGTACACACCGGGAATGATTCAGGTTAAGCTATTCTAAGTCTCCAACAGCTTATCTTGAGAATGTGATCAAGACGTATCAGCTCGATGTTGCAGTCACCCGCGGGGGAGGAACCGAGTCGGAACATCGAGTTCACGCCGCCGTAGTCGGGGAGGGTGACGAGCTACTCGGCGCAGCGCGCGATGCGGACGCGTTCACCTACTGGCGATCATGCGCCAAGCCATTCCAGGTGATTCCCTTTCTCAGCTCCGGTGGCTTCGATTCCCTCGAGTGGGGCGAGGAACAGCTCGCTGTATCGTGCGCGTCACACGGCGGGGAGCCCGAGCACATTGCTATCGTCGAGGCGATGCTCCGCGACATCGGGCTCGAGGAAGGAGATCTCGCCTGCGGGCCGCACGATCCGTCCTCGCAGCGCGGTGCCAAGATCGTGCGCGAGTCGGGCGATCGCCCTGGGCGCATTCACAACAATTGCTCGGGCAAGCACACGGCGATGCTCGCGATGGCGCGTCAGAAGGGTTGGCCGACGCGCGGCTACGAGGGGCGCGAGCACAACGTACAGCGCGCTATCCTGCACGAGATCGCTCTCTGGACCGGCGTTCCGTGCAACAAGATTACCCAGGCGGTGGATGGCTGCGGAGTCGTCGTTTTCGGGATGACGCTCGAGCGAATGGCGCGGGCCTACTCGCGGTTTGCCCGGGCGGCGGCGCGAGGAGAGGAGTACCCTCGCCGGGTAGTCAACGCGATGAGCAACCACCCATTCCTCGTCGGGGGAACCGATCGATTCGATTCGGCGCTGATCGCCGAGACCAATGGTCGCGTAGTGTCGAAGGTCGGCGCGGAAGGAGTGCATTGCGCCCTTCTTCCGGAGCGCGGGATCGGAATCGCGATCAAGGTCGAGGACGGAGCGCAGCGCGCGCAGGTGCCTGCGCTCCTTCGTTTGCTCCAGGAGATAGACGCGCTGCCAGACCCGCTGCCGCCCAGGCTTGATGAGTTGATGCACAAACCGGTGAAGAACACGCGCGGAGAGTCGGTCGGCGAGGTCACGATGAGGGCGGATGTGGCGTGACGGGAAAACCAACTGCGAGAAGAGTTAGGTTGAAGGTGCGAGGTACTAGGTGCGAGGTGCGAGGTCACCACTCTTCGCTCCCTGAAAATGCCCGCAGGCCTTCTATGAGCGACGGCCGCCTGACCCACAGTCGCGCGAAGCGATGATGCGCGCCGACGCGCGATGACGACCGGAGCAGAAGCCCGGGCTAGCGTTGCTCCACTCGAGGCCGGTCTCAGACACCTGGTAAGGATCGCGGGCGCGATCGCCGGCTCGCCTGAGGGTCAAATGCGATCAGTCATGTCAGACGCCATAGACGAAGTCGATCCTGTCGCTGTCGAGGAGATAATTCTGCAGTCCTATCTCTTCGCGGGATTCCCGCGCGCTTTGAACGCTGCACGCGCGTGGCGGGCCGCCTCCGGACTGCCGGCTCCCGCCGAGGACGCGGAAGCGTCGGTCGACGACCTCGCTCTCTGGAGAGCGCGTGGGGAAGAGACGTGCGCCATTGTCTACGGCGATTCTTACGAAAAACTGCGCCGGAACATTCGCGAGCTCCACCCGGCGCTCGATGAGTGGATGATCGTCGATGGCTACGGCAAAGTGTTGTCGCGGCCCGGAGTGGACCTTCGCACCCGGGAGCTGTGCATCGTGGCGGCGTGCGCCGTGTCGGGGCAGCAACGGCAGTTGCACTCGCACTTGCACGGGGCCATGAATGCGGGTGCGTCAGCGAGTGAGCTGTCAGCGGTGCTTGATGCGCTCACTGATCTCATTTCACGGGATGATCTTTCGCGTTACAGGCAGTTGCTGCAAAAGGTTGCGGCGGAGTAGGTGGTCGTCGCGCACAGGCTGGCATCCACAAAACCCAAGCAGGGAGCTGAAAGCTTTGCAGCTTCTCCGCTAGGAGCTTTCATACTCGCATTCCGTCCCGTTCTGTCCTTCCGCGTCCTCGAGTGTGTCCTTCCGCGTCCTCGAGTGTACGGTTGCAAGGTCGGTCCCAGTGGCTGCGCACCGAATAGCTTCCAGCAAAGCGGCTGCAAGGCTTTCAGCTCCCTGCTTCGGTATTCTCGACAAAAGTCGCAGCACTCCGATCCATACGCCGAGGCAGTAATTGTTCATTGACCGCGCAATAATCAGAGTCGAAGGTGGGACCGGGGGATCGGGTTGCACCTCTTTCCGTCGCGAGTGGAGAACTCCGATGGGCGGCCCTGACGGCGGCGACGGCGGCCGCGGCGGCAGCGTCATCGTTCGCGGCGATTCCAACCTCGCGACCCTTCTCGACTACACCTACCGCGACAAGTGGATAGCCGAGCGCGGCGAGCACGGGATGGGGTCGAACAAGAGTGGGCGTGGGGGCGCGGACATCATCATGCCCGTGCCGCTGGGTACGATTCTGCGCGACACCGCCACAGGCGAGATCGTGGCAGAGATCCTGGAGGATGGGCAGGAGGTGGCGATCGCCCCGGGGGGGCGGGGCGGGAAGGGGAACGCATTCTTCGCGACCCCCACGCACCAGTCACCTCGAGAGTGGCAGCCCGGCGAAGAGGGCGTAGTGCGGACGCTCGAAATGGAGCTCAAGCTGATCGCCGACGTCGGACTGGTCGGCCAGCCAAACGCGGGCAAGTCCACGCTCCTTTCGGTGATCTCCGCGGCGCGCCCGAAGATCGCTGACTACCCCTTCACGACGCTTCAGCCCAACCTCGGCGTGGTGCAGCTGTCCGACCATCGGACGTTCGTAGTGGCTGACATCCCGGGCATCATCGAAGGAGCCCATGAAGGGAAAGGGCTGGGCCTTCAGTTCCTCCGGCACATCGAGCGGACGCGGATCCTGGCGTTCCTGATCCCGATCGACGCCATGGACTGGCAGGCAGAGTACGACCAGCTGAGGCTGGAGATCGCCGAGTATTCTCCAGACCTCGCCGCCAAACCTCATTGCGTTGTTTTCACCAAAATGGACCTCCTCGGCGAGGAGTACGCTCCACCCATAAATGCGCCCAACGCATTCGGACTTTTCGCCATCAGCGCCGCTGCGCGAGAAGGCCTGGACGCGCTCACGGCTGCGTGGTGGACGGAGCTCCTGCGCCTAAAGCAGAGTGTCAGACCTGAAGATGTAACCGTAAGCCTGCCCTGAGCTTGTATGCTGACGGCTCAAGCCCCTTCGACAGCATCGGACATGCCGGTACGGCACTGGACACGCGCGTCATCGGAGTATCCGGGAGAACTCAATGATCTCGCCCACCCACCGCGTGAGCTGTACACGATCGGGCGCAGGTCGGCCCTCTCGATACCGCGCGTCGCGATCGTCGGAACCCGGAACTCGACCGCCTATGGCGAGCGAATTACTCGGACCCTGACACGGGCGCTTGTCCACGCCGGAGTCTCGATCGTGAGCGGGATGGCGCGCGGCATCGATGCCGCCGCCCACCGGACTGCGTTGGAGCTGGGGGGCAATACCGTCGCGGTCCTGGGAACCGGTGTCGACGTTCCGTATCCGGTTGGCCACCGGCTGCTGCACGGGACAATTGGGGAGCACGGTCTCCTCCTCTCCGAAAATCCCCCTGGGACGAAAGCGGCTAAGGGTGCCTTCCCCAAACGAAATCGGATCATCGCTGCCCTGGCACCGGTCACCATCGTGGTCGAGGCGGGCTTCAGGAGCGGCGCCCTTAACACCGCTTCGCAGGCGATCGAGCTCGGACGCGTGGTTGCCGCCGTCCCGGGTCCGATCGACTCCGACCAGAGCCGCGGTTCCAATCAGCTGCTAAGAGATGGGGCTGTACTAATTGCTGCGCCCGAGGACGCATTAGCCCTGCTAGGCGTGTCATTGCCAAGAGTTGCGCCCCCGCCACCGTTGCTGCCCGAATCTGAGCAGAAGGTCTGGGATGCGATTGCCCAAGGGTTCGTGGAGACCGATTCACTCCCGGCGTCGACGGGTCTGACGATGGCCGAGTGCCTGGCAGCAATCACGTCGCTGGAGATCATCGGGCTCGTCGAGTGCTCTCTCGCCGGAGAGATCCGTCGCCGCTGAAGTCACGGCCTCGACGGGGCGAGGTCTCGGGTAAGTCGCCATAACAAAAGAAGACCGGGCTTGATCACGGTCTCTGCCCACAGCCATCAACTGGTAAGCCGAGAGCCCCCGGCCGGTAGTCATAAGTTAGTTTGCCCCTCGACGGCGCCTATATTCATGAGATGCCCCCGCGCCATCTCTACATCCACATCCCGTTCTGCGCCCGACGCTGCTCCTACTGCGATTTCTCCATCGCCGTACGCTCCACGACCCCCGTCGAGGAATACGTCAAAGCGCTAAGAACGGAGTTGGACGGCCAGCGCCAAAATCTCGAGGGCGCCACCCTCGACACGGTGTACCTGGGCGGCGGCACTCCTTCCCGGCTCGGAGGCCTCGGCATAGCCGACGTCCTCGCAACCGTGCGGGCCTGCGTCAGGATCTCGGGCGCTCCCGAGATTACGATCGAGGCGAATCCCGACGACGTAAACGACATGGCTGTCGCGCATTGGGTTGCCGCCGGCGTCAACCGCGTCTCACTCGGCTCGCAAAGCTTCGATGACGCTGCCCTCAAATGGATGCACCGGACCCACGATGCTTCGCAGATCGGCCGCGCGGTTCAAACTCTGCGACGCGGTGGAATCGACAACATTTCCCTCGATCTGATCTTCGCGCTGCCCGCGCACTTGGGGCGGTCGTGGGAAAGCGATCTCATTCGCGCACTCGATCTCAAGCCGGCGCACGCGTCGCTCTACGGCCTTACAGTCGAGGCTCAGACTCCGATTGCGAGATGGGCTGATCGGGGCGCTACTGTCCAGGGAAGCGAAGAGAGCTACGAGGACGAGTTTCTCACCGCACACGCGATGATGACCGCCGCCGGGTACGACCACTACGAGGTCTCCAACTTCGCGCTCCCGGGAATGACGTCGAGCCACAATTCTGCCTATTGGACGGGCGCAGCCTACGCCGGTGTCGGCCCATCCGCGCATTCTTTCGATGGCGCCATTCGACGGTGGAACGTTGCGGCGTATTCGGAATGGATTCGACGTCTCGAAAAGGGCGAAACCGTGATAGCCGGCGAAGAAACACTAACCGACGAGAACCGTGCGATCGAGAGGGTCTATCTGGGGCTACGCACCCGGCGCGGCCTCGAGATCACTGAGGACGAGATGGGTCGCGCCCAAGGCTGGAGAGCCGCCGGATGGGCGGTGGTCGATGATCCGCTTCAAAATCCCCGGGTTCGACTCACCCCCATGGGGTGGTTGCGCCTCGATAGTCTTGCGACGGACCTGGCGGCGCCAAGTGGGCGCCCGCTTAGCGCGACCGTAGGCCCAAACCCAAGTCATTGCTATATTTGAGTCTATGCCAGTACCGGGTTTGAGCGAACGCGAGCGGCGGGTCCTGGAGGCCGTAATCCAAACGTACGTCGAAACGGCTCAGCCAGCCGGCTCGAGAAGCCTTGCCCATAAGTTCGGACTGAACGTCTCCCCGGCGACCATCCGCAACACGATGAGCGACCTGGAAGAGAAGGGATACCTGTACCATCCACACGCATCAGCTGGACGGGTGCCGACCGACGTCGCATATCGCGTCTATGTCGACTCGTTGATTCCGGTCCGACCGCCAGGCGCAACCGAGCGCAGGCGCCTCACAGCTCAGATCACGACCGGCGGCTCCGCCGTCGAAGCCATTCTCCGGCGTGCGGCCCAGAGCCTCGGTGTCATCACCCAGGAGCTTGGAATTGCGCTTGGTCCTCGCCTCGACAATGCGATGCTCGAGCACGTAGAGCTGATTCGACTCTCATCCGAACGGTTGCTCGTCGCGCTAACCCTCTCGGCCGGCGCGATGCGGACGATCTTCGTCGACGTACGGGGAGAAATCGCCGACGCCGCGATCGCCGAGGTCACCCGCGTTCTCAACGACAGGCTGGCCGGACTCACGCTTCGGCAGATCCGCTCGTCGCTCGGCGACAGGCTGCGCGATGTCGGACCGACGCGCGATGCATCGGACCTCCTCAATGTCTTCATCGAAGAGGGCGACCAGCTTTTCGATAACGCACTCGAATCGGATGATGACACCGTTTTGCTCGGGCAGGCATCAGTTCTCGCCGGCCAGCCGGAGTTCGCCAGCATCGACAACATGCGGAAGCTGGTGGCGCTGACAGAGACCAGCGAGAAACTTGGCGAGCTACTTCGTCGTCGTAGCGAAACGGGAGGAGTCTCGATCACGATCGGTAACGAGCACAACGATCCGAAGCTTGCCAGCTTCACTGTGGTGACTGCGTCATACCACGCGGGGCCACTGAGTGGAGTGATCGGTGTGATCGGACCGACGAGAATGCCGTACGACAAGGTCATCTCGCTCGTGACGCACACGTCCGAGCTGCTGACGGATTTGCTTAAGGAGAATTCAAGGACACATGGCTGATTATTACCACACGCTTGGCGTCGCGCGCGGCGCCAGCGATGCAGAAATAAAGACTGCGTATCGCAAGCTGGCGATGACGTACCATCCCGATCGCAACAACGGGGCGAAGGAAGCCGAGGAAAAGTTCAAGACCATCACCGAGGCGTACGACGTTCTGCGTGATCCCGACAAGCGCGTGCTCTACGATCGCTATGGCGAGGCGGGATTGCGTGGCGGCGCCGCCGGTTTCCACCACGTCGATCTCTCCGAAGCCCTGAACATCTTCATGCGCGACCTCGGCGGGCTCGGTGGATTCGGGGACCTGTTTGGCGGGAGCGGTGGACATGGATCCGGGCCGCGCACGGGAACAGACATCAAGCTCCAGATGCCGATGACCTTGGTCGAAGTTGCGACCGGCGCCGACAAGACAGTCACGGTGCGTCTGCTCGAGCCGTGCGACCGCTGCGACGGGAGAGGCGCCGAGCCTGGCTCGTCGCCGGTCACGTGCAGCACGTGCCGGGGAACCGGGGAAGTGCGTCGCGCTCAACGCTCGTTCTTTGGCCAGGTAGTTAGCGTCGCGCCGTGCCCGAGCTGCTCCGGCGAGGGAACGGTGATCGCGTCGCCGTGCAAGAAATGCAGAGGCGAAGGCCGGGTCCGAGGAGAAAAGCAGGTCCTGGTGCGCATTCCGGCTGGCGTCGCGACCGGCCAGTACATGACAATGCGTGGCGTCGGCAACGTTGGACCGCGTGGCGGCCCGAGGGGCGATATCCTCGTCGTCTTTGAAGTCGAAGAGGATCCGCGCTTCGAGCGGGATGGCGAAGATCTCTACACTGAAGTCCTCGTCACCTATGCGCAGCTGGCGCTCGGCGCTAACGTGGACGCACCGATGGTAACCGGCAGCGTGACTCTGCAAGTGCCGGCGGGCACTCAGAGCGGGCAGGTGTTCAACATTCGCGGCCGTGGTCTGCCGAGGATCAACTCGAGCTCCACTGGCGACCTCCACGTGCGACTTCAGCTCTGGACGCCGGAAACCCTCTCCGACGAAGAGTCGGCGCTCATTCGCCGCCTCAGTGAAGTGCAGAACGTGCCTCCCGCGCGCCCAAAGGGACTCTGGTCTAAAATCAGGGAATCACTGGGCGCGTGACGTGGATCGCGCTGCGAATCACTCCGGAATCAAACCGGGACGGAGTGATCGCGGCGCTCTTCGAGTCGGGATCGCAGGGAGTTCAGGAAGACGGGGCATCGGTCATCACGCACTTTCCTGCCGACGCGCGCATTGATGAGATCAGGAGCGCGGTGATGAGCGCCGATCCGCGCGCCGACATCACGATTGGCGCTTCGCCCGACACCGACTACTCGCAATGGCGTGCGTCGGTATCGTCCCATCAGGTCGGCGGCCTCGTAATCGCACCACCATGGCTCGCGGGTGGGCTCGATCCGGACAAGGCTGTGATCATCGACCCGGTGATGGCGTTCGGCACCGGTGAGCATCCGACCACGCGTGGCGCGATGCGATTAATGCACGGCGTCATACGCCGGGGAGACATGGTTGCCGACCTCGGTGCCGGCAGCGCGGTTCTCTCGATCGCCGCAGTCAAGCTCGGCGCTGCGCGTGTCGCTGCGGTCGAGATCGACCACGATTCAATAGGAAACGCGGAAGAAAACGTCCGCACCAACTGGGTGAGCGAGCGTGTCGAAGTGATCGAAGGTGATGCGACGACTCTTCTGCCACTGTTGGCTCCCGTGCGCGTCGTCATCGCGAACATCATCTCGTCGGTGATAATTCCGATGTTGCCGATCATGAGATCGTCGCTGGCGGAGCGTGGTCAGGCGATTCTCGCCGGGATTCTTATGGAAGAAAGAGAGACGGTGGTAGCGGCGCTCGTTGCGGGCGGGTGGGCCATCGAACGCGAAGACATGGAGGACGCCTGGTGGAGCGTACAGATCGCACCCCGGTAGCCACGTTCTTCGCCGCCGAGCCGCTGGTCGTCGGCGGAACGGTGACGTTGTCGGAGGAGGCAGCGCACCACATTCGCGTTGCCAGAGTTGCGGTCGGCGAGCTTGTCGCGCTTCGTGATGGAGCCGGCAGGGCCGCGGTCGGCACGCTGGTAAAGGTCTCAAAGAAATCCGCGCTCGTCGACGTGAGCGAGACGAGTGAGATGCCACGTCCCGCTCCGATCCACCTATTGACACCCGTGGCGGATAAAGAGCGCACGTTATGGCTGGCCGAGAAGGCGATGGAGCTCGGTGTGACGAGCTGGAGGCCCGTGATCTGGCGTCGCTCTAAGAGCGTGTCACCACGCGGCGAGGGCCCGACGTTTCAGGCGAAAGTGCGCGGGCGCATGATCTCGGCGTTGATTCAGAGCGGCAGCGGGTGGCTTCCCGACATCTTTCCGGAGGCGACGATCGAGCGTGCTGTCGCCGCCAGTCCGTTAGGGACCCGCATACTGCTCGCAAAGGACGGCGAGCCGATTGTCGGCGTTCCGATGCGCACTCCGATCACTATCGCTCTCGGCCCGGAGGGCGGCATGGAACCGGCGGAGCGCGATCTATTCATCGGTGCGGCCTTCCTGCCTGTGAAGCTTGGGCCGAACACGCTACGTTTTGAAACTGCCGGAGTGGCCGCGGTGGCGATCGCCGCCGCATCGTTGTCAACGTCGAGGCAATCGAATGGCTGATTCATGCATCTTCTGTCGAATCGTGCGCGGTGAAGTGCCCGCGCAGATGCTCGCGAGCAACAAGGAGATCGCGGCGTTCCGCGATGTCAATCCGCAGGCTCCGGTTCACATTCTCATTGTCCCGAAGAAGCATATCGGCTCCCTCGACGACACTGGCGACTCGTATCTGCTAGGCCAGATGGTGTCGCTCGCCGCGGCGATCGCGAGGCAGGAAAAGATCGCGAAAACCGGGTACAGGACCGTGATCAACACGGGTAAAGATGGAGGTCAGAGCGTGGACCACCTGCACCTCCACCTCCTCGGCGGCCGGCCCATGACCTGGCCGCCGGGCTGACTTCACGCGCTTTCGATTTGCATCACTGTTGATGGTCGGCGAGGGTGTCCTCTGCGGGGCAGTGTCCTCGCACGCCCGCCGTTGGGGCGCGCTCGCGCGCCCAAACGGTGGGCTCTTGCTGCGGGTGCCCCTCCGAGGACACCCTCGCCTCCCTGAACAGAATCGCAACTGCGCGCGTTACTCGTTGATAGTCGCACGGCGCAAAGCGCCCGGCGCGTCAGCGCCGACGTCCTAGCGCGCGCTGATCCCGCCTTCGGGGCCGGCCTGCCGAGCGTGGCTCGGCCCGCTATCCGCGGCTGTTCAGGCGGGTGGCGTCCCGTCGCGCAGCCAGCGCACGTTCTCGGCGATCTCTTCGACCGAGGCCGTCACGTCGACGAAATCACGCAACCAGGAGACAAGGAGTCGCATCTGCTTTGGGGCGCCTGTTTATAACGAAGCCACCGAAGATCACGAAGGGTGACGAAAAAACAGCCGACAAAGATCAACGCAGAGACCGCAGAGCTCGCAG
>Ga0137418_10004050_pt1 | contig 13438 bp, 9 predicted proteins | sample CZODoug3_1_2_16f_FD_122242 | JGI IMG/M metagenome (GOLD analysis project Ga0137418, IMG submission 122242) | Vadose zone soil fungal communities from Angelo Coast Range Reserve, California, USA - CZODoug3_1_2_16fungal (Hybrid Assembly) | ecosystem: Environmental > Terrestrial > Soil > Vadose...
GGCAGCCTGTGGAATCGGCGCCAGAGGATTAGCTCCTTAGCTCCGTAGCTCCGGCGCGATGTATCACGCCATCACCGATACTCCGTGAATCGCCGCCCGTCATCTCCCGGCTTTACCGGATTGCCCGCCCCGCCTGCGAATGACACATCTAGAGTGGATGCGGTTCTGGGTCGTTCAATCGTTGGGCGCGCTGCTTCTGATTACTCTGGTAGCGCTTGGTTTCTATGCGCTGTCGCGATGGACGCGCTCGACTCGCCGTCGTCGTCCCTAAAGCTCTCCGGCCGTCGTTCTACCTCGAGCACCGCCGCTGCGGCGAGCCGGAAGCCGGTGTCGAGGACGACCGCGTAAGGTACTGGTGAATCCTATCTTGACACGGCTACGCTCCGTGATACGAAAGCGACACTCTCGCGGTTTTGGAGGCGTCCATGCGGACCTGCTGGCGGGTCGTCCTGCCCGTGCTCGTGCTCACGGCTCTCTTGACCGCAGTCGCGGGAAGCGCATTCGCGGCAGAAGCGCCGTTCGTCCCATTCGACCTCGGCACACTTGGCGGCAACGCCTCGGCCCACGCGGTAAACAACAGCGGCCGGGTCGTCGGCGTCGTTGCCGGTGCCAGATTCCGTGCGTTCTCGTGGACGTCAGCGGAGGGGATGATCGATCTCGGCACCCTCGGCTGCAGCGGCGAAAGCGAGGCCATCGCGGTGAACGCGAGCGGGCAAGTCGTTGGCTCGGCTACCACTTGCGATTCTTCGGATCATGCCTTCTCTTGGACGCCGAGGGGTGGAATGATCGATCTTGGCACCCTCGGTGGCCGCGATGCGCACGACGCCCGACATCTCGCGGTCGAGGCCGGCCAGATGGCGGTGATTGCCGCCGCGTTCCTGCTCGTCGGGTGGCACTGCAGCCATCGCGACTGGTACCGCCGCCGCGTCGTGGTCCCGGCGTCGGTGCTGATCGCGTGCACGGCCGCCTACTGGACCGTGGCTCGGCTTGCAGTGTAGGCTCCCGGATCCCGGTCCGCGTCAGAACTTCCGGCTCCAGTCTGTCGGCCACCGCTCCACGACGACCTTCTTCTCCGTGTAGAAGTCGATCGCGTCGCGCCCCTGGGCGTGGAGATCGCCGAAGAAGCTCTCCTTCCACCCCGAGAACGGAAAGAACGCCATCGGCGCCGCGACGCCGACGTTGATGCCGACGTTGCCGACCTCCGCTTCGTAGCGGAACTTCCGCGCCGCCAGGCCGTCCCGCGTGAACAGGCACGCCATGTTGCCGTACGCCGCCCGGTTGACGTACTCGATCGCCTCCTCCACCGTCCGCGCGTGCATCAGGCTGAGGACCGGACCGAATATTTCCGTGCCGGCAATCTCCGAGCCGGATTCGACGTTGTCCAGTACCGTCGGCGCGACGAAGTTCCCGACCGCCGGCACGCGCGCATCCGCCCCGCCGACGCGCATCGTCGCGCCGCCGCGGGTCGCCGCGGCAAGCAGCCCATGGATGCGCTGCTTGCTGTCTGCGGTGATGACCGGGCCCATTTCAACGCCCGCTTCCAGGCCGTTGCCGACACGCCGCGACGCCGCCGCATCCGAGATCAGCCCGGGAAACGTCCGGCCCGCGTCGCCGACCGCGATGGCGACCGACGTCGCCAGGCATCGCTGGCCCGCGCAGCCGAACGCCGAGTCCGCGACGATCTTCGTCGTCATCTCCATGTCCGCATCCGGAAGGATGACCGAGGGATTCTTGGCGCCCCCCTGGCACTGCACCCGCTTGCCGCTGGCGGCCGCGCGGCTGTAGACGTGGCGGGCCACGGCGCTCGAGCCGACGAACGAGACCGCGCGCACGCCGGAGTGATCGAGCAGCGCGTCCACGCTTTCGCGTCCGCCGTGAACGAGGTTCACGACGCCCGGCGGGAGCTTGATCGCCTCGAGCAGCTCGAACACGCGGGCCATCGTGACGGGAGTCTTCTCCGACGGCTTGACGATGGCGCAGTTGCCGCAGGCGATCGCGTACGGCAGGAACCAGAGCGGGATCATGCCCGGGAAATTGAACGGCGTGATGATGGCGACGACGCCGACCGGCTGGCGGATCATGATCTCGTCGATGCCGCGGGCGATGTCCTCGACGTTGGCGCCCATCATCAGCGTCGGGATCCCGCAGGCGACCTCGACGTTCTCGATGCCGCGCCGCAGCTCGCCCTCGGCTTCGGCGAGCGTCTTGCCGCATTCGCGCGTGATCGCCGCCGCGAGGTCGCGGATGTTGGCGTCGAGCAGCTGCTTCAGCGCGAAGAGGTACTGAATCCGCTCGCCGGGCGGCGTACGCCGCCACGCGGGAAACGCCGCACGCGCCGCGGCGACCGCGTCATCGACGTCGGCGTTCGACGACATCGGCACGCTGGCGATGCGTTCTGTCGTCGCCGGGTTGCATACGGGAGCGGAGTTCCCGTTACGCGGCTGCCGCCACGCGCCGCCGATGTAGTTGTGAAGCTCGATGGAACTCGTCTGATTCATACCTGGACCTTGATCCTGATCACCGATCCCTGATCCTAACCGGTGAACAAAACGCTGGACGGGCGCGCCCGTGTCGGGCACAATTGCGCGTTCATTCCCTTAACAACCCGGCACTTCCTGGTCCCCCTTGCAGGGCGGGACATCAAAACGCCCGGGCACCGGCGCGGCGCTCGTTTGCGCCGCACCACGTGGGATCATTCCGGGCACATGGGACACCCCAGGTTCTGGCTCGTGGCCGGCAGCTTGACGCTGTCGATCGTCTCGGCCGTTCAGGCGGGCCAGACCGATTTCGATGGCCCTCCACCTCCGATCGCTCCGGCAGTCATCTCCCGCGACGCGTCCGGCCGCGCCACCGTCCGTGCCGTCCGGGTGACGACGCCCATGCGCATCGACGGCGCGCTCGACGAACCGTTCTACACGAGCGTGCCGCCGATTTCCGATTTCATTCAGCAGGAACCGCGCGAGGGTGAGCCGGCCACGGAGAAGACCGAATTGTGGGTGGCCTTCGACGACGACAACGTGTACGTCTCATTCCGCTGCTGGGAGAGCGAGCCGGATCGGGTCGTTGCCAACGAGATGCGGCGCGACGGTCCGAACCTGTGGCAGGGCAACGACCTCGTCGCATTCAGCTTCGACACCTTTCGCGATCGCCGCAACTCCTTCAACTTCATCACCAATGCGCTCGGCGCACGCGAAGACGGGCAGGTGACGAACGAGCGGCAGTGGAACGGCGACTGGAATACGGTCTGGGATGTCAGGGCCAGGCGCTTCGAAGGCGGCTGGACCGCGGAGGCCGCCGTTCCGTTCAAGTCGCTGCGCTATCAGCCGGGCCGGGAGCAGATCTGGGGCTTCAACGCGTTCCGCACCAACCGGTGGAAGAACGAGATCTCATACATCACGCGCGTTCCGGCCGCGCGCGGGCAGTCGGCGCTGTATCAGGGATCGGTCGCAGCGGTGCTGGTCGGACTGGAGCCGCGGTCCGGATCCAGGGCCCTCGAGCTCAAGCCGTACGCGATTTCGGATCTCAAGACCGTCCGCGCGGGCGCGCCGCCCGTGTCGAACGATCTCGGCGGGGATGCCGGCCTCGACGTGAAGTACGGACTGACGCAGAACCTCACGGCGGACTTTACCTACAACACCGACTTCGCTCAAATCGAAGCCGACGAGCAGCAGGTCAACCTGACGCGCTTCAGCCTGTTCTTCCCCGAGAAGCGCGAGTTCTTCCTCGAGAATCAGGGACTCTTTGCCTTCGGCGGAGCGGCGGCGGGCGGATTTTCCGCAGCCGGCAGCGATGTACCGATCCTGTTTTACAGCAGGCAAATCGGGCTCAACGACGGGCGGCCTGTACCAATCGTTGCCGGCGGCCGGACGACGGGCCGCGTCGGACGCTACAGTCTCGGTCTCATTGACATCCAGACGGGCAGCGATCCGGGAGTACGGTCCACGAATTTTTCCGTCGTGCGCCTGAAACGCGATCTGCTGCGGCGCAGCAACGTCGGGCTGCTGCTGACCGGACGATCCGTCGCCCAGAGCGGCAGCGGCGGCAACGGGGTCTACGGCTTCGACGGGACGTTCGGCTTCTTCGACAACCTGAACGTGAACACCTACTGGGCGCGGTCGCAGACCGACGGCCGGCGCGGCAAGGACACCAGCTTCCGCGGCCAGATCGACTACGCGGGCGACCGTTATGGTGTCCAGCTCGAGCATCTCGCCGTCGGCGACAACTTCAACCCGGAAGTCGGCTTCCTGCGGCGCGACGACATGCGTCGCAGCACCGCACAGTTCCGCTTCAGCCCGCGGCCGAGGCGGATTGCGTCGGTGCGCAGGTTCTTCTGGTCGGGATCAATCGACTACATCACGAATGGCACGGGCCATCTCGAGACGCGCGAGTCGAACGGCGAGTTTGCGATCGAGTTCCAGAACAGCAATCGCCTGAGCGTCAACCTCACCGACACCTACGAGTTCCTGCCGCGTGCATTCGCGATCGCCCCGGACATCACGCTGCCCGTGGGCGGCTATCGTTTCGACAACGTGCACGTCCAGATGAACCTGGGACAGCGCCGGAAAGTGAGCGGGAACTTCGCGGTGGATCGTGGAAGCTTCTACAACGGCGACAAGACGACAATCAGCGCGAGCCGCGGCCGGATGAACGTGGGCGCGCAGCTGTCGGTCGAGCCTGCGTATCAACTGAACGTGGTGGACCTGGCGGAAGGGTCGTTCACCAATCAGCTGATCGGCTCGCGCGTCACCTACACGATGACGCCACTGATGTTCACGAGCGCGCTGGTGCAGTACAACTCCAGCAGCCACGCCGTCAGCGCGAACGTGCGGCTGCGGTGGGAGTATCGCCCCGGCAGCGAGTTCTTCGTGGTGTTCAACGAGGACCGCGATACGCTCGCCCGCCGCTTCCCCGCCCTCGCCAACCGGGCCTTCATCGTCAAGATCAACCGGTTGTTTCGACCGTGACCGCGAGACCGGCCGCGGTCGATCGTCCTCGATCGTGAACGCCGAGCCCAGCGCGGCAACCGCGCTGGGGTTCTCTTGAGCCCTGCGCCCGTACCGACGGACGGGCTGATCCTAAAAGACGAAGCGCACGGCCACTTCACCCTGCTGCCGCGGCAGCGATGTCAGGATGCGGCCGAAGGAATCCGAGCGCACGTTGGTAATGTACTGGCTGCTCAGTCCTCCGAGATTGTCCCTGCCCAGCACGTTGAACACCTGTCCGATCAGTTCGACCCTCGTGCCCCTCCCCGTGGTGATCGCCTTGCTGACGCGGAGGTCGAGCTGACGCAACTGGTTGTCTTCAATCTGGCCCTCCGGAATCGGCGCGAGGTTCACGGTCGCGCGGTACGCATTGACGGCCGCCAGCATGCCGGCGGTCTGGCGGTTCCCCATGTTCTTCGTCGTCCCGGGCACGTAGTCGGTCGGGTAATTGCCGCCGACACCAGCGCCGCCGCCGGTGCTCTGCCCGTCTCCGTTGATATCGACTCCTGCCCTGGCGCTGAACGGCGTTGACGTTCGAAAGTTCCAGATGACGCCGAGAACGATGTCGGCGGGCAGTTGCGCGGCCCCGCTGAACACGAGCGCGTGGCGGCGGTCGTTGTTGGCCGGGCCGACATCCCAACCCGGGTTGTAGACATCGGTAATGCTCCCGCCCAACCCGATCCCCACGGTGTCGGGCGACGCGGCATTGCTGTCCTGCTTCGCCAGCGTGTACGACAGCTGATACTGGTAACGATTGGACAGGCGTTTCTCGAGACGCACGAGAACTGCCTTGTAGGTGAACAAGCCGATCGGCTGCCGCTGGATGATCTGACCCCATTCGGGAAGGGGCCGAACCAACGTCACCGCGTTCCGCGTGTTGACTTGAACGTCGGTCGGAATGTCAGTCGCTTTCTGGTAGATGCCGTCCACGTGGACCGCCGTATCGGGCGTGAGCCCCTGCGAGAACCCGGCGCTGGTGGTGTGCACCGGTGCAGCCACGAGATCGTTCGCGTTGATGGTGACGTTCGGCGGCGCGGTCGAGACGAAGCTCGCCGGATCCCTGCCCTGATACGGATCGGGGTATGACGGGTTGCCGATGTTGATGGTGGCCTGCTTCAGCGCGCTCCCCTCCACGCGCGGGATCAGGTTCGTGATGTTCGTGTAGACGAGACCGTAGCCAAGCCGGACGACCGACTTCCCGTCGCCGCGAACGTTCCACGCAAGGCCCAGGCGTGGCGCGACGTTGTTCTTGTCGCCACGCGACGCGAAGTCCACGTACGGCAGCGGCCGCGGATACTCCGACTGCGTACGCCACTCGTTCCACACGCCTGTCTGCACGTCATAGCGGAGCCCGAGGTTCAGCGTCAGGCTGCTGGCTGGCTTCCACTCGTCCGTCACGTACGCGGCGTAGGAATGATTTCGCATCTCCCGCTGGAGGTTGGGGAACGACGCCTGGAATTGCGTGGCGCCTCTCAGGTTCGCGAAGCTGAAGTTCGGATCGTCGGGATTGAAGTACTGATCCTGACTGAAGGTCCATGTTCCGAAGATGTTGCCGGGGGCCCACTCGTGGGTCGGGAAGATCTGAATGCTTCCGCCAACCTTATACGTGTGCGCTCCACTGGTGAACGATACCGTCTCCTGTACTTCCGTAAAATCGGTGTGGGTCGCTGCCCCTGCCAGGCATGGCGGCAAGCACTGGCTCTGTCCCCAGATGAAGCTCGGAAACACGTAGCGCGTGCTGCCGACGATCTCTCCGCCGCCCAGGGAGGCCGGAATCGTCGTCACCTGCTGGTAACGGGCCGGTGCATAGTCCTTGCTCAGATAGCTGCGGTCCGACGCCGTTCCTCGCATGACGTAGAGCTCGTTCAACACACGGTTGGAGAGGACCCACGTGTGCCCGACGGCGTGCATGTCGCGCGGGATCAGGTTGTCGTTGTTGCTGAATGCAGAATTGGTCCCGGGCACACCGCACCCGCTGCAGTAGAAATTGGTGTGCTGATTGATGTAGCGATAGAACAGACTCTGCTTTTCGGTGGTCTGATAATCGCCGCGGATGAAATAGATGTTGTTGTACGACCCGCCCTCGAACGTGCCCTCGAACGGCTTGTAGAACTCGGGCTTGCCGGTGGCGACCGTGAAGAAGTCGTGCTCGCGCGTCCGTTCGAACGTGCCGAAATAGTGCAACCGGTTCTTCACGACCGGCCCGCCGAGCGCAACGCCGTACTGCTGCCGGCTGTAATCCGGTTTCGTCGCATGCTGCAGTTCCTGGAACTTGTCGAGCGTGTTCAGCATCTTGTTCCGGAAGAAGTCGAACGCCTCGCCGTGCACCGCGTTCGTGCCGCTCTTGGTGGCGATGGAGACGACGCCGCCTGCCCGCTGCCCGTACTGGGCCGGCACCTGGCTCGTGTGGACCAGGAACTCGCGGATCGCGGCGGCAGGAATGTCGTGCCGTTGCTCGCCGCTGATCGCCGTGGCATTGGAGACTCCGTCAACCAGGTATGTCGTCGAGCTGGTCGAAATCCCAGCCCCGAGGTTGACGGCACTCCGTTTCGCGCGCGTCGTGTCGATGGACGTGCCTGGCAGCAGCAGCGACAGCCTGAGAGCGACACGATCTCCGGTGGGCAGCGTTTCGATCTGATCCTGGGTGACCACCGCTGCCACTTCGGTCTTCGTCGTTTCGACGACGGGTGACTCGCCGGTGACCGTGACGGACTCCTGCAGGCCCTGGACGCCCATCGTGAAGTCCCTGGGGTATTCGAGGCCGAGCGTGAGCGTGATGTCCCTGACGTCGATGGCCGCAAAGCCCTGCAGCTCCGCGGTCAGGTTGTAGCGTCCCGGCGGAAGGCCTCCGAGGCGGTACCGTCCATCGGTTTCGGTGATGATCGTGCGCGTGACGCCACTGTCGGCATTGCGCACCGTGACGGTGACCCCCGGGAGAACACCACCCTGCGCATCGGTGACGATCCCGGTGATGACCGCGTTTGCCACCTGAGCCCGGGCCGGCACCGCCAGTCCGAGCAGGATTGCGAGCATGAGCGCCGTGAACCGGATGACTCGACGTCCCGCGACGAAAACTCTCCGCAGCATCATGTCCTCCTGGGACTGCGCGCGCAAAATACGTTCAGGTCTTTTTCAATTGTTCCCCGGGCGTGGGCTCGGAACCGAGCGAGAGGTCCGGAAGAGTGTGGAGTATTTTACGTCGCGCGTGCAATGCGACTTTGGTGCGCCCTTATCGCACCTTGTCGAGCCCTTCGGTGAGCTCGATGTACGTGCCCCACGGGTCCTGGATGAACGCGATCGCGATGTTCAGCGCGGGCACCTTCGTGTAGGGCCGATCGAGCGCGATGCCCATGCCTTCGAGTTTCTTGCAGAACGCCTCGAGATCCCTGACTTCGAATCCGATGTGATCGACGACGCGGCCCCGCGTGCCCACGACGGGAGCCGCTGCCGGCGAGAATGACAGGTTGACACCCGGAAGGTCGGCCGCTTCGAACATGCCACGCGTCCCCGGCTTCGCGCCGAAGACCTTCACGTACCACGCCTTCATCTCGGCCGCCGGCCCAGCGAAATGGACGTGGTGGAGAGCGATGGGTGCCGTGTTCGTCCTGACCTCGAACAACTGGACCTTGACCTCGTCAGGACCCATGACGAAGGCCGAGTACGACAGCTGCTCCTTGTTGAAGGCGATGTCGTCTTTCACTTCGTCGTAGACCCCTGCCTCCTCGCGCGTGGCAATGCGGTACCCGGCGGCTTTTGCCGTGTCGACCGCCTGGCGGAGGTTGGTCACCGCGAAGGCGAGGTGATTCACCGTCGTGCCCTTGGTGCCGCCGGTGGGGGCCTGCTGCCGCAGGAACACCAGCACGTTGGGGAACATGACGATCTCGTTGGGACTCGTCCCGACCTTCACGGGCCTGCCGCCAAGCGTGCTCCAGAACTTCTTGTGCTCGTCGATGCTGGTGACGTTCAGGTGATGATGTCCGTAGACGACCGGCCCATCTTTCGCGGCCAGCAGCTGCGCCGACGCCGCCGGGACGGACGCCGCCGCGAGGAGTGCGAAGCAAAGAGAGGCGCGCGCGGCGCCGTGTCGTGGCGATCGCATGGTCATCAGACCTTCTTTCCGGTTTCGAAGCCATAGAGCTCCGCCGGGTTCTGCACCAGGATGCGGGTGCGCGTCCGTTCGTCCGGCGCCCATCGCAGCATGAGATCGAAGAGCCTCGCGTCGTCCGGCTTGGTCGTCTCGTTCGGGTGAGGCCAGTTGCTGCCCCACACCATCCGCTCCGGCGCGGCGCTGACGTAGGCCTGCGCGACCTTCGTGATGTCGGCGTAGCCGGGCGGGCCGTCCACGGTGTTGTCATACGTCACCGACAGCTTTACCCACGTGCGGCGCTTGTCGATGAGCCGCCGGATGACGGTGAAGACGGGATGGCTCAGGCCGGCCGGCTGGGGAACGTGGCCCATGTGGTCGAACACGATCGTGGTGGGCAGGCGGTTCCACAACGTTTCGTTGGCGACGATTTGATCCGGGCCCATGTTGATCTGCAGATGCCAGCCGAGCGCGTGCACGCGCTTCGACAGCGGCTCGATCATGTCGATCGAGGTCGCCGCCGTCGCGGGGTCGGTAATCGAGAAGCGGATGCCGCGAATCCCTCCGTCGGCCAGGACCTTCAGGCCGGCATCGGTGATGTCCGGGTGAATGACGGCGACGCCGCGCGCGTTCGCGCCGAGCTTCGCAATGGCGTCGAGCGTCACGCGATTGTCGGTGACGTAGGCCGACGGCGTCACGACGATGTTGCGCGTCGTGCCGAGCCGTCTCTGGAGGAGGCGGAATTCCTCGAGACGCGCGTCCGGGATCAGCCGCCCTCCCGTTGCCGGGGCCGGAAAGCGCAGCGCGTCGTAGATGTGATGGTGGCAGTCGCACGCGCCCGGGGGCGCCTTGAGCCTGGCCGGTTCGGTCCCTGAGGAATTCGGCACCTGCTGGGCAAAGCTGTCCCGGACGTACAGTCGCGATGTCGATGCGGCCAGCGCCAGCATCGATGCGCGCTTGATGAAGGTGCGCCGCGCGATCATGTGTGCCACCTCAAAAGACGAATTCTGGGACAGCATCTGGCCAAAAGCAACTGCCGACGCCATAATCTGCCTGCCCCAGGCAGCATGTCGCCCGGGCGTTCACTGACGCGGAGGCACGTATGAAAGCGTTGTCCGTTGGACTGGCGGTCGCCCTTGGCTCGACGGGACTGGCAGGGACGTGGTGGCTGTCCACCGTGCATGCGCAGCAGGTGCCGACGCACGAGCCGGTGAAGAAGGCGCAGATCGAGCAGTGGAAGAAGGAGTTGTCCAACTGGGGCCGCTGGGGCGCGAGCGACGAGCGCGGCGCGCTGAACCTCATCACCCCCGCCAAGCGGAAGCAGGCCGCCGGCCTCGTCAAAGAAGGCTTCTCGGTCTCGATGGCGAGCGACGCCGACACGGAGAAGGCGATCGACAATCCGAATCCGTACGAGCATCGGATGCTGGCCCTCGGCACCGACTACATCGGCGTAGCCATGCACGGGTGGGCGCATACGCACCTCGACTCGCTGGCGCACGTCAACTACGACGGTGTCTTCTACAACGGCTACAAGCCGGACCCGCAGGCGGTCGAGCGGCAGAACGGCCACGCGAAGAATTCGATCATCAACTTCAAGGACGGGATCCTGACCCGCGGGATCCTGATCGACATCCCGCGGCTGAAGGGCGTGCCGTATCTCGAGCCGGGCACGCCGATCTACGTCGAGGACATCGAAGCGTGGGAGAAAAAAGCCGGCGTCAGGGTCTCGGCCGGTGATGCGCTGTTCGTCCGTACCGGCGTGTGGCCGTATCGGCAGAAGTTCGGTCCCTACGTGCGCGGCCGCGCGGGGAAAGACGCCGGCCTCGACGCCTCGGTTATCCCCTGGTTGAAGCAACGCGACATCGCGGTCCTCGGCAGCGATCATCCGCAGGGCGTCAACCCGTCTGCGACCGAAATGCCCAACGCCGTGCACGACTTCGCGCTCGTCAGCCTGGGCGTGCCGCTGCTCGACAACTGCGACCTCGAGGCGCTCGCGGCGGCGGCAGCTGCGAGGAATCGCTGGGAGTTCATGTTCCAGACGGCGCCGCTTCCGGTGCGCGGCGGGACGGGGTCGCCGGTCAATCCGATCGCCACGTTCTGACGGAACGCCGTTGCCCGTTGGTCGTTAGCCGTTGCCCGTTGGCCGGTAAGCTAGTACACGTTTGCTCTCAAATCGTCTGCTGTCCAATGAGGCTACTCGGCGGACAATTGCCTCTGTGCTCAATCCCTCTTCAGCTGGCCTGGTATCCGGCCGACCTCAATGCACTGTGGGCGGCGGGAGCGCGCTATATGCATTCGCGCTCATGGCGCCGTAGGCTGCTGATCATTTGAAGAAGTCGCCCACGACGGCGGACGCGCGCGGATGGGAAGAACTGGCCCAGCTCGATCCGCTATGGGCCGTCGCCTCGTCCCCCCAACTGCGCCATGGCAAGTGGGATGAAGAGGAGTTCTACGCCGTCGGGCGTCGCAAGGTGCGCAAGCTGATGAAGAGGTTGGACGAGCTGCGCGTCCCGGAGCGTTCGGCTCGCGCGCTCGACTTCGGATGCGGCGCCGGTCGCCTGACATTGCCGCTCGCCGACCGCTTCGAGAAGGTCGTCGGCGTCGATATCGCCCCTTCGATGCTCGCATTGGCCCGCACGCGCGCTGCGGGCCGTCCGGGGCTCGAGTTCAGGCTCGACGACACAGGCGATCAGTCGCTGCTGGCCGGCGAGTCCTTCGATCTCGTCTACAGCGGGCTGGTGCTGCAGCACCTGCCCTCGGTCGCCGCGGCGCTTGCGTGCCTGGAGCGGCTCTGTGCCGCAGTCGCTCCGGGCGGCGCGCTGGTCGTTCAGATTGCAATCTGGCTTCGGGTGCACGGGCCGCTGCGAATCCGTCAGCGTCTCTACACTCTGCTGCGGCGCGCGGGCGTCCCGGCCCGTGTGCTGTACCGCCGCGCGGGTCTTCACCCGATGACGATGATCTGCGTCCCGCGAGAGCGCGTGGAGGCGTGCGTGCGTGGCGCGGGGTTGGCGATCGTGCGCACCGACGAGCGCGCGAACGGCGACATCGGCAGCGTGACGATCTACGCGGCGCGAAGTAGCGGCCGGTTTTGAACGGCTCGACCGGCACCTCGAGCTGAAGAGCGCGGCGCGAAACGCCACGCACCGCTTGAATCGATCGACGAGCAACGCCAGCATCATCGCCGGCCCTTGATCGAGTGGCGCCCGCCGCGACCCTTAAGAATTTGGTGCCGGGGGTGGGAATCGAACCCACACGACCCTTTTGGGATCTCGGGATTTTAAATCCTAGGCCGCCACCGATCGCTTCTGGATTGCCAGGGCAACGTCTCGCGGCTTCGCACCTAACGCGAAGAGAGCGCGGAGCAACAAGTCAACGGAAACCGTTGCGTCGGCGGCTTCCATCTTGGCGACGCGCGACTGACTGGAATTCAAGCGCTTCGCCAGGGCAGCTTGAGAGATGTTCTGGGCGGCTCGTCGATCCCGAACACATTGGCTCAACGCCAGCTTGGTCTCGACGAATGCGGCCTCCTCGGGCGTGAGGTTCAAGAAGTCCGCGGCCGAACCCACCCGCCAGCCTTGCGCTTCGAGGCGCGCACGCTTGCCGCTCTTCATGACTTGCTTTCCTTCGCAGCTTCGTCGTACTGCCGCAACCGTCGTTTACAGACGTCGATCACGAGTTGTGGCGTGGCTCGCGTCTTCTTTGCAAAGACGTCTGCGATGATCACCGCATCCAAATCGACTCGATAGATTACGCGCCACGTCACATCCTGGTCTCGAACCCGCAGTTCGTGGCACCGCAGGCCAATCACCGGCATCGGCCGAGAGTGCGGCAGGGCCAGCTTCTCGCCACGTTGAAGCCGTCGGAGCAAGGTGCCCGCCTCAATTCTGGTCTCCGACGAAAACGGCGGTGTCTTGACCTCGCCGTGGAGCCAGACAAGCGGTTTGTCTCGTTCAGGCGTCGCCATGAGTGTATGTCATATCTGACATAACAACAAGTGGTCGTCTACGGCTTAGGTACCTGCCGCTTTGCCATCCAGCGCTTCAGCCGGAGCTCCGGGTAATGCAGACTGCGGACGGAGATTTGTCTCGAGAACGGCAGTCGCCCGGCGGGACGCTGCACCCAACCGCTTCGTCGCACCAAGCATTTTGGCGACTTCTTCCGCTGTCAAGAGGCGGTCGCCATTCTCGTCCGCTTCCGGTGCGCGGGGCGACGGGGGTCGCCGGTCAATCCGATCGCCACGTCCTGACGGAACGCCGTTGGCCGTTGGTCGTTGGTCGCAACGCTCCGGCGCGGGCGGCCGTCTCACCGCAGGATGGTGCCGGGGGTGGGAATCGAACCCACACGGACCCTTGTGAGGTCTCGGGATTTTAAG
>Ga0137418_10004052_pt1 | contig 13436 bp, 21 predicted proteins | sample CZODoug3_1_2_16f_FD_122242 | JGI IMG/M metagenome (GOLD analysis project Ga0137418, IMG submission 122242) | Vadose zone soil fungal communities from Angelo Coast Range Reserve, California, USA - CZODoug3_1_2_16fungal (Hybrid Assembly) | ecosystem: Environmental > Terrestrial > Soil > Vadose...
TCTCCACAAACAGATAATCTTGGCACTTGTCAGGTAATCGCACTAACCGGGGGCAGGGACGCGACCCAGTAGGCTGTTCACTTTTCTGCATCTACTCGGAATTTGCACTGTCTTTCGATGCCGCCAGTTTGACACATGTTCAATTTTGCACAGACGGAACCAAAGTCAGAATCATAGCATTCACCTGAAAAGTGAAACTTACGAATAGAGGCCCGCGATTGCCGTTATTGGAATGCCTCCGAGAACGGTCATCGCGGGCACCTGCTTCACAGCGTGCGTGTGGTCGGCTGCGGAAACCTGGTCTCACCGGCCAGTACGACGACTTGTCGAAAGTTTGATGGTCGTGCATTTGAAGACTTGCGAGGGCATAGTCATTAATCTGGACCGCAAGCCGAAAAGACTCCCCTGCCTCGTCCTCGATTCGTCGAAAGAAGGTTTCCGGCTGCGCGGAAGTTTCGACCTCCGGCGCGGTCAAATGGTCGAACTAATCCTGGATGAGGAGATGCCCAGCCCTGAGCGTTGCAGCGTGGTCTGGGTCGGCAAAGCCGGTTCCAAACAGGAGAATGAAATCGGGCTGCAAACCGTTTAGGCAACCATCAGGCAGTCGCCTCCCTTCAACCGTAAGCTGAAACCATTTTTTCGGCTAATCGTGCAGCACAACGTTGAGAAGTGAACTATGTACCCGTAGTCCGCCGTTGTAGTCAATGAAACCCAGTCTCCTGAATTTGTTCATGAAGAAATTCACTCGTGATCGGGTTGTGCCAATCATTTCTGCCAAAGTCTCCTGACTTATGTCAGGTGTCAGGTCCTCGGGCCTGTCTTTTTTCCCGAAGCTAAAATCGCTCGCTAGGTTAGGTCAGCCGGAACGCTACCCTGCCTAGGTTTTGACCGAGTACAGCCAAACAGGTCGGTTCTCCAGGGGAAGTATTGTCGGATCAACTGTTTAGATGGCGTTGCATCGACCGGTTGACCTGGCAGCGATTATGACTTGAATCTTAATGTCCGGTTATTTGACGACGCTTCCAGAGCCACATTCTGGAGTCGATCGAAATCAAAGGCTATCCTCGGCGTGGAACGGGGCAGCGCTGCGAGCAGATGGCGGCGTCGTGAGAGCGATTCTCTAGGGACCAGCAAAATGAATAGTCCTATCTCGGGAGCGGTTCCGTGGAACGGGTGAAAATGGCCGGGCTGCCTATTCCGCTAGGCGCCGTTCTTCATGACCTCGGCGGTGAGTTCCGAAAGGTCGGCAGCATCAAGTTTTCCAGCATTCGCCAGGTCCAGGAGTTCACGCTCCGTCACGACACAGTCGGCGAGCGTGTAGAAGGCGGTGCCTCTAGGTGTTCGGTGCGGACCGGTGACCCTGATGGCATGGTCTCGCAACCTTTCGACAATAGCACGAATGTCTTTGCGGCGCCGCGCGAAGCCAAGGATCTTCATTTTGCCTCCTTCGGCTGAGACCACAAGGATATAATATATAGCACGTGTCGTTAAACACAAGTAATCAGATGTATTTTTACATGATCCTCTGTCAGTGGACCCGCTGGAGAGGTACCGCGAACGATAGATTCAGGGCGATGTGTTGGCTTCCAAAATTTGCACTTTGTTGTACCCAAAAGAATTTCATCCGGGAGAAGACTGAGAGAGCACACTACTTCTTGCTGGTATTGGATTCGTCACGCGCAAATGTTGAGCTAGTGACGGGCCATTTTTTGCGTCATGTACAGTATAAGCCTGCGGTTTCCTTCGTCGGTCTTGCCCAACAGGCGACGAAGCTTGTTGAGAAAGCGTGCATCTTTGCCTGAGTCTCCCCACGCCGTTTCGTCAGAGGACTTCCGCCTAAGTAGATTCGGCACTGGAGGAGGCTCTTCGCCTTCGTAGAAGAGTTGATACAGCGGGACCTCGAGTGCGCGGGCCATTTTTTCCAGCGTTTCGATGGCGGGAACAGTGTGACCATTCTCGACGCGGGAGATATAGCACCGAAGCAGCCCCGTGCGCTTTTCGATGTCGCCCTGGGAGAAATGTTTTTCTTCTCGGAGTGCTCGTAGTCGGTCGCCGATAATCATCGTGTTTTTGCCTCCTAGCCAAGTTTTGAATGGAATCGTAGTCCCTTATGTGCTCACTTGTTACGGTAACAGTGTTATACCTATCTAATGCATATGTCAAATGCTGTACCTTACAGCAGGTCAATCCATTGACTTTCGGCGCCTTCTGTCATATATCCCGCTGATGCCCGCACTTGTTTGTCGCGATTGATATGGGCCGGCAGCGGCTCACGAACCCTGAACTCGTCGACCGCTTCAGGCAGTGGCTGGTGTGCCAGCGGTATTCGCGCGGTGCGCGCGAGACCTACGATCGCGTCGCCGGAAAGTTTTTGCGGTACTGGGGGCGGCGGAGCTTCTCCAGGGTTAGGCCTCATCACATTCAGGACTTTATGACCGAGTTGTCGCGCCGCGATCTGTCGGGCGAGGTTGTTCGTCGGCACTTGTGGGCTTTGCGATCGTTTTTCGACTTCCTCTGCCTCCGCGGTGTCGTCGATAAGGTCGCGCCTCGCCTCGTGCGGCCTCGCCCCGAGCGACGGCGGCTGCTGCGGGCGCTCTCGGAGGCAAATGTGCGGCGCCTGATAGATGCCGCCGGGAACCCGAGGGACCGCGCGATTCTGGAGTTGTTCTACGCGACAGGTTGTCGTCTCGGCGAGCTGGTGAACATCCGGCTTGAGCATGTGGATTTCGTGAGGCGAACAATTTTGGTGCGTGGCAAGAGTGGGGACCGCAGAGTCTTCTTCGGTCTCACTGCGAAGGGAAGGCTTAGGGAACACCTGCGGGGCCGCAGGGTGGGCTACCTCTTCGAGAGTCAATATCTCGTGCAAAACGGCTGCGTTTCGTGGAACGGCTCGTATTTGTGTGGGTACTGGCTGGACTACCGGGACGGATCGGGCATTCCTCGGCAACGGTGCGTCGCGCTCGGGCCAGCTTCGTTGGGCTCTGCACGAGCGTGGAGGAAGTTCAGGAGGCTAGTTCCGAACCCGGATGAGGGACACGTTCGCAAAAAGCCGCACCCCTTGACTCGAACCTGCATCGCCCAAATTTTCAAGGAAGCTGCGTTTCGAGCTGGACTTGGCAAGGTGACTTCGCACACGCTTCGGCACTCGTTTGCTGCTCATCTGCTCGACAACGGAGCCGATATTCGCCACGTTCAAGAACTCATGGGTCACACGTCACTAGCCAGCACAAATCGTTATGCAAACGTGGCGTCCATTCCGATCTCGCGAGCGTATAGGAATTTCCACCCGAGGAGGTAGCAATCCACATGAAAGCGCGAAAGGAGCACAGAATGATAAAGCGCAAGCCTGCCAAAGCCATTCAGCCGATGCAACCCTATGATGAATTGTTCCTGCAGCCGTGGTTCCTGCCCGAGCCAGTCTACTTGGAAGTTCGCCGGCTTCTCCCTAGCAGCCAGCTCCTAAAGATGCGCTTCTACTTCGACGACTACGGATGTCTGAAATGCGGGAGCCGCAGTTCGCTCTATGGCAGCAACGGGATGTGTAAGAGATGCAACATAGTCGTGCGCGGGAGAATAATCTTGTCCTTGAAGAAAAGATTCCGACAGATCGGAACCGAAGTAAGTCGAGTCCCGATTAGGAAGTACATGGCTCGATTGCAGAGTCTATAGCTGTACATGCGGCACTCTAACTGGCAGATCAATCAGTTTGAGTTTACTGGTGAGCAGAATCGGCAAATGGCCGTGTGGTCATCCAACGAAAAACGAGCCTCAGTTAACCTCATCTCCGCCTCTGCGACTGCTTGTTCTGCAAAAGCCAAGGAAGGGTCATTCCACGAACAGCCAGTACGCTTCAGACAGTCTCTCCTGGCGATGAGCCTGTACTCTGCCTCAGCTTCCGCCGACCGCACTGCCAAATCAAGCTTTCGCAACGTTGGGCAAATCACGCCTCAAAGTATGGCAAGGCGGGCCGAGAATAATCAAGTTAACGAGCTACTGAGCACCAGTTAAACACCCTTATCGGACAAGCAAATTCTAGATGTCCGGTACTCCCATTTATCAAGAACTATTCTAAGTCCGCTTCAATCCCTCAGGCCCGGCTTTTGCTATGAAGAACGAATCGCTGCTCGCCGGTCAAGATCGACAGAAAGATGTTGATCGAGAACCACTGCAACATAACGCGAGCAGGTTTTCATCTCTGCCAATGCCCACGTGGAAATACAGGGTTGAGCCGACCTGAAGACTCTTTCCAGCTTCCCAACAACACGGTGATACAGTGTGACTTCACGCAGCCATGGCGTGCTCCTTTTAAGGTCCGGCGACAATTCATTGCAAAGACCCAGAAGCATCTTGAAGTCGGTTGCGCCAATGGATTCGCTGCCGACTCCGGTCGCTGCGCGCAACGAATCTGAAAGTGGCTGACTAGCGGTGGTCAGCCAAATCAATCGCCACTGATAGACGGCAAACCGCAGCAGCGCCACCACGGAGAACGCGAGTATGAGGAATGCACTCATAGTTGTCTTACCGAGAATAGATTGCCATTGTGATAGGAACCCCACCATGGCTCTCCAGTACCAAAGGACAGGTACCCGTCAGGACAGGTACCCGGCCGGATTGCCGGCTAGACCTACTCTTCTCCCAGATTCACTTGAGCCGCGGCCAGCCATGTCTCTGACCCTTTCATATTCCGAACTCTAGCTGGTTACTAACTATTCTGGCGGTGCGCGGGCAAAAGACCTTGACCTCAGCAATGGCGCAACTTAAGGTGGAAGTAGACAGCTAGTTATTTATTATCTCTCCAACAATGAGCCGACACGACAAGCAGCCAAGTCCCCTTCCTGGAGAGCCGCGCGAACGCGATCTCCTCGACGAGAACCTCCACGCTATTGAAAAAAAGGACTGGCAGATCTGGGCCACTACGATTTTTGTGATGTTGCTTCTCAGCGTGGGCGTTGTCTCGATCGCGCTACCCTCTCTCAGGGTAGGAGCGGCGGCCGTCTTGCACATCACGCTCAACGAAGCGATTTCCGGAGTGATCGCCTTGGTCGTCCTCTTCAACGCTTCCATCATATATCAGCAAATTCTCATCAAACGGCTCCGGCGTCAGCTTGCAGAAAAGCAGGGCCATTCGCGCCTTTTGCGCAATATGGCTATGGTCGACGTGCTGACAGGTCTATACAACCGTAGGTTTGCCGAGCAGCGCCTCGCCGCGGAGGTGGCCCGCTCCTCCCGCAAAGGGCATCCCCTGACAGTGGTGCTGCTGGACTTGAACGATTTCAAGCGCATCAACGACGCTCACGGCCATCCGGCCGGTGATTTGGTATTGCAGGAATTTGCCGCCTGCCTCAATCGTGCCATTCGCAAAGGCGATCTCGCTGTGCGTATGGGAGGTGACGAATTCCTTCTAGTTCTTCCGGAATGTAATCTCGAGCAGTTGCATCTTGTCATGGAGCGCCTTGGACCGTTCGAAGTGGCGTGGGGTGGACAGAAAATTGCCATCACTTGTTCCGCCGGTTGGAAGCAATTCGTAGCCGGAGACCGCCTCGAGGATATGCTCGCTGCTGCTGATCAAGCTCTTTATGAGAATAAACGCTCCGGCAAGAACTCTCCTCTTCCCGGGCCAGTCCTTGCCTGATTCCTCACAACTTCATCAACTCGCGGCATGTAAACTTTGAAAGTCGCGCCATGACCCGGTTCGCTGAAAACCCAAAGACAACCACTGCTCTATTTAGTCACAACGTACACCATTGCCAGTCCCAGACCCATGTATTCACCATGTAACCGAATAGGATTCCAAGAATGCGGAGTGGTAAACAAATTCTCTTCACGACGTTTGAATTTCTGACAGTTCAAGCCGATTCCGCCCTTGGCGCTTCGCCGAATAGAGCGCCGCATCGGCTTGAGCGACCAAGCGGTTGAAATCCGGGGCACGCGTTCCGACGAAGCCTGCAAGACCAAAGCTGGCGGTCACCTTCAGGCTTTTGCCATCAAAATTGAAGTGCGTGGCCTCAAGCTCTACCCGGACACGGTCGATCACGAGCTTAGCGTTCTCCCCGGTTGTGTGCGTCAGAACAAGAAGGAATTCTTCCCCTCCTATACGGCCGCAAATGTCACTCTTTCTCGAGTTACTTTTCAGAATTTCAGAAAATGCCTTTAGAACGCTATCGCCCGCATCGTGTCCATAGGTGTCGTTGACCCTCTTGAAATGGTCTAAGTCGGCCAACGCGACCCAGAACGAAAACCCGTACCTAGCCGCGCCGCTCAGTTGCCGCGTCGCCCAGTCTTCAATGGCGCGCCGATTGGGGAGGCTCGTCAGAGCATCGGTAAGGGAGAGTTCTTTCAGCAGTAGGTTTTTGGCCTCGATCTCTCGTTGGAGCCCAATGATTCTGAGGCCCACTCCCACACGAGCTATAAGTTCTTCATGGTGAAACGGTTTTGTAAGGTAGTCGTCGGCCCCCGCCGCCAATCCTTCTACCACACTCTCCTTCTCGGACTTGCCGGTCAGAAGGATGATGTACGTGTAGGATGCCTGCGCTCTTGACCGGATGTGCTTGCAGATTTCGAGGCCCGTCAGATCGGGCATCATCCAATCGACAATCACAAGAGAAGGATGCTGCTCCGCGAAAAGATCGAGCGTCTCGCGCCCGCTCTTAGCGAATACCAGGGAATACTGTTTTTCAGACAGCGTGAGCTCAACGAGCTTGCGCGATACGGCTGAATCGTCGGCCACCAAAACCTTGACCGGTTGTCCGGCAGCTTTCATTTGGTCCCCCAGAAGGCCAGGAAGACTATCCACACGCGCCGGTTTCAAACTGCCGCCGCAACAAGGGACCAATCGGCGGGTGGAAAACTTACCGGCCAGAAACTGGGAGCCGGAAATTCAAATGCAAATGCAACGGAAAATCGCCCCTCTTTCGATGCCTCTACGCGCACTATCTTGCCTGACGCAACTTTTTCGTTCCTTGGGTTAGTAAGAATTAGTTGTTGTCCGCTCAGCATTTCCATTCCCATGTCCAACAGGCCACCGTGCGCATTCACCACGAGGCTGTAGACCTCAATGCTTATTCGCTTTCCGTCCGGCATCCTGGCCGACAGTTGGAGGGGGACGCGGAGAACGACGCGCTCGCTTCGGCGCCGGTTTCTTTCCTCGATTGTGCCACTACCAGTTCCATCTGGTCTCGACTTGGTGATGTCCTCTGGCATGGTGCTCCGTTCTCTTGATTGGCAAGCGTTGTTGGATTGTCCAAGACGCCATCATCAGGCCATCGCTGAGATGGTTACACCAGCGATCAGGTAAAGGTCCAAGTACCATTGGGAATGGGTAGTCGATTTGCGCAGCAGGGAGGAACCGGCCAAGAAGAGAGCGGTCGGTAAGACAATGTCGAGGCTACGATCTTTTCTCATCGATGACTAGCCGAATGCCGTTTAGTCTATTCCGTGAGAAACTTCTCAAACTCGTATGGACCTCTCATCTAACTGTACGTAAATTATATAATCCATACATTTAATTATAATCGTGATTAAAGTGACAACGGAGCATTTCCCACGACGAACTTAACGGTAGACAACAACGAGGTACACCACTTCGCTTCTCCATAGCGCGCTGGAAGAATTTCTTGTTCTCGTATTCCGCCTATGCGTTCAGTGACTATCACTTGCAATCGCCTCTTCGACAGTCCAATCCTCTGGAGGGAAACTGATTGGCCAGAATCGGGGGCTGCGCTGGTCAAATTCGAAAGCGACATCGTACAAAGTTGAAGTTGGCCCCTCAACTTGGACGACCCTGCAACCAACGTTTGTTCCCGAGTTCGGATTGATGAGTAGTATTTTTTGGTCAGTTGCCAATTTCAGGGGCGATTCCAGCATACCGCCGTGCGCATTTACAACTGACGTGAACGCTTGCACTTGGACGCACCTTCCATCCGGCATGTTAGCCCGAATCATTACGACCACTTGGAGAGGGACCCTCTGGCTTCTACGTGGATTTAAGGATTTGGATCGGTTCATGAACTTCCGCTCGTAGTGGCTCGCCTCTACCGCCTGGTTCAAGTCCTCCCGCTGTCTCATCCGCCGTCATTCTTGAAGTATTTCCTTAATTCCACCCAATTTTTCACTACATACGCGATGCAGATGAACCCGAGTGAAACAAGCACAGCCCCGCCGACGACCCAGGTCGTTTCAGCGCTGTGCGCGTTCGAAACCCCATCGCGGAGAAAGACCGAACCTACCAGGATTGAGACGAAGCCAAAGCACATGCGTAGGTTGTCCAACATAGGATTCGTTCTTCCCCCACACCTGCCGTCGCGCGTATCAATACACTTATGCTCTCTGGCGGGAAAGCTCAGCTCTGATTGAACCGTTCCGGGCGAACACCGTCAGAACCGGACTCCAATAAGGCTTCTTCATCACCGCCCCGCAGCAACATTTAACGGCAGATTTTCCCTCAATTGAATCCTAGATGACCTCGATCTCAGCGGCACACTTCTGGTTTTGGCAACGATATCGCTCGCCTTTCTGGAAGATCATGCTCAGTTACCCACGTAAGACTGGCCAACTCGGATACTATCCGCCGACACGAAGTGTGAAATATTTCTGACGCCTTGCTCGCTTTTCCGACCAGATCAACTCTAAGAAGGCAAATCAAGAGATAACTGCGTCTCCGTTGGGCCGCCGGCGCGGACGGCGGAAAATTGTTTATTCAATGCAGTTGCGGGAAGTTGCCAGGGAACTAAGGCTCTTCAAGTTATTGCTCGGACACATGTTAAGTCTTTTGTTTGGTGGTAACGAGTTCGCCCCCACCGAATCGGCAAAGGTCAAAAGGGGTGCAAAACCGCGGGATGGACGTGCCGCTCTCCCTATAGTTGGATACAGCTCGATCTTTCTTCCTTTCCCCACTGAGGCTCGCAAATTCGACTTTTGCTCGGAGAACCGACCGGCATGGACCCGCTAACTCAGACGCTCCCACACGTTTTGTAACCTACTCCGCGGGTCCCCGCTCACCAGGGTCCCAAATTTCATTTCAGGAGAAAAATCAATGCTTTGCAAAAAAGGAATCTGCTTGTTGTTGTTTGTAGCTGCTGTCCTTCTGCTTGCAACTGCTCCAGCTCGGTGTCAGCGAGAGAATTTGGACATGATTCGAGCCGACGGGGGAGCTCCACCTGCACCACCGATTCCGTGGCTCACAGGCGGAGGAGTGATCGTTTCGCCGTATCTCAATGCCGACGGAGGTGCTCCCCCAGCACCACCTATACCCTGGCAAAGCAGCATCAATGAACAGCCAACGCTGAGGGCCGACGGCGGCGCTCCGCTGCCTCCTCCAATACCTTGGGGCCTTGCCGGTGCCGGAATGGAGTCCGTAGCCATTTGAGCTCTGACAATGACCCATGCAGGATTATGCTGTTATCCCCTCAAGGCGCCCTCGAAATCTAGCATCTGTATGGGTTCTTACGGGGGAGAGGGTATTCCATGCCTTCTCCCCATTTTTGTGCTACGATTCACGTTAACTACAGAAGCCTCAAGATGCTTTCTACAGCCCTTTGGGTGACAGCCCTTGCTCTCGAGAGTGCTCTGCTACTGCGGGCATTTCGAGGGAACTTCCTAAAACATTACCGCTTTTTCTATTTCTATTTGGGCTGGGTCCTGGTTTCGGACCTGGCGCTCATCCCTTTCTATTATCTGCTGCCCAAAATCTACGGATACGCCTACTGGAGTAGCCAGTATTTCAGTCTTGTCGTTGGGTGCTGCGTGGTTTGGGAAGCGTACAAGGTAGCGTTTGCGCGGTATCCAGGCGCAGCCCGCATGGCCCGCAACGTGTTTCTTTTCTTGTTCATCTTGGCAATCACAAGGATTTTCGTGAAAGCATGGAACAGCCCGAACTGGATCCCTGGAAAGACGACCTTAGAGACGGAAAGGGATCTGCGGATCGTGCAGGTGACACTTCTGATCGGCTTGGTTGCTCTCTTTGCCTATTACGCGGTTCCCCTGGGCCGGAATCTCAAGGGGATTATCTACGGCTACGGCCTGTTTATCGCCACTAACGTCCTTCACCTCACACTGAGGGATTCTCTCGGAGACAGCTTTGAGCGCTCCTGGGTGCACATACAGCCTCTCTGTTACCTTTTCGTTCTGCTTCTATGGTGCGTAAGCCTATGGTCCTATGCGCCAATTCCCCAGCCCACAACCGAGCCAGCACTCGAAGCCGATTATGAGTCTTTGGTTGCCGCAACCAGGAGGAAATTGCATTCAGCGCGCAGTTACGTCCTTAAGGGGATGCGACCATGAGCGTGCTTTCCTATCTTCTACTGGCCGTCGTGACGATTTTGAACATTTGCTTATTCCTTTCAAGACGTGGCGAGCGAGGAGAGTTCGACCGAGAGGAGGATGGAACCGGGCACGGGACTTCGGTTCTTTTTGGATGGGATCCGCTCAATTCTGAACTGAGCGCGAGGATTTTCGATCCGGAAGATGCGGATTTCGTTGCCAGTGAAACGTCCCGGGGCGACGCGCGGCAGTTTCGACAAGAACGCACGGCGCTCGCGCTTGACTGGCTGCGGGCAGTACGCGGTCAGGTCAATCAATCAATTCGTGCTCATGTCAGAGCCGTGCGCGGAAACGCTGGCCTCAGGCCTGCGGACGAAGTCAGGCTGGGATTCGAGTTTCTTCTTTTTCAACTGGCGAGCGGAATCCTACACTTAGTGATCTGGGCCTGCGGCCCTCCGCGTGCCGCAAAGCTTGTAGGATACTCACTGGAGTTGGCCGGGCAATTGCGAAAGGTCACGGAAGATGTCCTCCCGGCCGGTCGTCAAGTTGCTGTGGAGCTCTTAGAGAGGGAACAGGAACGGAAGAACTGAAGCATGCGTATGCACGGCGAACTCAAACACGAGGATGTCGAGGCGGCTCGCCGGGATCTGGCGGACCGTACCCTAGCAACGATTCGTGGGGATTTAGCCCGCCTGATATATCTGGCCTCCATGCGCGACTACAATACGGGGGAATACCACCACGAAGGCCTAGCCTATATGTTCACCGAGAGCGTTGCCGGAAAGGCTATTGCGGCCTGCCATCGTGACGTATTTAGGCGGTTGATTCTTTGCTCGGTGAAGGAACTTGTCGAGCAACTTGAGCTTTATGGTAGTACCAACTGCTCTTCATCCTCGGAGCTCGCTCGAATTTGGGCGAAGCTCCAGCCTTACAGAGTGACAGTCCCACTGGAATGCAGTCCGCTCGCCGGCCGTCTTTTTTTATCAAATATCAAGGCCGCTTTGGCAATCTTGCAGTCTCGCCAGTTGCGGGCTCATTGGGAACCACTATCCGCATTGCCAGGCCCGTGACGCGCCCCACGATCTCAGCCTCAGTTTCGTATTTGAATTGGCGAATCGCGCACCCGGATGATGGATGAGGAACCAGGATAAGCTGGCTTCCTTGGAGTTCGCACCAGGAACACACATAGCCGTCACGCAATTCCACAAAATAGATCGGCCGCTCATACTCCGTCTGCCATTTAAGCGGCAGGATCTTCTTGATGCTGGCGTCGATTTGGACAAAAGAGCCCGGCCGCAGGAGTGGGTAGAGCGTCCTATCCTCCAGCCCGATGTAGCCGTACATGCTATGCCGGACGTCTAGGTGTTGGATGACTCCGATCGGCACTTCGCCCCAGACTTCCACCATACGGGACAGGAGGTTGGTCTTGCCTCTGTCGAACCCCTGGTCAAATCGAATCGGAAAAGTGACTGTCCCGGTCTGGTCAAAGACTTCAACGGGCGTCAGATGAGTCTGCGGAAGCGGCATCTCAATCTGCAGCTTGTTGATTCTTTGAACGTCCACACCAAAGAGCTGAAGAAGGTCGCCGAATTTCACATGGTAAACGACGCTCAAGCTGTAGAGCTTGTAAATGCTTGGGATCGACTCCGAGTTTTCGATCTCCGTAAGCCACGCATTGGAGATGTGGAATTCTTCATTCCCCTCTGAATCTACAATCTTCTGGCTTAGATCCGCGACGTCGCGTGTAGTCATTCCAAGCCGCAAGCGGAGTTCTTTTAGTTGTTCACCCGCGCGCAAGATTGATTTGGTTTCCGCCAAGTTGTTTTGAAAGGGGCAACTATACCATAAGTCTACTGCAATATCAGTAATTCGTATCAGTTGGAGTGCTGATATCGAACTCAACCCGGCTCAGCACGCCGCTAAAGACTACGTGATTCTGCGAAGATTGCAAGCCTTCCGCCGGACAATCATGGCTCTTCGAGCCACAACGTCTCAGGCACAGTTAAGTCTCACTTTCTGAAGTTGTCTTAGCGTCGATGGTCGTGGAAAGTATGAGGCGCGACATTTGAGGGCAGCGTGAAAGGGACCAGACCTCAGCTGAGAACGCGTGCACGCATGGGTTAAACCCTTGGTCGACCAGTCCGGCGTCACACCGACCGCAAGCATCTGCTCATCGCCGAGAGAATCAAATCGCGAAAGCAGCTCTTCAAAGATGCGACTTTCCTCTCGGGCCAACACCGATGTCCGGAACATCGCTCCCCCGGATGTTCAATAGTCCCGAACAGAGGACGCACCGAACGTAGGAAGGTTGGACACGTTCCAGCCTCCTCCGAGTGCCTTGATCAGGAGAACACTTGCGTCCAATCGACGGCGCTGGATATCAATGGCGTTTCGCTCGTTGCTGAGTTCGATCGTCTGCGCGGTGATGACCTGGAGATACGTGTCCACCCCACCTTTGTAACGATTCGTAAAAAGTTGAAGAGATTCCTGCGATGACGCAACGGCCTGCTGTTGCTGTTCCGTTTCGTTTTCGAGAATGCGCAAGGCGGCGACATTGTCTTCGACTTCCTGAAACGCCGTGAGTGAAGTCTGACGATAGGTCGCGACGGCAGCATCGTAGTTCGCGCGTGCCGATTCGGACGTGGCGCGACGGCGCCCGGCGTCGAACAGAGTCTGAGCGAGGGACGGACCGACGGCCCAGAAGCCACTCGGCCACCCGAACCAGTTCGAACCCTGCGAGCCGGAGAATCCCGCGGTTCCGCCGAGGGTCACCGTGGGAAAATACGCCGCGCGGGCGATGCCGATCTGCTGGTTTGCCTCCGCCACCCGGCGCTCCGCGGCGGCTATGTCCGGGCGCCGCTGCAAAAGTTCAGAAGGGAGGCCGATCGGAGTGCGGGGGGGTTGGTAGTTGAGCGGCGCAACTGCGAGGCTGAATTCCGCGGGCGGCTTTCCGATCAGAATCGCAATGGCGTGTTCGAATTGCGCTCGTTGCACGGTGACATCCGTGTCCTGTACTCGAGTGGTGTCCAACTGGGTTTGCGCTTGCGCTACGTCGGCCTTCGGGGCCACGCCTCCTTTGAAGCGATTGAGCGTGAGCTGCAGGTTGTCGGTATAGGCTTTTACCGTATCGTCGAGAAGTTGTTTCTGAGCGTCGGCGCTGCGCAATTCGAAATAGTCCA
>Ga0137418_10004053_pt1 | contig 13436 bp, 11 predicted proteins | sample CZODoug3_1_2_16f_FD_122242 | JGI IMG/M metagenome (GOLD analysis project Ga0137418, IMG submission 122242) | Vadose zone soil fungal communities from Angelo Coast Range Reserve, California, USA - CZODoug3_1_2_16fungal (Hybrid Assembly) | ecosystem: Environmental > Terrestrial > Soil > Vadose...
CCGAAGAAGGACACGAGCATCACGACCACAGCAATCACAAGTAGCCGGGATTATTGTCGGGGCGGGAAACTGAAGTTGATTGTGATGACGGTCTGAGTTTCTAGGCTGCGGCCGTTGACGTTGTAGGGACGGAAGCGCCACTGTTTTACAGCGGCGATGGCCGCTTTTGCCAAGACGAAATATCCGCGAACCAGTTTCACGTCCTGAACAGTTCCGTCGCGCCCAATCGATGTTTGCAGCACAACTGGCCCCTGAAGTTTTTGCGCCATCGCTTCCGGCGCTGCGCTGGGAGCGATCGCTGGCGCAGGTGTCGTCTGAGCGGTGCCTTCCGGGGTGGTTCCGGAGTAGCTCGGCGGCGGCGCCAGCACGGGTGGGGTTCTGGCGACAAGAGGCAAAGACCTGCGTCTTCATCGTGGGCAGCAAATGAAGATTCAAACGGCGAAAGAGACGAGATGGTAAAAAGGGCCTTCGCGGAATGGATTAAGGGGAACCGACTGGGTGGGCGTCAGGCATAAGCCCGACGGTTGGGACATTTCAAGCAGGGTTCAGGACTTTAGGTTCCGAAGAATTTCAGGATTTGACGTGAAAATGCTGCTTTAAGGAGCGGCTTTTCTCGTTTCAGGGGTTTCTTTTGGGTTCAGGGATGGCGTCTCGCCTATTGCAATGTGGGTTGGAAAAGGGAAGTGCTGAGTGTTCGAAAAGCCCATGTTTGACACCATTTCTGGCGCGATGCTATCTTCAGTTTAATCAAACACATAAAGGATTCTGATGATGGAAAAAACGAAGGACGCTGCCACAGCCGCCGGAGCTGCCCCAGCGGGCCTAAGAGGTGTCGTCGCTGCCACTTCTTCAATTGGTGACGTGGATGGCGAAAATGGCGTGCTTATTTACCAGGGTTACAATATCCACGATCTCGCAACCCATTCAACTTTTGAAGAAGTCATTTTTCTGTTGTGGCATGCACGTTTGCCAACGCAGGAAGAGCTTGATGAACTTAAAGCGCAGTTAAGGCAGTCGTATGAACTGCCGCCGGAAGTTATCGACCTGATGCGTACGTTCCCTCGGGACGCCGAGCCAATGGACGTATTAAGGACGGCGGTTTCGGCACTTGATTTCTATGATAAGAGCGCGCACGAGACGTCGCGAGAGGCGAGTCTCCGGACTGCGACGCGACTTACTGCACAAATCCCGGCGATTGTTGCAGCAAGTGACCGTTTGAGGAACGGGCTTGAACCTATTAAGCCGAACCCCGGTTTGAACATTGCCTCGAATCTCTTGTACATGCTAAAGGGTGAACTGCCGAGCGAGCATGATGCAAAGGTTCTCGACGTTGCTCTGATTCTTCATGCCGATCACGAATTAAATGCTTCGACTTTCACTGCCAGGGTTGTTTCCGCGACTCTTGCGGACATTTACGGGGCGGTGACAGCGGCAATTGCAGCGTTGTCCGGCCCGTTACACGGCGGGGCGAATACCAATGTTATGAAGATGCTGATAGAAATCGGCAGCGTGGAAAATGTCGAGGGCTATTTGCAGCAGGCGTTCGCTGAGAAACGCAAAATCATGGGCTTTGGTCACGCAGTTTATAAAACCGAGGACCCGCGTGCGACGCATCTGCGGGCATTTTCGAAAGAGATGGGCGAGCGCGCCGGAGATACAAAATGGTTTGATATTTCGCTCGCGGTTGAAGAGACGGTTAAGCGGTTGAAGGGTCTGAATGCCAATGTGGATTTTTACTCCGCGTCGACCTACTACATGATGGGAATCCCGATGGATCTGTTTACTCCGATTTTCGCTGTTAGCCGGATTAGCGGTTGGACTGGCCACATTTTGGAGCAATATGCCAATAATAAGATTATCAGGCCGAGAGCCGAGTATACTGGCCTTAGAGATCTGAAGTATGTACCGATTGAAGAGAGACAGGTGGCATCAAGCTGAAGTACAAACGATACATAATTTGATAGGTTGGGGATAAACCTCGAAAAGGCGTGACAACAATCAAATGGCTGGGCTCGAAAAACGAGTCCAGCTTTTTTGCCATTATGCGCCCGGTAGGCTCCTTAGCTCTATCAAAATGACCGCGGACCTCAGGTGCTGGACACGAGAGAGTTTCAGGAACTCCTGGATTTTCACCAGCGGCCAACGGGTCTCCGACGAAAGGCAATAAATCAAGGCGCACCTTTCGAGACGACGAGATTACAAAAAGAGACTAACGAATTGGGCCGCCAAGCGAAATGCCCATAATTTTGGGGTTGTCCATAAATTTTAGAAGAGCATCGGGATTTATTTTTACCTTCACTATTGTTGCCTGTTCGCGTTCAACAATCACCACCATCAATCGCATGCATTTGCCCTCCTGCTTTGAATAGACAAAGGTCTGGTCGCCGTCCTTGCGGGAATAGACACGGACTAATGGCTGCCAGTTCGGACCGAGGGAATGTTGAAGGGCAGAATGCAACTCGTCGTCGACGCCGTCGTGCGTGTAATTGAGATTCTCGTATATTTTGACCTTAACACTCTTGACGCCGGCAGGACGGACAAGCTTTACGGCAAAATAGGCAAGTCCTATAAACGGGATGTGACGTTCGGTTGCGTGATAGTGTTCTCTCAAATGTTTTGCAACCGCGGAGAATTCCGGTTCGTCCGCAAAGGCTGGTGCGCTAAACACAACCGTAAAAAGCGCAAACGCAAGTATCAGAAGGACGGGAGATCTGAATTTCATTCTTACTTATCCTCCTTCTTGTCCTTAGTTGTGCGTTCGATTTCCAACGAAGGAATGTGGAATCTTCCATTTAGCTGCGATAGCTTTTCGATGTCGATGGGCCCGACGATGTTTACGAATGTAAGCTGTCGGTGAGCGACAACTAATACGGCAATTCCCATCATCTTTCCGGTACGGTCGAGATGTGTATAAACGTCGACTTGCTCACCCTCTTTTTTGCTCCTGACGTCGACCATTTTCAACCAACGGGCTGGATCGAGTTGCACAGTTATGGTCTTGACATCGTCGTCGCTAAACTCGTTGTCATGCTCGAATTCAAAGCTTTTGACGTATACGCCTTTCAGCCCGGCAACGAGTTCCTTTACTGCCGCTTCTTCTGGTTTGTTTGCGTTTAGAAACTTGGAAGCAAACAGCAACATATTTTCCGGGACGTCGACAGAGACTACTCTCGAAGCCCTGGATTCGAGGCGGTCAAGGTGGCCGATTTGAATTCTCGCATCCTGAGCGAAAGACTTGACGACGGCGAATACCAGGAGCAACAGCGTTAAGATGACGAAGCGGATTTTGGTGTTATTCATGGAAACTCCGAAATAAGAATTTTATCAACTCGATCTTTAAGACGACGGTCCCACATCTTTGTTAACGGCCAGCTTTTGTTGCACTTGATTAAGCGTTGCGCTGGCGATTCGGAAAGCTTCCATCAATTCTGCTTTTGCCCGTTCACCTTCACGTATTTTGTCGGTCTGAGTGTTGAAAGTGTTTTTAGCCCTGCGAGGTTGGAGAATTCGCTTTTGCAATTTGGGTTTGAATCCACTCAAAGGAGTGGGTATCGGTTCAGGATCATGCGCAATGCTTGCTTGAGGTCCCTGGATTGGAAGACCCGGAGACCTTTCGTCAACCGAAGGAACTGCTTTTGTGAAAGATGAATTGCGTCGCAGTGACCACCCACCAAGTTTAAGTGCAAATGCCCCCGCAAGAAGTAGAAACACAAGACCAGCCGCAATCTTTACCGGAAACGAGAATCGTTTACGAATCGGTACAACTGACAGCTTGAATGTTGGAGGCGTGGCGGCGGTTTTATCAAACCGAAGCTCTTGAAAGAGCTCTTCGAATTTAGCAACCTCGGTGTCCGGCTCGCCCGATCTGTCCCACAAATAATCGTCATTCATGATTTAACCTCCAGCCCCAACTTCTCTCGCAACATCTTCATCCCCCGGTGAAGGTTTACTCGAACAGAGGCCGGCGTCAGCCCCGTTCGAGCGGCGATCTCGGGCCCGGTCATGCCTTCGACAAGCCGAAGTACGAGCGTTTCCCTGTAACTCTCCGGTAGTGACCTGATGGCTTCGAGTGCTTCGGCGGCCTCCGCCTTCATGCTCCTTCGCTGAGCGACGCTCTCAGTAATCTCTTCGGTATGTTTGTTTCGCCGGTGGTAATCCGTGGCACGGTTTCTGGCAATCATGACCAGCCAACCGCCAAATGCCCCTTCGGCACGCAGTGACCCGAGTTTGTTAAAAGCCTGCATAAAAACGTCCTGAACAAGGTCGTCAACATCATCGGATGGAATTCTGGCAAGAAGGACGCCGTGCACCATCGGGGCGTACTTGTGATAGAGCTGTTCCAGCGCCCATGGCTCGCCTAGTTGCGCGGCCTGGATCAAAGCGAAGTCGCGAGAGCCAGTCTCAGCCTCTGAGGCCGAAGTCAGACAATCCTGTTCCACTAATTTCAGACTCGCTCCAATGGATTCCATGATTAAGTGTTATTAACGAAAACGAAGCTCAGCAAATTGCAAATAGCGCTCGTCCGTCTCGTCTTCATTCGACCGTCAAGCGGGAAAAAAGCCTGAACGCCGTGGATTTGCCGGTAAAGCCATAAAGAATACGACGCCGGCGCGAGGTTTGATTCAGCCGATTTTGCTCGTTTACCAAAAACGGGAATCCCGTAAACGGCTGTTTCAGCCTGCGCCTATGACGGTCAAAAGAAGATTTCAGCGTAGGTGCAACCGATAAAGAGACGGTGGGAGTGACGGGAACGTTAACAAAGTCCCTTTACCGGAACTGAAATCCTTGCGAGCCGAATTAGCACAGATAAACCCATTTAAGGGGTTGCAGACCACCTGAGACCAGTGTTCTGGCGGTTGTGGGGGCAATTAAGGAGTTATAGTAATCAAGGGCTCTTTTTCGGCATTTAAGATAATTCCGCGCGGTTGCGTGTTTTCCCCTGACGAAAGCGCCAACATTTCCTCCGAAGCCTTGAGTGTCCGAGTTTTCCACAGCCAGGCTGTGGAAATAATCAGAGCGACAGTACAAGCCGCGCCCCCCTCAATTCCGTATGAACCGCCGGTTAACCAGTGAGGGCCGCTTTCGGCTGCCTGGAGCAACGGTTGAGGCGTAATCCGGCTGATGCCGCTTACCGGTAGGCCCAGTACGGCACCCATCGTCCAGTTCCATGACCAATGCAAACCAAGGGGAAGCCAAAGACTTCGGGTGCGGAGGTATGCGATTGCCAGCCAGACACCCGCGAGCGCGGTATTAACGAAGGTAAAGCCAGCCACAACATTTGGATTTTCGAGGTGTGCGTTAGCAAAGAAACCAGCGGTCAGGATGATCGAGACCCATGCGAGACGCGCCCTGACCATCGTTTGCAGTGGATATCCACGAAATAAAGCCTCCTCGGCGGCGCCAAATAGAAGGAATGCCCCAATCGACGTTACAAGGGTTTTGGAAATTTCGCTCGCAGGAGACAGGTTAAAATTAAAATGCAGCCCCCCACCGCAAAATGCGAGGGCAGCCGCCAGCACCAGCGAGATACCTCCCGCCAAAGAGCCCAATAAAAGATCGCGCAGCCAGCCCTTGTGCGGCCACCAGCCGACGGCTTTGAAGGGAAGACCCTCCAAAACGCGCCCGCAAATCCAGCTCGATATTATTGCGACAATCAGGATCAGACCTTCCTGGACTACGCTGCCGAAACCGCGCGCCCAAAATTCACCTGTTCGTGGTCCGAGGATGGCGGCGAGCAATGCAGCGGTTGCCAACAAACCAGCACTAAGTAGCAGGAAAAACAATATGGTAAAGGCAATTAAACGGAAACCGCTTCTGAGGCGACCCGCCGAGTTGAAGAAGAGGGCAGTCATTTGCATGCCGGTGAGTTTAAAGGAGAATGGTATAAACCGGGAAACTTAATCGTGCGGGCGAGCGTGGTGCAGGGACCCGAGACGTTGTCACATGGCGATAATGTGGGCCGAAGGAGGGAGAGAACGAGCAAGGTTTCACTAAAGAATGTCGAGTTGAACGGGAATCCTGGTTGCCAGGGAAAGATGTGTTCCATGTGATACACTCGTCCGAAGTTCATGTTCCGGTTGTTTCCGATTATGTCTGAAAAATCCCAATCGAATTTGCATCTGACAAACAGTGACACAAAGCTTCGCAGGCGAAGTGTTACGTGGCTGTTAGGCGGAATGGTATTACTTCTGCTGTCTGTGCTGGTATCACTCCAGGCATTCGGGTTGTGGTCGCTCGTGCCGCCCGATACTGCGTCCGATACGCTGTTGCTGTATGCGCTGTCCTCGCTTAATTTTGCGGCATTCATAGTTTTCACTTTTATCTTCGTTCGAAGCTTGTTGAAGCTTCGAAGGGAACGAAAGGAACGGCAACTCGGCTCGAAAATGAAGACGAGGCTGCTGGTTCACTTTATCGGCATCAGCCTCCTTCCTATCACGGCAATGGCCGTATTCTCGTATCTGTTTGTGAATCGCTCGATCGAGAAGTGGTTTTATAAGCTGCCGGATGACACGCTGAAAGCCGTCAGCAGGGTGCAGGACGAGGCCGTCGACAGCGAAACGCGCAATCTGCACAACCTGGCCGCGGTGATGGCTGTGTTGATAGAGAGTTCCAGGGAAGGACCAGACGCGAACATTCTTAGCCAGATGGTTCAGAGTGGGGATCTGGCCGCAATCCAAATTGTTGGCAGCGATCACGAGCCGATCCTTACAAGTGCAAATCCGGCGACGCCTGAAGATCAAGCTGAATTGGAGAAAACGCTGAGTGTTGCTCGCCAGAGCACCGTTGCTCACCCTGAACTGGTGGATGGCAAAGGCTTTGACGCTGTAACGGAGAGGCTTTCTGACGGGCGCATGATTATCGTCGTGCCGTCCAAAAGAAGTGCTTCTAACCTGAACTCAGTCATTGCGGGTTATCAGATTAATTATCAAAACCTTGTCAACAAACAGAAAAGGGTTCGTCTTTTAGGTCTTTCGACGCTCGGGCTGTTGACGCTGTTGCTGCTTTTTGCCGCGACATGGATCGCCATTCATCTTGCCAGAGGTATAGCGGTACCGATCAGGGCGCTTGCCGAAGCGTCGAACGAAGTTGCGCGCGGAAATCTGTCCTACCGAGTTTCCACGGTAGCGGAGGACGAACTTGCTCTGCTGGCAGTGTCGTTTAACAAAATGACTGCGCAGTTGGAGGAGAATCGAAGCAGGATCGAGGCGAATGCGTCGGAGTTGCGCGAAAAGAACCTGGCACTGGAAGAGCGCCGGAATTACATCGAAACGATCCTGGAATCGGTGACCACAGGTATTATCTCCCTGGACGAAGGTGACCGAGTGACGACGATCAATTCGACGGCTGCTGTGATGTTGCGTCTTGAAGATTCGAACCATCAGACACCAACTTGCCTGGGGGAGATCACCTGTCCCGAGGATCATATCCTTATCGACAGGCGCGTGAGACGAGCAAGACGAATCGGGCGCGCCAGCGAGCAGGGCGATCTTGCAAGAAGCCATGTCAGCGACACCGAACCGCTGCCGGTTGCATTGACGGCAACTGCATTAAACGGGACAGGAACGGACGAGCGAGGCGTTGTGTTGGTGATGGAGGACATGAGCGAGTTGCTGACCGCGCAACGGGCCGCCGCGTGGAGTGAGGTCGCAAAGCGAATGGCCCATGAGATTAAAAATCCGTTAACTCCGATTCAACTGTCCGCTGAGAGAATTGCGAAGAATTTCGAACGGTTTGTGGAGGAAGACACACGGACATCGTTGGGAAATGCCAAACGTCCCGAATTGAACAAAGTTTCCGGAATAATAAAAGAGTGCACGTCAACAATTGGAAGAGAAGTCGCGGGTCTTAAGGGGATGGTCGACGAATTCTCGCGGTTTGCGCGTCTTCCCCATGCTCGGCTGGAACCTTCAGATTTGAATGAAGTGATCAGGCAGGCGGTAACGTTGTATGAAGATCGACTCGACAGTATCAGGCTCGATGTCCGTCTGACAAGTTCTCTGCCCACTGTATTGTTGGACGCCGAACAGATGCGGCGAGTATTTGTAAACCTGGTCGAAAATGCCCTGGAGGCGATGGACGGTATCGAAACTGAGCGAAGGGTGACGATCGCGACGGGCCGAGACCCTTCGAGAGGGTTAGTACTGGCAGAAGTAACGGATACCGGGCATGGGATTGGCCGAGGCGACTTCTCCAAGCTTTTCCAACCGTACTTCTCAACGCGTGGCAGGGGAACAGGACTGGGACTTGCGATTGTTCAGAGAATTGTGTCCGACCACGGTGGGCGAATAAGAGCCGAAGCCAACCGGCCGCAGGGCGCCAGGTTTACATTGGAACTGCCGATCCACGCGTTACTGGAGCGAGGGTAAATCGAGAAGAGGGGAAGGGGGAATGGGTAACGGGGAAGGGAAGAAATTTGGATGGAGAGTGGTTCCCGGTGCTGGATTGGGAATTGTGCGGAAGCAAGCCGGAAGCAAGGAAATGGGTGCCGGGCGGCAGAGCAGCGGAGCAGGAGGGGTAGTTAATTTTTTTTAGCCGATGGCCGATTCGATTCTGATAGTTGACGACGAGCGTGGAATTCGCGAAACGCTGCGGGCGGTCCTCGAAGACGAGGGCTTCTACGCAGTTGCGGTCGCATCAGGCGAGGAGTGCCTTAAGGCAGTTAAGGAAAAGATCTATAGCTGTATTCTCCTGGATGTCTGGCTACCCGGTATTGACGGACTTGACACGCTGGAACGGCTAGAGTCGTCGGATTTTGGTGGGTCAGTGGTAATGATTTCTGGGCATGGGAACATCGAGACTGCGGTTCGTGCCACCAAGCTCGGGGCTTTCGACTTTATTGAAAAGCCGCTTTCAATTGAGAAGACGCTGCTTACACTTCGCAATGCACTCAGACAGCACCAGCTTGAGCGAACCAACACTCAACTCGAAGCGGAACTTAGCCGGGAATATGCGATGGTTGGCGACTCGGTTGCCATGCGGGCACTTCGGAAACAGATCTCAATCGTAGCTCCGACAGACGGACGTGTTCTGATTTATGGTGAATCCGGAACTGGGAAAGAGCTGGTCGCCAGGGCGACTCACGGTCAATCCCGGAGGGCAAAGCTTCCATTCGTCGAGGTTAATTCGGCCGCAATTCCCGAGGAACTGGTCGAAGCTGAACTGTTTGGAAATGTAAAAGGGGCCTTCACGGGTGCAACTGCTCCCAAGAAAGGGAAATTCGAGCTTGCAGACGGGGCGACCTTGTTTCTGGACGAAATCGGGGATATGAGCACGCGTGTCCAGGCAAAGGTTTTGAGAGTGCTGGAGGAACAGCGTTTCGAGCCCGTTGGCAGCGGCACTCCGATTCAAGTTGACGTAAGAGTGATTGCCGCAACAAACAAACGTCTGGATATTGAAATTGAACAGGGGGCTTTCAGGGCTGATCTATTTTACAGATTGAACGTTATTCCATTTGAACTTCCGCCTTTGCGCGACCGAGTCGAGGATATTCCATTGCTTGTGGAATATTTTAATCAACGCTTTTCGTTGGCCTATGGCAAAAAACCAAAGCGTTTCGACGACGAAGCAATCGAGGTAATGGTGAAGTACAACTGGCCCGGAAATGTTCGCGAGTTGAGAAATACTGTGGAGCGTGTTGTTATAATGCTGACCGGGGTTCTGGTGACAGCAGCAGATTTACCTCCTGGAGGCGCCGAAGAGTCGCCGGCAAGCTCGTTTCGCTTTCCCTCGTTTAAAGAGGCCACGGATGCCTATCATCGCGAGTTTATTCAGAAAAAGCTTTCAGAGGCCGAAGGAAATGTTTCCAGGGCGGCCGAGATTATGGGAGTCGATCGGAGCCATCTGTATCGAAGAATGAAGGCCCTTGGAATTATTGGGAGAGGCGACCGCTGAACCGGAAATCGGCATCAAAAGCTCTGGGGACAGGGACGGAGTTGTGAGCTAAACTATTGACACAACTGGCGAAATGCCTTACAGATTGATTGAACGCGGCCAGCGAGGGCGGCGTCGGCGCCTCTGAAGTAATTTCGGGGCGCGTTACTTTGAGGTAATAATGGATTTTACTACAAAAGAACTTCTTAAAAGGTACGCAAAGCTTGCGGTCGGTCAGCCATTTTCGCCGATACTTCTAAATATTTTGGTGACTTCGGTGTGCGACATGCGGTGCACACACTGCTTTTTTACAGACGAGCTTGACGATCGCCCTCGCAAGAAATTACAGATGAAAACCGAGGAAATCCAGCGTGTTTCGGAGACCCTGGGTGGCAACCTGGGAGTGCTGATTCTGGCTGGCGGCGAGCCGTTTACGCGAAAAGATCTGCCGGAGATCGTGCGAGCGTTCTACGAGAATAACAAGCTCGAGTCGGTTTACCTCATGTCAAATGGCCAGATTCAGAAGCGCATTTTGCCGGACGTTACTCGAATTTTGGAAGAATGTCCGAATTTGAATGTGACGGTCGCACTCGGTATCGATGGGCTTAAGGACCAGCACGAGAAGATCAGGCAAAAGGTTGGATCGTGGGACATTGCAATCGATACTGCACGGCAACTTCAGCAGATCAAGCGCGAATACAATCGGCTGGATGTTCAGACCTGCACCTGTTTCATGAATTCAAATCAGGACACGATCTTTGAATGGTATGATTTCCTGAAATACGACCTGAAACCAGACAAGGTTAATTTTAATTATATCCGGCCGCCCTCAGCGAATCCGATTGAGCTGGACATAGATCACTCGAGGTATGGGAAACTGGCCGCGATGATTGACGACGATTCCCGGCATGCCGCGATAAAGAACAACTATGGCGGAAACGCAGGGTATTTCAAGGCTGCCATCGATATCTACATGCACGGTCTGATATCGAAGACCCAGGAAGAGCAGAAGGCTCAAATGACCTGTTACGCGGGAACCGCGGGTGGCGTAATATACGACGAAGGGACGGTTTCATCGTGCGAGAATCTTGCCCCTGTTGGAAATCTTCGAGACTTTAACTGGGATTTTCAGCAGCTGTGGGTTTCGTCGGCGATGAAGGAGCGGCGAAAAAAGGCGGCTGACGGATGTTTTTGTACACACGAATCCAACAGCTTTTATCCTTCTCTGCCTTTTAATCCGAAGCATCTGATTCAGATCAAGAAGCTGGAGCGGGAAATGAAGCGTGCCCGCAAAGTCGTTGACCAGTCGGAATCGGAACAAGGCGGTCTTGTTTTAAAAGCTTAATCAGGTCGGGAAAAAGGTCGGAGAATACATAGTAATTCGTAAACTCACACCTTTGAGTTGCTGTGACATTGCGCTAAGAGTTCTGATATCTATTTCGTTGTGGACAAACTGGACACTGGAAAAGAATGTTTCGTGCACGCGTTCCAAAAATCCTGATCGTTTCGTCTGACACAGGTGGCGGTCATCGTTCGGCTGCGGCTGCAATCATGGCGGGAGTTCAGAAGTTTTTTGCTGGACAGTCTTACGCCGTTCAGGTGGTCAGAGCCATCGAAGATGCCCATGATGTCACAGATCGCCTGGTTAGATTTTATAACTGGTTGTTGAGAAATAAGCAGCATTGGATGAAATATCTATACTGGGCCATCAATCGCTTTCGACCCGATGCCCATCCATTTTTCTACAAACGCACCGTCAATTATGTCGCCGGTCTTTTTCAGCGCTGGTGTCCGCACATTGTGGTCAGCGTTCATCCGCTGACGCAACACATGTTCGCGCGGGTGCTGAAGGATCTGGGGCTGGCGGATCGGATCCCGTTGGTAACCGTCGTGACCGATCCGTACTACGGCTTCTGGAAAGGATGGGCCTGCGATGATGTGAGCTTGTACCTGGTCGCCAGCGAGGAAGCGCGCCGGCAGCTGATCGACTATGGCATCTCGCCCGAGCGCATCAAGATCTCAGGAATGCCGGTGCATCCAAAGTTTTCCTTTCCCGGCGATCATGCGGCGCGGGTCGCACGTACGGCGTTGGGCCTCGATCCGGAAAAATTCACGGTTTTCCTCAACGCCGGCTGGGAAGGCGGAGGCAACATTCCGCATATCTTTCGCGAGCTAGTGCGCGGCCAACTGGACGTCCAGGCGATCTTCCTCGCCGGCAAAAATGAAGAACTTCGTGCCGCTGCTGAGTCAATGGCTTCTGATGCACCTTTTCCTATTAAGGTTATTGGTTATTCCGATGAGATTGAGAAGCTGATGGGCGCGGCAAACGTAATGATCTCTAAATTGGGCGGACTTACCGTGTTCGAAGCGCTCGCGTGCCGTTTGCCGATCATTGCCGACGTTATCACCGATCCTATGCCGCAAGAGGCCGGTACCGCCAACATGATTGCCAACCGCGGGGCCGGAGTCCTGCTCAAACGCTCAACGGATATCGTGCCAGTGATTCGCAGGATGATGGAAGACACTGCACATTATTCGCGCCTACGCGCTGCGACAATCGGCCTCGCCATTCCGAATGCCACCCGTCAGATTGCCGAAGAAATTGCGGCGCTTATTCCGCCACCCTTGGCGCTTCCGGAAAAGACTGTCTTTAGTGAGGTTGCCTGAGTCATTAATTGACTGACAGCTGGTTTCACGATTTAATCTCACGGCAAACGAATCTAATCCCTGGTAATATCGCCTTTTGCGGGACAGATTTATCGAGTCTGTCTGGGCCGCGAGCACCTATCCTACCGGTGGATTTTTAGGAGACAAAATAGCGAGTGAGTCTGTTGCTTGAGGGAAAGCGAGCGTTCGTCACAGGGGGAACGCGTGGCATTGGAGCAGCGCTTTGCGAGGTCTTTGCTCGCGAAGGTGCTGACGTTCTCATCGGCTATCTCGACGAGGAGCATGACGCCCATGATACCGCTAAGTGGGTCGAGGAGGCGGGCCGTAGAGCCATTCTTCTTGGTGGTGACATCACCGAAGAAGCTCACTGCAAAAAGATGGTCGATAAGGCGATAAAAGAGTTTGGCCAAATCAACATTTTGGTTAACAACGCGGCATTTCAGATGACGCGTGAAAGCGTCACTGAGATCCCGAGCGAAGAATGGGACCACACGTTCCGCACAAACATCTATGCAACTTTTTATCTGACTAAAGCCGCTGTACCGCATATGCCGCCGGGCAGCGCGATCATCAATACTTGTTCTATCAATGCATTCCAGCCGAAGCCGACGCTGTTGGCTTATGCCGCTACCAAGGCGGCCATTGTTAATTTTACCGCGGGTCTTGCTCAATCATTGGCTGAAAAAGGTATTCGCGCGAACAGTGTGGCGCCCGGTCCGGTCTGGACACCGTTGATTCCTTCAACGATGGCAATCAAAGACGTGGCAAAGTTTGGAAAACAAGGCCCGACCGCGCGTCCAGCCCAACCAGCCGAGCTTGCCCCAATCTATGTTCTTCTCGCCTCCGACGAGGCTAGTTTCATTTCTGGCGCGGCTATTCCGGTGACCGGCGGCAGACCA
>Ga0137418_10004054_pt1 | contig 13436 bp, 9 predicted proteins | sample CZODoug3_1_2_16f_FD_122242 | JGI IMG/M metagenome (GOLD analysis project Ga0137418, IMG submission 122242) | Vadose zone soil fungal communities from Angelo Coast Range Reserve, California, USA - CZODoug3_1_2_16fungal (Hybrid Assembly) | ecosystem: Environmental > Terrestrial > Soil > Vadose...
CGAGCCCGGTGTGCACCGCACCCTGGCGGGCTTCGAGAACCACGCCGGCCGCACGCACCTGGACGCGGATGCCGAACCGCTCGGCCGCGTCGTGGCCGGGTTCGGGAATGACGGCGAGAGCGGCCGAGAGGGTTGCCGCGTCGGACGTGCCCTGGGCACGTACCTCCACGGCCCGCTTCTGCCCCGGAATCCCTGGCTCGCCGACTGGCTCCTCTACGGATGGCGCTTGTGGGCGCCCACGACGATCATTATTTCAATGCTCATCGCGTACCTCACGAAAAGCCGTGCAACTCCGTGAGACGCGAGGGCAATCCTGCGCTGAATGACGGTTACAGCGTGATCGAGCCGGCCTGGCGCGAGATACGCCCCAGAGGTGTCGTTTGGCACGCGTCGTTTCAAATCCCCGCCATCGAGTGTTCCCAGATAGATCCCGGCCGCTGATCCTTGCGCGTAGAAGAGAAAATGGCGCCCGTCTGGTAGAAACTGCGGGTACTTGTGGGCAGTCGATCTCGGCACATCGAGCGTCGTGAGCGGAACCGGTTCGCCGCCTGAAGCCGCGACGCGCATGAGCGGACTCGGGTTCGTTGGCGCAAACACGATGACGCCGTCCGCGCTCCACGTCCCGCCGACGTTGTTGACGACTACAGCCAGGGTTTGCGGGGTGCCGCCGCCGAGGTCGAGTCGCTTCAATGCGCTGCCAGCAAAGAAACCGATAGACCGGCTGTCGGGCGACCAGAAAGGAGATCGAGCGCCTTCGGTACCTGCAAGCGGCTGCGCGGTCGTTGATACCAGCGACCGCAGCCACAGACGGGACGCGCCGTCACCTGAGGCCACGAACACGATCTGGCGGCCGTCGGGCGAGAGGGCAAACATCGTGGGCTGGTCGGTGGCGGGCGTGTTGATCTCGACGCGCGTCTCAGGTGGCCGCGTCTCGCGCAGATAGCGCACCGCGGGAACCGCCAGCGCAGCTGCCGCGAATGTGGCCACAGCGAACGCCATCCACGCCAGCCGTCCGCCTGATGATGACAGGGCCATCGTGGTCGGCGGCGGCGCGGCGGTCTCGAGCGCGCCCGCCAGCGCCAGACGAAGATCCTGCACGTCGGCAATCCGTTGCTTCGGGTTCTTGTGCAGGCAGCGCCTGAGGTAAATGCCGAGCGTGGGTGAGAGGGTGGCTGGCAGCCGCGGCCAGTCGGGCTCGTCGCGCATGATGGCCACGAACGTGTCTTGCACGTCCTCGCCACCAAACGCGCGCTGGCCCGTCAGCATCTCAAACAGCACCGCGGCGAACGCCCAGATGTCGCTGCGCTTGTCGACGACCTTTCCGCGCGCCTGCTCCGGGCTCATGTAGGCCGCCGTCCCCAGAATCATCCCCGCCTGCGTCATCGCGGGTGTGGTGATCGTCGGCGACATCGACAGGCTCGGCGACGAATCCACGGCGGGCTCCATCGCTTTCGCGAGGCCGAAGTCGAGGACCTTGACCGTCCCGTCACTCCGCACCTTGATGTTCGCTGGCTTGAGATCGCGATGGATGATGCCTTGCTCGTGCGCAGCTTCGAGCGCCTCGGCAATCTGCTTCGCGATCGGGAGTGCTTCGTCGAGCGGGATCGCGCCTTGTGTAATCCGATCCGCCAGCGTCGGCCCCTCGACCAGCTCCATCACCAGCGCGGTGGTCGCGCCTGATCGTTCCAGACCGTAGATGGCGGCGATATTCGGATGATTGAGCGCGGCGAGGACTTCCGCTTCGCGTTGAAACCGTGCGAGTCGCTCCGCATCGCCGGCGACTGATGCGGGCAGCACCTTGATGGCGACACGGCGTTTCAGATTGGTATCAGTGGCGCTGTAGACCTCGCCCATGCCGCCCACGCCGATCTGGGCGACGACTTCATACGGGCCGAGGCGAGTACCCGGAGTCAGGGCCAATGCGTGTGGATTATAGGGGCGGAAACTGCAGCGCGGGATCGGATCGGTCCTCTGTAACGCCGCAGGGACTTCCGATTCTCGGCCTCGATTTCAAAGCCACTTCGCGACTACACGGTGGTAATTCTCAAGTACGACGGCCACGCCGGGACGCGCCCATTTACTGTTTCGCCGGCACGCGCGCCTTCAGCTCTTCGAACCAGTTGAGGACGACGCGAAATTCTGGAGCGTCCGAGTAGTTTCCGCCCTGGGTCTGTTCCGAGGTGTCCACGAGCCCGAGGATCTTCCCATCCGGACTGAGGTCGTAGTTCCGTATATCAAACTGGGCGCTACCTCCCGCCGTCGTAAATTTTCTCGGCACTGGTACAGGATTACCGAATGAGAAATCCGGCCGCGTCGTCACGCTGATCGCAGCGAGTGCACCCGGCACAGGGATGTAGAACAGCTCTTTTCCGTCCGACGACCAGACGGGGTGATGATCATTCTGGCTAGGATCTTTTTTGGGAATTTGATACTTGGCTCCCGTGGCTGGGAACGGTTGGACGTAAATGGCATCGCTACCCGTCTCGTTGGAGTAGTACGCCACCCAACGACCGTCCGGTGAGAAGACGGCATTAATCGGGTTCCTTGACTGCACGTCGCCGAATGGCGTTGCCTTCTTGTCATCGAGCGAAAATGCCCACAGGGAGATACTGGAGCCGCTGGTCGCGGCGAACAGGAATCGCTTGCCGTCTGGAGACCAGGATTCCGGAACGTGGGATGTCCCTTGCTCCGGCCTGGTGAGCCGCTCCGCCGTGCCGGTGCCGTCGGCGCGCTGCCAGAAGATGCCGAGGTCGCCTTCGCGATCCGATTGGAACGCGATGCGCTGCCCATCGCCGGACCAGATTGGAAAGCGATTCTTCTGTCCAAACGTCAGCCGGCGCATCGAGCTGGTGCCGGCGAGATCGTAAATCCACACACTCGCCTCTTTGCCGTCATCGGTGTCAAACGCCACCCGTCTGCCGTCTGGAGAGATGCGAGGGTGCTCGTACGCGCCGGGCGGAAGTTTCAGGATCTCTGAGCTGCCTCTCCGATCAGCCAGCACCAGCGCTCGTCCAGCGCCAAATGTGCCGGCGGGCCCTGGAATGTAGACCAGCGAACCGGTGTCGGAAAAGCTGAACTGCGCTGAGCCCGAGGTCCCGCCCCCTGTTAGTCGCTGCACGCCTTCGACGATCGGAACCGGACCCCCGGCCACCTCGAGGCGCTTTGCGTCAAACGGAAGCGCGAACAGGGTGCCTCCGACCGCGTACACGATATGACCGGTCGGCACGTAGCGCGCATCGAATCCGCCGTTCACGAGCGTCTTGCGTTCTCCCGATTTCAACGATTGCACGACGATTTGCGCCTTGTCCCACCGATCGCCGCCGGTACCTGTCGCGAGCGTGAAGAGCATCGCTTGTCCGCCGGGCAGCACGTGGGGGCCGTGCGCGACCTCACCGTCCTTGACGCTGACGAGCCGTTCGGGTTGGCCGCCGTTCGGCGACACCCGCATGATGCCCTTGCTGCCTTGACCGAAAACGATCCCGTCTACGCCCCAGCTGATGCCGAAAGGGACATCGGCCGGACACAGCGTTACCGCAGCGCCGCCAGTGACTGAGATGCGCTTGAGCACCTGATCGGTCGCAGAATAGAAAACGAGGGATTGGCCGTCAGGCGAAAAGACGGGTGTCCTCAAGGTGGATCCTGAATAGTCCGCGCCAGGAATGGCCTTCGGCTCGAGGTCCCAGGCCGACCGTAGGTACAAACCGGTGTTCGCCGCGTAGACCATGCGCGTGCCATCCGGCGACATTCCGACGATGTAGGTGTTCGTGGTAAAAAACGTCTGGCCATGCGGGAGGGGAATCGAAAAACGGGTGACGATCGGCGGCGGTACGGACGGCTTGAAGCTCCACCAGGCGACGCTCGTCAACGCCGCCACCAGAAGCGCGGTGGCCGCGATGGGGATCGCGCGCTTCCAGAGTGGGCGCGGACGGAAAGTGGCGCGTGCGGCCGCCGCCGCTGCGACGCTGCCGGCGGGCATGGCCAGGGCTTCCTTGATCTCGAGGCGCGCGACGGCAATGTCGGGCACGCGCTCTTTGCGATCCTTCTTCAGGCAGCCCCGCAGCAACTTGCCGATGGGCGCCGGCGTGGTCGCCGGCAGCGCGTCCCAGTCCGGCTCTCCTCGCAGAACCGCCGCGAGCGTGTCGGACACGTCCTCACCCTCGAACGCGCGCTTTCCCGTCAGCATCTCGAATAACACGCAGCCGAACGCCCAGACGTCGCTGCGCTTGTCGACGGCGCGCCCTTTTGTCTGCTCGGGACTCATATAGGCCGCCGTACCCAGGATCATGCCCGCGTGCGTCATCGCCGGCGTCGTGATGGTGGGCGACATCGAAAGATGGGCACTGCCTGCCGCCTGCTGCCCGCTGCCGGCTAAGTCCATCGCCTTCGCCAGACCAAAGTCCAGCACCTTCACCGTGCCGTCGGGACGCACCTTGATGTTCGCGGGCTTCAGATCGCGGTGCATGATCCCTTGCTCGTGCGCGGCTTCGAGCGCCTCCGCGATCTGCTTCGCGATCGGTAACGCCTCGTCGAGAGGGATCGCCCCACGCGCGATTCGTTGCGCGAGGTCCTCGCCTTCAACGAGCTCCATGACGAGGGCGTGGGCACCCCCGGCGTGTTCCAGGCCGTGAATGATTGCGATGTTCGGGTGGTTCAACGAGGCAAGAACTTTCGCCTCGCGCTGGAATCGGATCACTCGTTCCGGGTCAGCCGCGAACGTCTCGGGCAGGATCTTGATGGCGACGTCGCGATCGAGTCGCGCGTCCCGCGCCCGATAGACTTCGCCCATCCCGCCCGCTCCCAGGGCGGAGACAATCTCGTAGGGGCCGAGTCGGGTGCCGGGGGTGAGGGCCAAACTGCTGCCGTGGATTATACGGGCCGGGCGGCCGGCGATTACTCCTGAGTGACGCCGCAGCGTTTACTAACGTCGTGCCCGCCTCGCGCAGCCGCGGATGAAAACGCTGTTGCGACTTTCGCCTGGCGATTCCCTTCGAGCTCCACAAGACAGCGGTCCGCGCGTCAAGGTTCTCGAGAGTTGCCACCTGTTCGTCCACGCCGCATAATCACGGCACCCGGAGGCCTTGCGCATCGGGCGCTCGCCTCGGCGCATCGCGCGGTGTTTCCAGGCTTCATGGGTCTGGAGTGACGCGAGTCACACAATTCGGAGGCTGTATGAGACAGAACGCAACCTTCTGCGTGGCGCTGGCATTGCTCTGGTCCGTGGCGGTGTTCGCACAAGGCGCCGCCAATCAGCCGCCACAAGCCGCGGTCAATCCGTCCTATGTGCCGCCAGCCTGGGATACGTACGCGCCGAATATTCCGGGGGTGGTCACCGGTGGAACCACAGTCGAACTGATCACCGACCAGCTCAATGGAACCGAGGGGCCCGTCGCGATGCCGGATGGCACGTTGCTCTTCACGGAAGGCGGCGCGAGACGATTGTCACGCTTCGACAAAGACGGCAAACGCTCGACGTTCCTCGAAAACATCCAGTCGGGCGGTCTCGGCTTCGACCCGAAGGGTCGACTGATCGCCAACGACAATACGCCGGGCAAACAAGGGATCTACATCGTCTATCCCAAAGGCGCTGAACGGACGCTCATCGACAGAAAGACGCCAGGGTTCATGCAGTCGAACGACATCGTCGTCGACAAGAAGGGCGGCGTGTATTTCACGCAGCCGGAGCAGGCGAACGTGGGGTACATCTTTCCCGATGGGAAGGGCACGAAAATCGTTGCCGAAAACATCACGCGCCCGAACGGCATCACGATGAGCCCGGACGAGAAGATCCTCTACGTGAACGACTCCCGGGGCGAATACCTCCTGGCGTATGACGTCCAACCCGACGGGTCGGTCACGAACCGCCGCAACTTCACCAGGTACGCCCAGGTCAACACCTCCGCGGGAGGAGGCGACGTCGGGCCCGGACTTCGCTACAAATTCACCAGCTGCGCCGACGGTATGGCTGTGGACAAGGAAGGTCGCGTGTATAACGCCGGGTGCAATGGCATCCAGGTCTATAGCTCGCAAGGGAAGCACCTGGGCACCATTCCCACGGCGCGCCAGATCCAGAATCTCGCATTCGCCGGCCCCGATAAGAAGACGCTTTATCTCGTGGGGCGCGGGGCCGCGTGGAAGATTCAGACGCTTACGCAGGGATATCTTGGGCGCGCGAAGTAAACCAGTTCTCCGGAAGGGGTTCGCGACGCCAGGAGAAGGCGCATGGTGCGACTGATGAACGGCCGAATGCGGATCCTGGTGCTCGGCGCCGCGTTGGGCGGATTGGTTGGGGCGGCGTCGATGCGATCGCTGGGCGCGCAGCAGGGCCGGCGCCCGGCATCGGCGCAGGGCTACATCACCGGTGTTGTGCGCAGCGACAGCGGTCCCGAAGCCGGCGTGTGGGTGATCGCCGAGACGAAGGATCTGCCGACGCCGTTCACGAAGATCGTCGTGACCGACGATCGCGGACGCTTCATGCTGCCGGAACTGCCTGAGGCCACCTACAGCGTCTGGGTGCGCGGCTACGGCCTCGTCGACTCGCCTCACGTGCAGATGAAACCGGGACCGACGTCGCTGACGTTGATCGCCACGCCGGCGCGCACGCCGCAGGAAGCCGCGAAGGTCTATCCCGGCAACTACTGGCTGTCGCTGATGGAGCCGCCGGCCGCGCACGAGTTTCCGGGCAACGGCACGAACGGCCTCGGGCCTGCGATGCTGACGCAGAATCACTGGATCAACTCGCTCAAGTCCGACTGCAACTTCTGCCATCAGCTTGGCAATCAGCTCACGCGCAGCGTCGATCACATCTTCAAGGCGAAGCCGGAGCTGAAGTCGCACGAAGACGCGTGGGAGTGGCGGCTCGGAACCGGCGTGCGCGGCACGGCGATGTACTCGGTGCTGACGAATCAGGGGAAGGTGCGGCCGCTGCGGACGTTTGCCGACTGGACCCGGCGCGTCGCGAACGGCGAAGTCCCGCCCCCGCCGCCGCGCCCGAGCGGGCAGGAGCGCAACGTCGTGCTGACGCTGTGGGACTGGGGCACGGATCACTCGTTCATGCACGACGAGGTCGCGACCGACAAACGTCATCCGACGGTAAACGCGTACGGACCGATCTACGCGGTGTCGGCCGGTCACGGGACGCTCGTGATCCTCGACCCGCTGACGAACCGGACCGAAGAGATCGAGATTCCGACGCGCGCGCCGCGCGCCGAGGTGCCCTCGCGATTTCCGAAACCCACTCGTCCCTCGCTGTGGTGGGGTGACACCCACCTGTGGGGAAATCCGCCGTACAACCCGGCCGATCCGCACAACCCGATGCTCGACAGCAAGGGGCGCGTGTGGATTACGTCGAAGATTCGTCCGAATCAGGATCCGTCGTGGTGCAGCGATCCTTCGAACAAGTACGCGGCATGGTTCCCGCTGCGCAACAGCGGACGGCAGGCGTCCGTCTATGATCCGAAGACAAAGCAGTTCACGCTCATCGATACCTGCTATTCGACGCACCACCTCCAGTTCGACAACGACGCGAATGAGACCGTCTACTTCAACGAGCTGACCGGTCCGATCTTCGGCTGGATCGACACGAAGATCTTCGACGAGACGAAAGACGAGCAGAAAGCGGTCGGCTGGTGCGGCCAGGTGGTCGATACCAACGGCGACGGCCGGATCACGCGTCCATGGAACCGTGTCGCTGGTCGCGGCGGTCAGTCAATCCTGTATCAGGGCGATACCGCGACCGGCGGCGCGAATACGGGCGCGCGCGGCGACGGCGGACTGGATCCCTCACTCGATACCGAGGTCGACTTCAACCTCTACTCGGCCGTCCCGAGTCCCGTCGACAACTCCATCTGGGGCGTGGCCGAACGCTTCCCGGGCTATCTGGTGCGAGTCGATCGGGGGACGAATCCGCCCGAGAGCTGCCGTGCCGAAGTGTTCCGCGTGCCCGAGCCCGGATTCGATCCGCGCGGCGTCGACGTCGACACCAACGGCGTCGTCTGGACGGCGCTCGCGGCAAGCAGCCATCTCGCCAGTTTCGATCGGCGGAAGTGCAAAGGCCGCATCGGTCACACGATTGACGGCAGCGAGTGCCGCGAAGGCTGGACGCTCTATCAGACGAACGGCCCGAGGCTGAAAGGCACCGACATCCCCGCCGACTTCCACTATTTCAACTGGGTCGATCGGCAGGGCATCCTCGGACTCGGCGCGAACAGGCCGTTGGCGACAGGATCGAATTCGGATTCATTGCTCGTGCTCGATCCGCAGACGCGCGAATGGATCACGATGCGCGTGCCCTATCCGCTCGGCTTCTACTCACGCGGCATGGACGGCCGCATCGATGATCCGACGGCCGGCTGGAAGGGGCGCGCCCTCTACGCGAACTACGGGACGCACTTCGTGTGGCACATCGAAGGTGGAAAGGGCACCAGGGGAAAGCTGGTCAAGTTCCAGCTTCGTCCCGATCCGCTCGCGCGATGACGCTCGCCATGCGCATCGCTCTGCTCCTGGTCACGGCGGTGACGATCTCCGTGGCTGCGCAGGACTCGACGCCGAAGCCGCCGGCTGCCGCCGACTGGGCCGCCCTCGCGAAGCTGCCAGACCTGACCGGCGTCTGGGAAGCGCCGACCGTCGGCCGCGGTGGACAAGGCCGTGCCGGCGGACCGCCGCCCGTACCGGAGCTCACACCAGCCTATGCGGCAAAGAAGCGCGAGCTCGACGCGCGCAACTCCGATGACACTGAAGCGGCCAACTGTCTGCCAACGGGGATGCCGGCGATCATGGGGCATCCCTATCCGTACGAATTCCTCTTGACGCCTGGCAAGGTCACGATCGTGAGCGAGGCCTACATGCAGGTCCGCCACGTCTATACCGATGGCCGACCGCTGCCGGCAGATCCCGATCCGACGTTCAATGGCACGTCAATCGGTCGTTGGGACCGCGACACCCTCGTCGTCGAGACGATCGGGTTTTCGCCTCTCACCACGATTGCGAGGAATACGCCGCACAGCGACAGAATGCGCATCGTCGAACGGTTCCGGCTCACCGGACCGGACACGATGTCGATCGACACGACCGTGATCGATCCCGAGGCATTGACGAAGCCGTGGACGACGACGAGGACGCTGGCGCGGCATCGCGACTGGACGATTCGCGAGTACATCTGCGAAGAAAACAATCGCAACTTCCTCGACGCCCAGGGAAAAGCCGGCGTGAAACTCGACGCTCCGGTGAAGAAGGAGTAGGCGATGAGGCCGATATCGAGTGGCGGAGTCCCTTGGCTGGTGACCGCGATGATCTGCGGAGTGGCCACCCTCGCGTGGTCCCATCATGCCGCCGCGCCCGTCTTCGACATGAGTGCGGAAAAGACCCTGATGGGCGTCGTCAAGCAGGTCGACTGGACGAACCCGCATATCTGGATCTGGCTCGATGTGCAGAACGCGTCAGGTCAGGTGGAGAGGTGGGGATTGGAAGGGATGAGTCCCAACTTTCTCGCGCGCCGCGGCTGGGCGCGGACGTCGCTGCTGCCCGGCATGCGGATCACCGTGACGTTCCGGCCCCTCCGGGACGGGAAAGCCGGCGGCATGTTCATGACGGGCAAACTCGAGAACGGTAAGATCCTGACGAGCGTCGGCGCTGAATAGCTGCGAGTGGCGAGTGGCCAACGGCCGCCCGCGAGCTGAATCGCCCGACGCTGCATCGTGCGAAGGAGGATGCGATGTCCTGGAAGACGTTGATCGTGGTGATGGTGGCGCTCGGGTCGGGCCCGAGTCTCGTAGCGCAGGACAAACAAAGCGAACCGTTTCTTGGAATCTGGGAAATCAATGTGACCCGGACAGTGAACTATCCACAACAAAGCCAGACGATGATCAACGTTCCTGCGCCCGGAGGCGGTTTCATCAGCACGCGGGCGACAATCGCGAAGGAGAACAAGTCGTCGAGCAGCGAAATCCATCCGGTCGCGTTCGACGGAAAGCCTCACGCCACCACCGGAGGCGATGCGCGCGAGATCACGTACAAGCTGATCGATCCGTACACGATCGAACGAACCCACAATCGAAACGGACGAATCACCGTTGATACGGAGCAGGTCTCGAAGGACGGCAAGACGCTGACCGTGACGCAGCCGGGCGGCGTCACGCGAATTTACGACAAGAAATTCAGCGTCAAGGCTGACTGAATCAGCGCGTCCAGTGTTCAGCGTGTCAGGTCACGGAACGATCGCCGGCATCGAGTCCTCCCACTTGCTCCGCGTCAGGACCCGCTGATTGCTGCCGTCGGCGTTCATGACGAAGATCTGGCCGAACGGCTGGAAGGCGTTGTCGTAGAGCGCCGCTTCGTCCTTGAAGCCGTAGCGTCCGCTCGTCCAGAGGATGTACCGGCCGTCTGGCGACCACGACTGATGGCTGTCGTTGCCCGGCGCCGTCGTCAGCCGCTTCACATTCGTCCCGTCAGGCCGCATCGTGTAGATGTCGTAGTCGTAATCCTCGTCGTGCGAGCGCCGGGTGAACGAGATCAGATCGCCCCTCGGCGACCACGCCGGAAAGTTGTCCAGCTCCGTCGTCAGCGTCCCGACCGAGCCATCGGCGAGCGTGATGACACGGATGCCGAAGTCGCCGGGACGGTCGTAGTTGCCCCAGACGCGATACGCGATCCGCCTGCCGTCGGGTGAGAAAGTCGGGAAGCCGCTGTTGAGCGATCCTTTCGTCACCTCCTTCGGCTGCGATCCGTCGGCGCTCACCATCATGACCCTGGCCGGCCGGTCTTCACGCGCGCCGAAGAAGCCGCCGACGCCGAAGGCGATCCACTGACCGTCGGGTGACCACGTCGGCACGAACGCAGGCGCCGCTGTATCGGAGAAGACGACGCGCCGGTTCGAGCCGTCCGCGTTCATCACCGCGATCGCCGCCTGCGGCGTGGCCAGGTTATTGAGCTGACTGATGGCGAGCCGCCCGTCCTTCGAGAACTGGGGAAAGACGTCGGTGTAGCGGTACTCCGTATCCGGGTCCCAGCTGTAGAGCGCCTGGTTCTGTTGCCTCGCCGTGAAATCTGGCCGGTGGTAGACGACGCGCGTACCGTCAGGCGACCACGAGGGATTGCGGAACGTCCCGGCCGTGGCAATGCCGCCCGTCGCGAACGCGAGGCCGGTCTGCATCCCGCGCGGCGCGGCCTTCATCAGATAGCCGATGCGAGTCGTGTCCAGATACTGCGGCGACACTTTGAGACCGGGACCCGAGGTGTGGACGGTGCGCGCCCCGGTCGCCACGTCCACCGAGACGATCTGCGAGGTGACCATCGGCTGCGCGGCGATGCGCGCGGCAAAGGTGAGCGCCGTGTCGAGCTCGTAGAACACGAGGCGCCGGCCGTCGAGCGACCATCGAGGCGATCCGGTCGTCACGCCGGCGGCGGTCGCGCGTTTCAGTCCGGTCCCATCGGCCTGCATCACGTAGATGCTCAGCTCCTGCAGATGCTCCCAGCCGGGCGTCGGCAGCTTGTGTGGCCTGAATGGGTAGTGCCGGTCGGACGTGAATGCGATCCACTTGCCGTCGGGCGACCACGAGGGCCGAAATGCGCCCTTGAGATTAGGGGGCGCGGCCGGGAGCGTCTGCCCGCCGGTCAGGTTGCGCAGCGTGTGAGTGGTCAGGTCGAGCGTCCAGACGTCCGCCGTGTGCGCGCCGCGCGTCGAGACGAAGGCGAGCTGGCGGCCGTCGGGCGAGATGACGCCCTGATCGTCGAGGTCGGGATCGTCGGTCAGCCGCTCGAGGCCGGACCCGTCCGGGTGCACGCGGTAGAGATCGGCCTGGCCCGCGCCGCCGCGCTCGGACGTGAACACGATCCACCGGCCGTCGGGCGAAAACGACGCGTTGTAGTCGAAGCCCGACGTCTGAAAGAGCGGCCGCTCGCCCGAGCCGTCGCCATTGGCGACATAGAGCGTCATCGCGGACGGCCCGAGGCGATTCATGAGCATGGTGTGCCGAGGCGCCGCCGAAAGCGCGGCGACCGCGACACATCCGAGTGACACCAGCAGGACGGCCTTCAACCTCATTGGAGTCCCTTCCACGTGGTAGGCGGTGCTGGACAGAGCCGCCTCTGTCTGATTCGCGTGATGCTACCACTTTGTCCGCCCCTCAACCTCTCGTCACCCCGTCGCGACGACCACATCGGCGTTCACACGGTTGCCTGCGACTTCGGCGAAAGACTGGGCACATATCTGATCGCGGTATTGATCGGTATAGCCAGCACCGATACGCGTACGAACCGCTCAGAGCGTTCGTCATTACTGAGCGAATCGACGGAGCGAGTCATCCTGTCGCTCCGAATCGTCTGCGTCATATAAAACCATCAGGCTCCCCGGAGGGTTTGCCATGAGATCCGTGTGCCTCGTCGTTGGTCTGCTCGTCGTCGCCGCTCCAGGTTTCGCCCAAACGTCCGTGCAGAAACAATCATCCACCCAGCAGCCGAAGCTGGAGATCGTTACTCGACAGGGTGATTTCTATTGGGTTGTCGAGACCGAACCAGATGGTTCACGAAAGGGGGGTTGGGTCAGCGCGCAGGTTCCGCTTGAGCGGATCGACCGCACCGCGCTGAAGGCTCTGCCCGCTGTCCCGAGCGGCCCCGAGGAACCGGCGAACGCGGCGATCGTGAACGAGCGCTTGAACAGAATCGAACAAGCGCTGGCGGTGAACCAAAGACCGGAACGGGACGTTACCCCACAGCCCACGAACTCCGTCCAGTCGGCCCCTGTGCCTCAGATCGCGCAGCCTCAGCGCGAGACCTCAGCGTTTGTGCAGAGTCCGCAATCGCGAGAGGGCTTCTGGTTCAATGCTGGTTTCGGATTCGGAGCCGCGGGCTGTCAGACGTGCTTCGGACGTGCGAGCGGTGCGAGCGGCGGTCTCTCGCTCGGCGGCACAGTTAGCGACAGGTTGTTGTTCGGAGTCGGAACAACGGGCTGGTACAAATCAGAAAACGGAGTCGCAGTGAACGTCGGCACCCTGGACGCGCGACTGCGCTTCTATCCCGTGCGGACATCGGGCTTCAACCTCACAGGTGGACTCGGTCTCGGGACTATGAGCCTCGGTGTAGCCAATGTCGGCACGGCAAGTGAGGCCGGAGTTGGGCTCATGCTCGGTCTCGGATGGGACATCCGTATCGCATCGAACGTCAGTCTCTCGCCCTTCTACAACGGATTTGCGGTGCGCACCACAAATGCGGACGCCTATGTGGATCAAATAGGCCTGGGCATCACGATCCACTAGTGAATCACACCCCAACTGGCTCGATGGTGCGTCAACGAAAAGCAAAGAGGAGAATTCATGAGACTCATGTTTGTCGCAATTATGCTCGCGGGATCGGTGGCGATGGCTGCGGCGGCGGCGGAAGTACCGACGGTCTATGTTCAACCTACCGACACCGTCGACGGATCGAACGCTCGTGACAAAGCGAAG
>Ga0137418_10004056_pt1 | contig 13434 bp, 10 predicted proteins | sample CZODoug3_1_2_16f_FD_122242 | JGI IMG/M metagenome (GOLD analysis project Ga0137418, IMG submission 122242) | Vadose zone soil fungal communities from Angelo Coast Range Reserve, California, USA - CZODoug3_1_2_16fungal (Hybrid Assembly) | ecosystem: Environmental > Terrestrial > Soil > Vadose...
CGAGAGCGCGTCGGTGGCGCCGAGCGCGACCAGCGTCTTGCCGCCCGCGATCGATTGCCTCAGCTTTTTGCGGTGCGCGGAAATAATTACGACCCTGGCCCCGAATCAAAAACCCCGCCGCAGCGGGGTTTTTCTTCACACGGGGAGCGGTTCCACATCCCGTGATTTGCCGGGCACCGGCTCCTTCGGCTTCTGCTCCTTCGCCTGGCGCTCCTTTTCGGTGCGCTGCAGTTCCCTGCGGGCTTCTTCAGCCCGGCGCTGCTCGTACGCCCACTCGAACTCGTAGCACATAGGCACCTCCTTTAAGTTCGCCCGGATATCCTACGCCTGACCATGGCGGCGATTCCAGTTCCCGGGGACGACAAGGAGAATCCGCTGCGCGAAGACCGGCGAGGGAGGGGACCAGCAGACGTTCTGCAAGATGTCCATGGGCGGGCTCGCGTCCTCGAACTGCGTCCGCTCCATCAACACCCGGCTGAACGGCAATTTGCGTTGCACCTCCGACTCCACGACGTTTGCGTCGCGGTCGAAGTGAGCGTTCGTCTGCAATTGGCCCCCGGCGTCCCTGAACCGGTAATCGACGATGCGGAGTCTCAGAGGTTTGGTGGTCTCGAACCGCACCGAAGTCCTAATCGCGTTGTTCGCGTAGGTCGCTTCCGGCACGGTATGCAGCGGATTGACCTCCGCCTGCAACGTGATTGCGCCCGCCCGGGTCCAGCTCGCGGGCAACTCGAAGAAAAAGCTGTCGTCGAGCCGGCCGCGATCGGGAGTGCTCTTCACGGCGATGGCGGCTCCCACGTTCTTGGGCCGCAACGGATCACCCAGGGGGGCGCCATTTGCATCAACACCAGTCAGTCGTGCGCCGACATTCGGCACGGTGGTGTCCGCGGCGACGTGCACACGCACGAATGTCCGCCTGTCGGCAACGAGGACCACGCTGTTGTTCAGATCCTGAATCGCCTGCGTCACCTCCATCCCGGTCGCCCTCACATCGATCGCGGCCTCCGTGCAGTTGTTGAGCAGCACCGATACCGTGGCCACAGCACTCTGGGCCACGGCATTGACGGTGGCGATGTCCAGGCCGCCGTCTCCGTTGAAGTTGTCGATGGTCACCGCGCGCGGCTCCACGCCAGTGGAAAAACATGCGGCCGGCCCGAAGCCTCCCGCGCCGTCGCCGATGAGCACGCAGACCCGGTTGAGACCGGGGCTCGTGACCGCCAGGTCCGGCACACCGTCGGCATTCAGGTCGCCGACGGCGATCGCGGTGGCGGCGTCGCTTGCGAAGGATGCGGCCGGGCGGAAGGCGCCCGTTCCCAGCCCGAGGAAGATCGAGACGTTTTGCGAGTCAGCGTTTTGGACGGCGATGTCCAGCAGGCCATCGCCATTGAAGTCCGCCGCTACCAGCGCCGCAGGCGTGAGGCCCGTCGCAAGGGTCGCAGGCGTGTCGAAGACGCTCGGGAACCTATTCGCGAGAAAGATCGAGATCTTGTTGGACTGGCCATGCGCCACCACGAGGTCGGACACGCCGTCGCCGTTGAAGTCGCCCGCGATCATGGCGACGGGAGCGCTCGCCCCCGCGTTACGAACTGACGTCTTCTGGGTGAACGTCCCCGTGCCGTCTCCGGTGAGGATCAGGATGTTCGTGTCGACGCCGTCGGCCACGGCGAGGTCGAGGTTCCCGTCCCCGTCGAAGTCACCCGTGGCGAGAATGGGATGCCCGCGCCCCGGGAACTCGATGAGCTGACTCAGCGGCGAGGTGAAGTTGCCTCTCCCATCCCCGAAATGGAAGAAGATCGTCGTCCTGTCGTTTCCAAAGAAATCGAGGCTGAAGGCCATGGCCACGTCCAGGTTCCCATCGCCATTGAAATCTCCGACGGCAATGGCGTGCGGACCGGAGGAGGTGCCCGACCCGAACGAGTTGACGAAGCCGCCGCCTCCGTCGCCGAGGAACACGGCGAAGCCAAACCCGTCCGCGATGATCAGGTCGAGTTTTCCGTCGTTATTGAAATCGGCCGTCGCGATGGAAACGGGATTCGGAGTAAAGCCGGGCACTCCCTGGCCGCCCACCGTTCGCAGCGGCTGAAAGCTTGCCGTGGGGCAAGCGCCGGCCGCGTGGCCCTGGGTAATGAAGATGAAGATCATCACCGTCCAGGCGAAGACGACTGCGTGGAGCGATCGCGCGTTGCGCCCTTCCGGCGTCCCGATCATCGCTTTTCCTCTCCACGCCCGGACGGTTCACTGCCTCCCTGCCCCGGTTTTGGGGCAGTATTATCGCCTATCCGGGCACAGACAGGTAGTTGTCCTTCGCCAAAACTCCGTCCGGCGGCCAAGCGGTTGATCTGTCGGCTCTGATCCGGAAAGAATCCGAGCCCGATGATCACCTCCTGCTGCACGTGCCCTTCCTCTGTGGCGGCCACCGTCAGCTCGCCCTGGAGAACCTCGCCTTGCGCCACCAGCTCGCCGTGTACGAGAGAACGGCGACCCGGCCCAAGCTTCGCACGACTGATCGTCTCTTCTAGATCTGGCTGGCCGGGGTCTGGGCCGGGTGGCGGCAGCCCCTCATGATCGTTACGCCCGACACCGTCCTGCGGTGGCAGCGGCACCGCTTCCGCGAGCACTGGACCAAGCTCTCCGGCCGGCCCACCGCCGGCCGCCCTCCCGTCAACGCCGAGATCACCGCCCTGGCCAGGAAAATGGCCGCAGCGAATCCCCTCTGGGGCGCTCCGAGAATCCATGCCGAACTCCTGAAGCTCGGTATCGACGTCGCCGAGCGCACCGTCTCTCGGCTGCTCCCCAAGCGGCGCTCACCCCCGTCGCAGACCTGGCGAACGTTCCTCACCAACCATGTCCGCGACCTCGTCTCGATCGACTTCTTCACCGTTCCCACCGCTCACTTGCACGTCCTCTTCGTCCTCGTCGTGCTGGCCCACGAGCGCCGCCGCGTCCTCCACTTCAACGTGACCGAGCATCCCACCGCCGCCTGGACCGCCCAGCAGGTCGTCGACACCTTCCCGGACGATTCCGCGCCGCCCTATCTCCTTCGCGATCGCGACAGCATCTATGGTCACGTGTTCCGGCAACGGCTGAAGCGCATCGGGATTCGTGAAGTGCTGACGGCGCCCTCCAGCCCGTGGCAGAACCCCTTCGCCGAGCGGCTCATCGGCTCGATCCGCCGCGAGTGTCTCGATCATGTCGTCGTCCTGGGCGAAAGACACTTGCGCCGCACCTTGACCCGCTACTTCGCCTACTATCACCGGGCCCGCACTCATCTCTCGCTCGACAAGGACGCACCCGAGGGACGGCCAAGCGAGCCGCCGGGCGCGGGCATGATCATCCCAATCCCAGAAGTCGGTGGCCTGCATCATCGCTACGTCCGCCGGGCGGCGTAGCCTCAGCACCGCACTTGTCGATCTCCACCGCCCAACGCATACACACCGGCTTTCTTCCTTCTGGCCGCCGGCCATCCTCCCCTCGGGAAAACCTCGTCCCACCAGGTCAAGTCGACGGCCAGAGGATGCCGACGACCTTTGCCCCCCTACGAGTCCTCACCTTCTTGCGGCCTGTCAGACCAGCGCGGGCGCTCGCCACACGAGGCGGACGCGGTTTTGGCGAAGGACAGCCGCCCACCCGTCAACGCCGAGATCAGCGCGCTGGTCGCGAAAATGGCCGCAGCGAATCCGCTTTGGGGTGCGCCCAGGATCCACGGTGAGCTCCTCAAGCTGGGGATCACCGTATCCGAGCGCACCGTCTCGCGCCTGATGCCGAAGCACGCCAGACCACCGTCCCAGGCGTGGCGAACCTTCCTGGCTAACCATGTCCGCGACCTCGTCGCGATCGATTTCTTCACTGTGCCGACCGTGCACCTCCGCGTGCTGTTCGTCTTGCTCGTGCTTGCCCACCAACGCCGGCGCGTCCTCCACTTCGACGTCACCGAGCACCCCACCGCCGCCTGGACGGCTCAGCAGATCGTGGATACCTTCCCGGATAACACCGCGCCAGCCTTCCTCCTCCGCGATCGTGACCACGCCTACAGCGACGCGTTCCAGCGCCGGATGAAAGGCATGCGCATCCGCGAAGTGATCACCGCACCCCAGAGCCCGTGGCAAAACCCCTACGTGGAACGTCTCATTGGCTCGGTCCGTCGCGAGTGCCTGGACCATGTCCTCGTGCTGAGCGAGCGACACCTGCGCCGAATCCTGACTCGCTACTTCGCCTACTATCATGGCGCCAGAACGCACCTCTCGTTGGACAAGGACACGCCCAACACGAGGCCCATCGCCCGACCGGCGTTCGGTCGCATCGTCGAAATCCCTGAGGTCGGCGGCCTGCACCATCGATACGAACGACAAGCAGCGTAGTCAGCGTCACGCAGCCCACCTCCATCGGAGGCAACGCTCGCCGCGAAACTACCCCCCTCTAGGTCGCCATCAGCCTCAGTGCGAACGTCTTTGCGGAGCAAGCCGATAGCCAACCGAAGTCGGCGACTCTGCGTGCAACCACTGCGGAGCGTCCGTCATGAAAAGTACGAATAGTCGCCGACCGAGTTGCGCGTTTTTTGGAGAAGGACAGCCCGTAGCAGCGCCGTCTCCGCGAGCAGACGACGGCCGCGCTGGTCTGGGGTCTGACCGCGCTGTGATCTGATTCACCACCCCGCCGGGACGGCACAAGTGTCAAAATCATGCCGAGTCTGGACATCCGAGACTCTTGACAATGCCGAGTAAGACCGAACTGCCGTCGGCCGCCGTCGACTTCGCAATGCCGCGTTGCGATCTCGTCCTCGGGCTCGCCCTGGCCCTCGCCACCCTTGTCAGCCGCATTCCCTTGCGCGCGCACCTCTTGCCGACGTGGGACGCGGTGCAGTTCGCCCTCGCGCTCGAACGCTATGACATCGTCGCCCATCGGCCTCATCCCCCCGGCTATATCCTCTACGTCGCCGCTGCGCGGATCGTCGACGTCTTCGTCCGCGATGCCACCGCGAGTCTCGTGTGGCTCTCCATCGCGGCGAGCGGAGCCGCGATCTTCTTCGTGTACCGGCTGGCCTGGATGATGTACGGGCGGCTCGCCGCCGCGGTGGCGGCGATCGGACTCGCCACAAGCCCGCTGTTCTGGTTCTACGGTGAGGTTGGCCTCCCCTACGCAGTAGAGGCCGCGCTGACGGCCATGGTGGCGATGCTGACTTGGCCCGCTCGCTGCGGACGGGCCCGCGCTGTCATGGCGTCCGCAGTCGGCCTGGGGCTGGCCGGCGGCGTACGCCAGTCCCTCCTTCCGCTCTTCTTTCCCCTCTGGGCGACGACCGCGTGGGCCGGGATGAGGCGGCTCGCCCCGCTCATCGCGGGCGGCGCTCTCATGGCCCTCACCACCGCCCTGTGGCTCGTCCCGATGCTGCATCTGGCGGGTGGGGTCCGCGCGTACCTCAGCGCGTCCGCGGAGCTCTTCGATTCCACCATGCGCGCTACGACGGTGATGGTTCCGGGCTGGGCGTGGCTCGGCAACGCGCGGGCGCTGGCCGAAGCGGTCGTCCTCGGCCTGGGTCTGCTGGTGCCGGTGGTCTTCTGGGCAGCGGCTCGCGCCGTGCGTTCAGGATTCCGGTCGCGCGAATGGTACCTCCTCGCATGGTCGCTGCCCGCACTCGTTGTGTATCTATGGCTTCACTTCGGCCAGTACGGGTATCTACTCGCCATCCTGCCCGCCCTCTACATCTTGATCGCGCCGGTCCTCGCCGGCGCCCTAGCCGCGCCACGAATCGGCCGTAGCGGCCGTGTCGTTGCGGCGGCCGTGCTCGCCGGCATCGCGCTCGTGCACGTCGCGTTCGTGACCGACGCCGGGTCCGCCCGCGTGCCCGAGGTCGCCTCCGATGCGCCCTGGCTCCAGCGACAACTCGCCGACCTCATGGCGAGGTATCGCTACCGGCTGTGGCCCCACACGGTGCGGGGTCTGCGAGAAGGAGAAGCGGTGATTGCCGGCTACACCGACGAAATTCGTCGCCACTTCGCCCCCGCTGATACCGTGATCGTGGTGGAGCTGGGGAACTCGCGTTCCTATCCCTGGTTCCGCCACGCCACCTACTACCTGAGAGAGTTTCGAACCTGCCACCTGCGACTGCCGCCCTGGACACCGGGCTATCTCGACTCGGTACAGCTCACCTCGATGGCCGCACGGCCAGACGATCGAATCCTTCTCGGGCCCGGTGTGCGACACCTGGTGTGGCTGGTCGACTTCTGGAACCCGAGGATCCCGCGCCCGCCGGGTCTTCGCGAGGTGCCGCTGGCGCACGGGCGGTGGCTCTACGTGCTCGATCTCGACGGACGACCGGTGGACCATGGGGGATATCACTTCGTCCGTTCTGCCCGCTCATGAACACGGGCGAACGCGGCCGCCGCGCCGCCGTCCTGGCCGGCGTCTTCGCTGTCGCGGCGGCGACACTCATGTACGAGATCCTGCTCACGCGAATCTTCAGCGTCACGATGTGGTACCACTTCGCCTTCCTGGCCGTCGCTGCTGCGCTGCTCGGCATGACACTTGGCGCCGTCCTCGTGCAGGCGCGGCCGCTGACGTTCAGCACCGCCGCCGCTCCGAGACACCTCGCGACGTCCGCGCTCTTCTTCGCCATCGGCGTGCCGGCGACATTCCTTCTGCACCTGGCCATTCCGGTTGTGCCGACGCTGACGACGGCCGGCTTGCTGTCCGTCCTGATCACCTATGCCTTCATCGCCGTACCTTTCGTGGCGAGCGGCGTCTGCATCTGCCTGGCCCTCACGCGGCTGCCGGGCCCGGTGGGCAGCCTTTATGCGGCAGACCTGGCGGGGGCCGCGTGCGGCTGTCTCGCTACAGTCGGAGCGCTCAGGATCGCCGATGCTCCGGCCGCCGTGTTCCTGGTGGCGGCCCTTGCCGCCGCCGGCGCTGGCGCGTTTGCCGTCGCCACCGGCGGGCGGCAGGCGCTCGCCGCTGCGCTGGTTCTCATCGGGGGCAGCCTCGTGCTCGGGGGCACCGCGGCGTCCTGGCTTCGGCTGACGTGGGTGAAAGGTGGGTACGAGCGCGGTCCGACTCTCTACGAGCGATGGAACAGCTACTCGCGCATCCGCGTTTCCGGAGATCTGAACGCCGACTCGCCCCCGTTCGGATGGGGACTCAGCCCGAGCTACCGGCAGACGCGGCACGTCGGGCAACTTCTTCTCTCCATCGATGCCATTGCCGACACCGTGCTCACGCGCCTGGACGGCTCGCCGACCGCGCTGGACTACCTTCGCTACGACGTGACGAACCTCGCCCACTACCTGCGTGGCGACGGCCGCGTGCTGGTCGTGGGCGCCGGCGGCGGCCGCGACGTCCTCTCGGCGCTGGCCTTCGGCCAGCGCCACGTGGTCGCCGTCGAGGTGAACGAGGCGATCCTCGAAGCACTCAATCACGTGTTCGGCGCCTACACCGGCCACCTCGACCGCCGGCCGTCGGTGCAGTTCGTCAACGACGAGGCCCGCAGCTACGTGGCGCGGCTGGACCAGCGCTTCGACATCATCCAGGTCTCGTTCATCGACACGTTTGCGGCCAGCGCGGCCGGAGCGTACGTGCTCACCGAGCATTCGCTCTACACCGTGGAGGCCTGGCGGACATTTCTCGATCGTCTCTCCCCGGACGGCATCCTGACGTTCTCGCGATGGCACTTCCACCGATTCCCCGCCGAGATCCGGCGCTTGGTGGCCCTCGGCACGACGGCGCTGCTCGAGTCTGGTGTATCCCGGCCCCGCGATCACATGGTGCTCGTCAGGACCGAGCGCGGAGCAGACCCGCGCTACCCCGCGACCGTCGGCGTCGGCACCCTCCTCGTCGCGCGGAATCCCTTCTCGGATCGCGACCTCGCTGCGGTGCGCGATATCGCCACGCGGCTGGGATTCGAGCTGCTCCTCGACCCGCACACGAGCGCCGATCCCACCCTTGCGGAGCTCGCGTCGCCGGATACGCTCGGCGGCGCGGTGGCCCGTTCCCCGCTCGACATCTCCCCGCCGACCGACGACCGACCATTCTTCTTCCACACGGTGCCGCTCGGGCGAGCGCTCCGCTTCGCGGCGATGGACCAGGGGAACGTGTCGTTCAACACGGCCGCCGTCCTCGTTCTCGTGGGCGGATTCGCGGTGACGGCAGGATTCACGATCGCGTGCCTCGCCGGCGTGATCGCCGTCCGCCGCCGCCATCCCGAGAATGGAGCCATCACCGCCGCCGATGCGATCTTCTTTGCCGCAATCGGGCTCGGTTACATCCTCGTCGAGATCTCCCAGCTCGAACGGCTCACCGTCGTCCTCGGTCACCCGACGCTCGGACTCGTCGTCATCCTGTTCGCTCTGCTCCTCTCGAGCGGGATGGGTAGCCTCGCCGTCGGCCGCTGGCCCATGGGCGGCTCGGGCGTCGCGCGGGCCGCCCCCATCATGGTCACTCCGGTGGTTCTTGCCGCCTTCGGCGCGCTTACGCCGATCGCGATCCCTTCGCTCTGGACTCTCCCGACGCCGTGGCGCATCACGATTGCCATCGCCGCGGTGGCGCCGATCGGATTCGCGATGGGCATGGTCTTCCCCCGCGGCCTCGAGATGGTGAGATCACGGGCGCCGGCGGCGACGCCATGGCTGTGGGCGGTCAACGGAGTGGCCTCCGTCTTGGGGTCGCTGGCGGCGGTCCTGGTCTCGATCTCGGCAGGGATCTCGACCGCGTTCTGGAGCGGCACCGCCGCCTATGTGGTCGCGGCGGGGGCTGCTCTTTGGATGGGAGGGCGGCTGAGGGGCCGGCCCCAAGAATCGCCTCTTTGAACGCGGGTGATATCCAGGAGCTCGATTCTTACTCGCGGGCACCCGCCGCGCGCAGGACGTTGGCCACCTCCGCGTGGCCCTGCTCCATCGCGATCGCGAGCGCCGTCTTTCCGCGATCATCGCGGGCGACAACGTCAGCGCCGCGCGCGAGCATACGCTTCACGGTCTCGACCTTGCCGTAGGCCGCCGCCCACATCAGCGCCGTATCGTTGTTCGCATAGCGGGCGTTGACGTCGATGCCGGCGTCGAGGAGCAGTTCCACGCACTCTGCGTTGCCGCCGCCGGCAGCGTAGATCATCGCCGTTTTGTGGACGCGGTCGACAGCTGCGACGTCCGCCTTACTCGCGAGCAGGATCTTTACGATCTCGACGTGGCCGCCGAACGCCGCACTCATCAGCGGTGTCACCTGGGCGAGGTTGCCGAGATTCACATTCGCTCCGCGCTCGACGAGGAGCTTCGCCATGGCGCGATGGCCGGTCCGGGCGGCGATGTTGAGCGGCGTGTCGCCGACACGATCGCGGGAGTTGGGATTCGCGCCCTGGTCGAGGAGCGCCGGCAGGGCAGTCTCCTTCCCGGCACGGGCCGCCACGAGCAGGTCGAAGTTGATGTTGCGGTGCTGCCCCGCAGCGCCCGCCGGGATCACTGCAAGGGTCAGGACGATCAGGCCAAGGCGGAAGGTCGTCGTCGTTGCTGAAGCGGTCATCGGACTTGGCGGTGGTTGCTCACGGCGGAAGCCGCGGTTATGATACCGCGCCATTGAGCCGATGCGCGTTCCTGTCAAAGACGATGTCGGTCCGCAAGGACCGCACCGGGTACTTGGCGATTCTTGCCTCGCGCGCGCGATGTCAGAAGCCGGCCAACCAAGGGGGGCACGCATGAAGTACAGAATATCCGCCGACTCCGCGCAGTTCCTGCTTGCCGCCGCAGCGTTGATCGTACTCGTCGACGGCTGCGCCATGGAAATGAAGGACCAGAAGGGCACCGCCGCCGGCGCCATGCCGGCCGGGGTCAACGTCACCCAGGCGATGCTCACCGCGGCCGGCAGCCAGTCCCAGGACTGGCTCCACACGAACGGTGACTACTCGCAGCTCCGCTATTACCCGGGGAGCCAGATCAACACCGGGAACGTCGACAAGCTGCGGGGCAAGTTCGTCGTGCAGACCGAAGTCGTCGAGTCGATGGAGACCGCGCCGATCGTCGTCAACGGCATGATGTACTTGACGACGGCATACAACCACGTCTACGCGGTCGACGCCGCGACCGGGAAGGAGCACTGGCACTACAAGCACAAGATGGGAACGGTGACCACGTTCTGCTGCGGGCCGAACAACCGAGGCGTGGCGATCTCCGGTGGGCGACTCTTCATGGGCACGCTCGATTCCAAGCTCGTCGCGCTCGACGCGAAGAGCGGCGACCGCCTGTGGGAGGTGCAAATCGCCGATCCCGAGCAGGGCTATAGCGAGACCATGGCGCCGACCGTTGTCGAGGACAAGGTGCTGATCGGCACCAACGGCGGCGAGTACGGTATCCGCGGCTTCGTGAAAGCGTTTTCCGCCGCCGACGGCAAGCTGCTGTGGACGTTCTACACGATACCGGAGAAGGGCCACGAAGGCGTCTGGGCCGTGAACGATGCGACCGGTCGGAACATGAAGCGCGACATCGCCGCCGAGAAAGCGCAGTTCGCGAAGGACAGCTCGTTCTGGCGGACGCTCGGCGGTGGCGTGTGGATGAACCCGGCGGTCGACCTTGCCGCCCGCACCATCTGGTTCGTCGCCGGCAACCCCTCACCCGACCTCTATGGCGCCGAGCGGCCCGGCGACAACCTCTATACCGACTCGATCGTGGCGGTCAACCTCGACACGGGCGCCCACAAATGCCACTTTCAGTACATCGCCCACGACGTGTGGGATCTGGACGCCGTGAGCCCGCCGATCCTCGTCGACGTGAAGGATCAGGCCGGCAAGACGATTCCCGGCGTGATCCACGGCGGGAAAACCGGACACGTCTACGTCCACGACCGCTCGAACTGCAACCTCATCCGCTTCTCGGAGGCGATGATCCCGCAGGAGAACATGTGGGTGCTGCCTACCGCGGCCGGCGCACGCATGCTGCCCGGCGCCAACGGCGGTGTCGAGTGGTCCCCGATGTCGTTCGACCCCACCACGCGGCTCGCGATCGCGCTCAACTTGCACCAGCCGATGACCTATCACGTCGAGGAGGCGAAGTATCCGGGTGGCTCGAAGCTTTGGCTGGGTGGCGCGTTCAAGGTGATCCCGAGCGAGAAGCAGTGGGGCCGGGTGGCGGCGGTGAACATCGACACCGGCAAGGTCGCTTGGAAGTATGACACCGAGCAGCCGCTGATCGGGGGCGGATTGGCCACGGCCGGCGGGTTGTACTTCTTCGGGGAGGGCAACGGGAACTTCAACGCGTTGGACTCGAAGACCGGCAAGAAGCTGTGGAGCTTCAACTGCGGCGCCGGCGCCAACGCGATGCCGGTCTCCTACATGGTTGCAGGGAAGCAGCACATCGCGATGGGATGCGGCGGTAACACCCAGATCGACTACAAGCGTGGCAACAGCGTGTTCGTGTTCACGGTTGACTAGGCCGGGCGTCCGAGTCCCCGGAGGGCCGCCGCCCGGCGGCCCTCCGGTTTGAGGGGGGGCGCGGCCGCGCCGCTTGTGCTGGCGACGCTCGTAATTGTCGGGGCTCAGGCGGCGTGGGGTCAGGACGTGGAGGCCGGCCGCGAGAAGGCGGCGCCTTGCCAGGCCTGCCACGGCCCGAACGGCAACTCAACGGCCCCGCTCTTTCCGATCCTCGCTGGTCAAACCGGGCGCTACCTCTATCTCCAGCTCCGGGACTTCCAAGAGGGGCGCCGCCACGATCCCCTGATGGACCCGTTTGCGGCGAGTCTGTCGCGGGAGGACATGTTCAACCTGGCCGCGTTTTTTGCCGCTCAGAAGCCGCTCCCGACCGCGTTCAAGCCCGATCCACAGAAGGCCGCACGGGGCGAGAAGAAGGCCGCGGAGACGCTGTGCACAATGTGCCACCTCAGGCAATTCATGGGGCAGAACGAGATCCCGCGCGTGGCGGGTCAGCACTACGACTACATCGTCAAGCAGATGCGCGACTTCAAGTCGGGAAAGCGTACAAACGACGCCGGGAGCATGGCGAGCGTCTCGAAGACGCTCTCCGAAGAGGACGTCGATGACCTGGGTCACTATCTCGCCGGCTTGTATTGAGCGCCCCCGGTGCGAGTGTCCTCTCTCTGAACGAGATCGCGAATGATCGCGGATTCCTGGTAAACGAAAGGGGAGAGCCGCGGGGCTCGGCGTCGGCACCAGGCTCGCGCGGACTCACTGACCGGCATTTGGCGCGCGAAGACAAGAACGGCCGGGAGATTTACTTCCCGGCCGCTTTCGTTTCTCGCCGTTCGCACCGACATCGATCGCGCACCGCGGCCGTAGCCGGCCGGTTCTGCAGTAATCGATCATGCCTTGACGCCCCCTACCTCGAGCAGCACAACCACTCCGAGCACGCCGGAATGACCCGCAGCCGCGCCCGCGCGCCGAAGCCAGACGGCCAGACCGATTCCTGGGTGAAGTCTGGGTAAACGAAAGGGGTTAGCGGCTCCTGCGTCCGCTAACCCCTCGTCGTTCGTGGTTGCGGGGGCTGGATTTGAACCAGCGACCTTTGGGTTATGAGGGGACATTCGGCCTACACACGGACCAAGGAGATCCAACAGGAACCAAGTACGACGGAGACTTACGAGCCGACAGGGCCGTTTCCTGTTGGTCTGTTTCGGTTGGTTGACTTCATAGACGCTTCATAGCGGTTCGGATCGCCGTGCGGCGGATCCCTTGCAGGTTCCACTGGCGTGCAGGACCTATTCAGATCTGCCTCGTCGACGTGAAGCTCAGGGTGAACCGTCCCGCGATGGACTGAGCGCTGGAATCGTTGAACCGATCTCTCTTGTTCAGCATCGATTCAATTCGCCGACGGGATTCGAACCCGTGTTTCCACATCGCCGCGCGCTTTTGCCAGCGAATCAAAGACTTGCGGCGTGTTGAGTCAACGAGTATCGGGAGGGGACAGAAATCCTGCGACCGTTGCTGTTCCGAACGCACGAAGCGCTGTGAGGTCACCTACTCTTATGCGTCGATCGGGGAACGGCGGTACGACGCCTTGGCCGCGTGATCCTTTACTGGTTGCCAGAAGACTTGAAACAGCGAGCCCGTAGCATCACCAAGGAGTGTTCAGCTTGCGTCGCGTCGCCGCGGATCCTGCCTTAACGCGGATCGATCCCATCGCGAAGCAAGGACACCATTTTTTTCAGTGATCCCGGTCCTCTTAGGTGCGGGCGCTTGGATGAGACACTGCCCTCGAGCTCGATCGCGTATGCATGGATGAACTGCAAGGTCATGATCGACTGCTCGATGAGTTCTTACGCACTTTCGACTTTCTCCAAATAGCTTTGAAATACGGCTACATGATTCAACGCCTCGTCAGAAGCATCAGGCCAAAGATCGCGTGCGCGGAAGCGGACATCGTAAGTTGGCTCTATCTCAGCCTGCATGTTGTGTCCGGCTGCGTCGGGAAACGGGGTTGGTGTCGAGACGTGCACGATCGTGCCCGTCTTTCCGCG
>Ga0137418_10004057_pt1 | contig 13433 bp, 16 predicted proteins | sample CZODoug3_1_2_16f_FD_122242 | JGI IMG/M metagenome (GOLD analysis project Ga0137418, IMG submission 122242) | Vadose zone soil fungal communities from Angelo Coast Range Reserve, California, USA - CZODoug3_1_2_16fungal (Hybrid Assembly) | ecosystem: Environmental > Terrestrial > Soil > Vadose...
TGCTGCTGCGATCCATTGGAGCTAAAACCTGAACCCCGCATGAATACTGGGGATGTTACAGATTCCTGCACAGAACCCGATTTGTTTTGCGGCTGAGGGGTGGGACCGAGCTTCTCGCCTGCGGGCCGCCTCGGTAGTTGAATTCACGCGGTGGATCGGAACAAGCCGCTCCAACAGCCGGGCGAGTACTCTGTCGTGCGCTCCTCCAGTAGATCCAGCAGCGTAGTTAAGTCAGTCATTGTGGGTCTCCCCTGAAGTAACGTGGCAAATTCCCGATTTCTTCTGCGCAGAAGCACTGATTGAGCTCGGCTGAAGCAAAGCACTGGACGCCACTCATGGCGCGGTGACTGACTTTGATCACATCTGTGCGACCTGCCAGCAAATACCTTGGTACAGGTTAATTTGTCTTGCATAAAACCTCGCCGGCATCCCCACACCCATCAGAGGCGCGAATGCCGCGTTCAATTTTCCTGATGCGTAGCTGTCAGCGACGTGGCATCGAACACACACAGAAGCGCCGTGCCGCGTAATTCGCGGAGCGAGCAATCGGCAGCAAGCTCTCAATGGAGTTTCCAGCTGCGGCTCGACCAGCGCGAGACGCGCTACCTTCGAGGAACCGCGAACTCGACACGCGGCATTTGTCTGTCTCACTTCGATACCGGCATGGACGCGTCGAGGAACGGGGTTACGGCCGTCACGAGCGCGGGGGAGGAGCTACCGTTGTAGTGCGTGAGGCCCGGCAAAATGGCAAGCTGGGCTACAGGCCTTCCAGAACCATCCAAACCGGCGTCCTTCTGGCCGCCGCCGAGTAGGCCGAAGAACTCCATGATGTGCGCCGTGCGGATGGCATCGGCATCCGCGAAGACGATCATCGTGGGTGCCTTGATCGCCGCAACCTGCTTCAACCAGTCATAGTCCTTCCTGAGCAAATCACCGAGCTTGGTGAATAACCGGGCCCAATTGACGTTCGGATAGAGCTGGTACAGCGGGGACTGCTTCATTCCCTCGGCGGCAGAGGGACCCATCTGCGCCATTGCGGCGAGGACCTCGGGGTAGAATCCATCACGCTTGAAGGGAGCCGAGACGACCACCAGCTTGCGCACCGACTCGGGATGCCGAATGGCGATCTGCAGGGCGACGCCGCCGCCAAGCGAATAGCCCATAACGTCGGCTCGTTCGATGCCGAGATACTTCATCAGCGCGACGATGTCGTCGGCCATTGCCTCGAAGCTAAGGGGCCGGTCGATATCGGCAGTGCGTTCGTGGCCCTGCAATTCGACGGCGATACCCTTCCGCTTCACGGATAGCGCAGGCAGGTTCGGACCGAACATGGCGATACCGACGACCCCGCCGTGCAACAGGATCAGCGGTTCTCCGGTACCGTGAATCTCGTAGTAGAGCTTGAGGCCGTTTACCGGAGCGTAGCCGGTTTTGACGGCAGTCGTCGTGCGTTCTTGATCGAATGCAAGGGAAGATGTTGCGAGGATGATCACAGCGGCGGAGGTTGCGGTGAGCCTTCGTCTCAGCATCAGGGTTATATCTCCTTCTACCTACAGGTCGAACGAGGGGCCGCGAAATCGACAGCGTCAGTATATTTTTGTGCAATTGCTGAAGTGTCGGCAATGCTTTGAACTATCGCTCTCGCGGTCGCATTCGGAGCGAATGGTCGGCGAGCTGAAAGTAATGGGGTGATCGACTCTCCTGGAATTACTTCAGCACTGCCCGTCACTCGCGCGTTGCCGCAGACTGACCTGCTAGCTAGGTCCCAGGTAAACACGACGCGACTTGCTGATAATGCAGGGTTTGCGCTCTGCGAGCACCTCTCAAGGGCTCCAAGCAACGATTCGGCTGGCCGGCTTAGGCGAAGAGCTGGCCCAACGGAATTCCAGATCCGTAATTACAATCGACAGGAGGGTTTACCTTTGCGAATTCAATTCATTGAGGGAGGCCGTTTCGCCGCGCCAATGCTCGAAATCACGGGTCGGAGCGAAGATTGTCGGTCCGTAAGTCTGCTTTGAGGAGCGCAGCAATGTCCCAACATCTCTCCTGGTAAGCTCTTGCCAAGAACTCGGACGCTCTGTCCATGTCGTCAAGTCCAGCGTATGTGGGTTGCGATCATATGATCGGGTCGGATTTCAAAAATCCGAGCGTGCTGGGATCTGTCTCCCGGCATCTATGATCCGCTCGCCAATCGCGGATCGGTCCTGAGCGATACCGGCGGCAGTAACGGCTATGGTTGCCGCGCTCCCCGGATCCGCTAAAAAGCTAAACACACCTGGGCTGAACCCTCAGCCCAGGTCTAGCAGAGGAAAGAGGCCCCAATCGCCGATTCGGCGGTCGTGTCAATCTCGCCGTTTGTGCCGATGTCGCCGCCTGGCAGATATAAGCAGCCCTGAGGCAGGCTCGTTCAAAGTGCCCTTCACCCCCGCTGCACGGCATTGTCTAAATGCCATTGATCGCAGGCATGCAGCTAGCACTTGCGAGTCAGTGATACCTGCGCAGCTACCATCCTTCCCAGGAAGCCGCCAACCGCGAAAATGGCTGCACTCCTGTTCGTTCGCTCTCGTCAAGATAGGCTTTGACGCTCACGCCGAGATCGCCTTGGAACAATCAGGGCAAATCTTATGAGTGACCTTCGCCTCAGAGTGCGTTCTCACGTAATACTCGAGCGGCTGCCAATTGCCTCTTTGATCTTGAATCTTCTTACACGACAAGCAGATTGGCAGTAGTCCCTCTAAAGTGCGGATGTTCGCCAGGGCAGCCTTGAGATCTCGAAGCGTACGCTCTTTTTCAGCCTCGGCTCGATCACGCGCTGCTAGAGATTGTTCCAACCGCTTGAGGTTGCGTCGGAGCTCAAGTTGCGCCAACACCTGCCGGCTCAGAGCCCTGAGGGCCTCCAACTGCTCGGGCCTCAGCTCTCGAGGGACCCGGTCAACTACGCACAAGGTCCCCAGCGCGCGACCGTCCGTCATCAAGGTCGCACCCGCGTAGAAACGGATTTTAGGATCAGAAGCGACCAAAGGGTTCTCTGCGAACCGCTCGTCCTGACTGGCATCAGGCACGATGAAAACATCTGGCTGGAGAATTGCTGAGGAGCAAAAGGCAATATCGCGCGAGGTTTCACTAACGGAAACACCGATCTTCGATTTGAACCATTGCCGGTCAGCGTCGATGAGACTAATCAGCGCAACCGGAGTTTGGCATACGTAGGAAGCCAACAACGTCAGATCGTCGAAAGCAGCTTCTGGTTCGGTATCGAGAATCTCATAGCCACGAAGAGTTTCAAGTCTTTGCTTCTCATTGGCCGGTTTGACGGGAATCATAACTGGCCTCCGGAGCCGCCCGCGATGCCGAGATAGGTGCGACTCTACCGCCGTTTTCATGAGAATTCAATAAGACTGTCGCGAGAAAAGAGACCACGAACCGCTCGAACCCCACTTGTGCCAAAAATACGTTCAGGTTTCCATCGGTAAGTCCCCCGATATCAGCTTAAATCTTCAGCTAAAACTCAGTTTCCGGCTAGCGCAGCGGTTGGCGCTCTTGGATTCTTGGGAGGCGCTTAGTCACTCTGCAGGGGCTCCTTCGCAGATGGCGGCTTGGATCGTGGCACGCATCCGAAGACCCCGATTCCCCCAATTCGGCGGGTGGGCGGGTGGCCGCCACGCGAACATCATTCTATCCTGTTGACAACACGTAGCTTACAAGGCGACCTTTGGCCTTTAGATACTGGCTTGGCGGAAATCGCTACGTGGTCCTTAGGTAGGCTTCTCGCAAAGAGAGCGGGAAGAACTTGGTCTCTCTCCGAGTTCGGTTCCGTTTGGTTTGACGGAAAGGATCACAGTGCCGCGAGCTACTGGACGAGGACAGGGCTTTTACTAAGGGTAAAGGAGGGAATAGACTAGCGGCATTTTGTGGGCCCGCCCTGGGGCACTCAAGAAAGCACTTCGCTTCAGGAAAGGGAGGAGGCCAAAGAATGCCTTCCCGATCACTCTCGCTTCTACTAGTCTTAGTCTTATTGACTAGCGCCGCGCTATTTGCGCAGTCTTCGCCGCCGTCAGCCGATCAGGGACAGTCGAACCAGGCCTTGCTGGAGCGGATCCAGCAATTGGAGACGCGGCTGAGCGAAATGGAAGAGCGTCAGCGCAAACAGGATGCGGCGATTGCGGTTCTATTGAGCTCGCAGGGCACTGCAGAGAAGACGGCGCAGGTGAGCATGCCAGCGGCGCCCGCGACGCCAGCCACGGCTGCGACGCCGCCCGCGTCACCAAGCGGAGTCCAAACGGCCGAGCACGACCACTCAGCCATGCATGACCACGCAGAAGTTCGGGAAGCGACCATTCACTATCCTTCGCTGCAGATCAGGGGTTTTGGAGATGTAGATTTTTCGGCGACGGATCAGAAGGGGACGACGAGCGGATTTAACCTGGGTCAGTTCGTGCTGCACTTCGCTTCTCCGCTGTCGGCAAAGGTGAGTTATTTCGGGGAACTGAGTCTCACAGCGGAGCCGAGCACGTACGACGTGAGCGTGGAGCGATCCATTATTCGGTACGACTATAACGACTACTTCAAAATGTCGTTCGGGAAATATCACACGCCGATTGGCTACTGGAACGATACATTTCATCATGGGGCGTGGCTGCAGACGACGATCAGCAGGCCGGAGATGGTGAAGTTTGGCGGGACGTTTACGCCTGTCCATTTCGTGGGGGTATTGGCGGAAGGGAGCATACCATCGGGGGGGCTGGGGTTGGCGTATAGCGCGGGGATCGGGAACGGGCGGTCATCGCTGCTGAGCAAGGCGGGCGACAGCGGAGATATTAATGATAATCGCGCGTGGGTCGCGAGCGTGTTTGCCAAGCCGTCGCGGCTCTATGGATTGCAGTTCGGGGGTACGGCGTATCGCGACAAGCTCACGCCGCTGCCGGGACTGAGCGTTGATGAGTGGATCTCGTCGGCGCACCTGGTGTGGACGAAGGAGAAGCCGGAGTTCCTATCGGAGTTTTCGAACGTGTACCACCGCGATCTGCAAACGTTGAAGACGTATAACAGTCAGGCGTTTTATGTGCAGCTGGCGTATCGGCTGCCGTGGCAGGAAAATAAATGGAAGCCGTATTATCGCTTCGAGTATATTCATAGGCCAAATACCGAGCCGGTTTGGGATATCACGGGTACGTCGAGTGTCCTGGATCTGGTGGGCTCAACCGTCGGCGTGAGGTACGACATCACAAACTACGCCGCGTTCAAAGGTGAGTATCGCAACACACGCCCGGGCGTGAACGAGCCACGGGTGAATGGGGCATTTTTCCAGACAGCATTTACTTTCTGAGAGAGCGCTAATGGCGATTCATTCAAAAATCGCGGGGAGTGTTTTGGTGATAACGGCTCTCTCTCTGTTCGGAGGGCAGCCGCTATCGGCGCAAGCGCATGACGTGGATGTCGCAGTGGTGGTTCAGTCGGATACGCCGGTGAGCAATCTGAGTCTCGCGGAAGTGCGCAAAATATTTCTGGGCGACAGACAGTATTGGAGCGCGAATACGCCGGTGGTGTTGCTCATCCGTGCTCCGGTGGCCCGGGAGCGCGACGTCGTACTGAAAGTGATCTACCAGATGTCGGAGTCGCAGTTCAAACAGTACTGGATCGCGAAGATCTTTCGCGCGGAATCTGCTTCGGCTCCGAAAGTGGTGTACTCGAACGACATGGCGAATGAACTGGTGACGGCGCTTCCAGGAGCGATTGCGTTTATCGACTCGCACGATGTCCGGCCAGGAACAAAAATAGTGCGCGTCGACGGTCATTTGCCGGGAGACGCGGGCTATCCGTTACGGTGAATCCTGAGTCGCAGGTCACTCGGGCATGGCTAGCTTTTGTAGCAATCCTTGAAATCGCGGGTCTGAACGAAGATCGTCGAAGACGGGATCAACCTTGAGATAGGTCAGGTTTCCGTCGCGAGCGCCGTATGCGTGTTCGAGCATGGCAAGCGTTTGTGGTTTGTTTCCGAGCCGCGCGTGGATTTGAGCAATGTTGTAGGACGAAACGTAACCGCGTTTAGAGACTTCGTTTAGACCTTCCAGCCAGCTTTGCAAGACTCCGGAGTACCCCGATTTGCTGTAATCCTCACCAATCGAGGCCGCGAGATCGGGACTGCCCGAAAGCGTCAGGACCTTCTGGCGCTCGGCGACGGCTTCGCGGTTCATCCCGTTTTGCGCATAGGCGAGCTCGATGGCGTGTTGCGCGGGGACAAAGTTTGAGTCCATGTCGAGGGTCTTGCGGAATTGCTCAATGGCAGCTGCGTATTGCCTTGCATAGTAAAGCTGCCGACCAACGCTGGTATTGATGAGCAGCGAGAGCGGGTCGAGGTCCTGCGCCGTCTTCAATTCAGCGCGAGCCTCATCAAAGCGGCCTAACCGGGTCAGGAAATCGCCGTACCAGTGATGAGCCTCGGCGGAGTTCGGGTTCAACTGAATGGCTCGCTTGAATTCGCGCTCGGCCCCCGCCCAGTCCCAGTCGAAGTTCTCACGAACCAGCGCCATCGAGATGTGACCTTCCGGAAGAGTGTCGTCGAGTTTGACGCTCCGCATCGCGGCCGACTTCGCGCTTTGCCATACCTGTGGGGGTGCGACGTATCCCGAGGCGCCCATGAAGGTGTAAGCGTCCGCGAGGCCCGCGTAGGCCTGGGCGTAATTGGGATCTTTTTCGACGGCTTGGCGGAAGAAATCAATCGCCTTCTGGAATCCGTCCTGCGTCCACTTGTTCCAGTAAAAAAGACCTTGCAGGTAGAGTTGATAGGCTTCGGAGTTCTCGGTGTCACGCTTGGCTAACTGCTTCGCTTCCGCCCCCGCGAGCTTGGGCCGCAAGCTATCATAGATCTCCCGCGCAATGTCTCCTTGCACGGCGACCAGGTCGGAAACCTTGCGAGTGTACTGGTCTCCCCACAGTTCCGATCCGTCGGACACGCGAACCAAATCGGTTTGAATGCTTAATGTGTCTCCGTGTTGCGTGATCTTGCCAAGCAATACAGCGTCGACCTGCAGCTCCTGGCCGGCTTTCTGAGCACTCACGTCGCGGCCCTTGTAGCTGAACACCGTACTGCGGGCCATCACACGGAGTTCTGGTAGGCGAGACAAGCTGCTAATGATGCCTTGGGTCACTCCATCGGAAAGGTACTCGACATTCGAGTCCGAGCCGGCGTTCGAAAAGGGCAGCACGGCGATCGAGTGGATCCGATCCGAGGATCCCCCGAGCAACTGACTCCAGAGTTTGCGGCCGACAAGAGCGACCAGCCCCAGGGCCAAACACACGACGGCTGCAACGACGAACATTTTTCGACGCCGAAGGCTTTCGGGCGGCGCTACCAGAGTGGGGACTCCTGCCGATTCCGTATCGCGCTTCACGCGCTTCAGATCGGCGCGAAGTTCGGCGGCTGCCTGGTAGCGCAGGCGACGGTCCTTTTCGAGCAACTTGGCGGTAATCCAGCCGAGGTCCGGAAGAAGTTCAGGATTGACTCGTGCCGCCGGGACGGGCGTCCGGTTCAGGATGGCCTCAAAGACGACCGCAGTGGTTCCGAAGCCGAAGGCGAGCCGCCCAGTCGCCATCTCATAGAACACTGCGCCTAAAGAGAAGAGATCGCTGCGCTGATCGAGTTCCTCGCCGCGCGCCTGCTCGGGAGACATGTAGGCCACGGTGCCAAGCGCTACGCCTCGGCTGGTCAAATCGCGCGTCTCGGCCAAAGTTGGGAGAGAATCCGACCCCTTTTCATCGACGGCCTGAGGAGGAGTCTCCATGAGCTTGGCCAGCCCGAAATCGAGCACTTTCGCCTGTCCACGGCGGGTGATGAAAATATTGCCGGGCTTCAGATCGCGGTGAATGATTCCGGATTCATGGGCGGCATCGAGGGCCTCGGTGATCTGGATGGCAATGTCCAGGATTTGGAGGTTGTTCAACGGCTTGCCGGTGATCATCTGCTTGAGCGAATGGCCTTCCAGGTACTCCATCACGATGAAGGGATGGCCGTCGCTTTCGTCAATCTCATGAATTGTGCAGATGTTAGCATGGTTGAGTGCAGAAGCGGCACGAGCCTCGCGCTGAAATCGTTCCAGAGATTGGTGGTCGCGAACCATCTCTGGAGGCAGGAATTTGAGAGCTACATTTCTACCCAGCTTGAGGTCGAGGGCGCGATACACCACTCCCATGCCGCCGACACCCAGCCGGTCTTCGATGCGGTAATGGGAGACAGTCTTGCCGATCATGCACAGCCTACAGGTCCGCAATGTTAGGACGCGGGTACCCACAAGTCAACGAGTCAACGCAAAACTCCAGGGGTATTACGCGTTGAGGGGATTTTGCTACACCCCCCGGCCTGGAGCCTGGGGAACGACGGGGCACGGCCTTCGTGAGACGGGCTGGTAGAATCGCAACGTTTGACTGGGGAATCAGAGAACAGAGTGGAACAGCCCGCCATCAGCACGGTTCAGACTAGCGATACAAGCGGATGGAACATCGTTGAACTTGTAGTTGTTGGAGCGGTCTGGTATACAGCCACGGTACTTCTTTTGGTGTTGAGCATCTTCGCGCTTTACTCCATTCCTTCGCTAGGCTTCGATGCCCACCACTACCGGACCTTCCAAACCTGCGCAAAACTCCCGCAGCGCGCTCCCTCATGGCGAAGTGCCTTCTCAGTGAACTCACCGGTTTCGCTGTCCACTATGGCTATGATTGGTTGTCTTGCATGGTCCCATCTCAGCCGAGCCCGTGACTATCGAAATAAAGCAGGGGTAATCCAGGTGATGCCGCAATGAGGGGTAATTGGGATTGGGATATCATCCCTGAAGGCAGGGTCGAATGGATCGGCTTCTCGGGTGGAGGTTTCTTGTCAACTGCTGAGGATCTGGTTCGCTTTGGCTCGGCTCTGCTGAAGCCTGGTCTCCTGAAACAAGAGACTCTAGAAATGATTTTCTCGCGTCAAAAGACAATCAACGGCGAGCAAAGTGCCGAAGCCGCCACCTGCGCCGACGTACGACCCGGGCGCGGTGATGCTATGCAGGTGCTTATAATTGAGACACCATTGGGGTCGGTCTCCGCCGACGTGACCAGCAACTGGTTCGTCAGACCTCCTCCTAACACGTAGTATCCCTGGGGGATCTCTGACTTGTAGTCAGGCTCCCCGGAGCACGCCATCGACTTGCTTCATGGGAACACTTCGTCACGAAACTGATTGATCGGTTCGCGCTTCAATCCGGTTTACCGGGGCCCTGCAGCCGTTCGCCCAGATTCCTGTGCAACTCCCAATCACTCACTGAATGCAGCTGCGATTGGCGGTCACAAATTGGTTGACCCGCCACAGGTTGCCGTCGCAGTTGGGGTTGCCATCGAAGATGTCGTAGACAGTGTTGGCTCCTAAAGTTCCGAACGAGTTGCCCACGATGGTGTTGCGCTTGCTGCCGCGTTCCACCGCAATGCCGTAGTTTTGTAAGCCTTCGGAGTTTCCGAAGGATTCGTAGATGAAGTTCCCGCTGGTGGTGCTGGAATCTTCCTCACATGCCTCTCCCATGGGCCCGGTGCTGGAACAGCCAAGGTAGATCCCGGCAGTCCCGTTGTCCTGATTTCCTGAATCGATCTGATTTCTGGAGCCACCCTTGACCCAATATCCATAAACAAGGTTCCCATTTGCGTAAGAGTGGGTCAGGATGTTGTTCGTTGCCCCTTTCAGCAGCACTCCAACGGTGTTGCCAAAGTACCCGAACCCGTCGGAGATCACGTTGCTGGCTTCACTTTCCAGCCCGTATTGCCAGCCGATGAGGGCCGTGGAGCCGAAGTTGGCGTTCAAACCCTCGAGAAAGACATCGTCGGCACTGGGCAATAAACGGATGCCGGCGCCTTTTCCCTGCCCCTGGATCAAGAAGGCGTTGGTGAGGAGTCTGACCTTCTTGGCCGCCACGTCGATGCAGTCACCACGAGCGGTCGTGCCGGAGAGCGCGTCCAGGCCGGCGTCCACGGTGTACACGCCCGGCGAAGTGATGGTGCATCCACACATGGTGATCGAACTGCTACATTGCTGTGCGTTTGCGACCCCCAGAGCTGCTATGACAGACACCATCGCTGAAACAGCAAACCGACATACACTGATTTTCATTTCCTTCTCCTTTCTGTATTTGAATATCCCTCATGTTTGTCCGGAGTCGATGAAGCTGGGCCTGCGATCACTACTACGAACAACTGTTGTCGTCCACGTGATTCCTCACTGGAGGATCGGACTCCACACCACGTCCTTCGCGTTGTCCGCGGTGAGAGGGTCATCGTGGCCGTAGTCCAATGCCGCCTCGTCGGGGGGATAGAAGCTGACGAGCCCAAGATGCAGCGCCTGAGTAGCAATCGCGTTCGTGTCATGGTTGGCTCCCTTTGGATCAATGCGAGATATCCCCCGGGACCGAACACTTCCGAAGACGACCCGCAAACACGTTCTAGATAAAAGCGGCCCCGGGGAAGGCCCGACGCCCACATCGATAGCTTCCCCACTTATGTAAAGTGCATTTCCAGCGTGAATTGGCTCACGCACGTGAGCAATTCTTCCGACCGGAAACAATTCCGGCCCGGAACAGACATGAACAAAAAAGAATTTACCCGGGAAAGGCCCACCGAAGTGCGAAAACATCCACTGCTAGAACGCGAACTTATAGGCCAAAAGGAAGGTCCACCAAAAGCCGTGCCAATTCTGGTGTTTGGGGGCCTGGCTGTCAAGGGGAAAGCGGTCTTGCGCCGGCGGAAGGGGCAGGGACATCACTGCAGCTTTGCGTACTCTGCTTTGGCTTCTTTCAGGATGGGGAGGTCGGCGTCGGCGTCTTTCCAGAGGGCGAAGAAGTCTTGGTAGGTGTTCTTGGCTTCGCCAGTATCTCCCGATAGAACGTAGGCCCTGCCTAGTCCCAAGTGCGCCAATGGGTGCCGATAGGTTCTTTTACGACAATCCCGCGATGGCCGAGGAGTTTCTGAAAGGCGGCGGCTGACGACGCTGGTGGGTTGCGCGGGAGTTCACCGCCGTATACCGGAGACCGAGGCGAAACGAGTCGATGAGCCCAGTATGACGCCGACTGACATCATCGCGATCTACGAACGCAGTTTGCCAGACGTCCAGACTTTTTTGCGAACCGCAGCGGAGACTACGACAAGCAAGTACCCTCCAGCTCCCCCGAACGAGCATCCGTTGCGAGGGAAGCACAGATTCACGCCCTCGTGTCCTGGATCGATTCTCATGGCCTATTCTGGTGCTACAACACAGGCTACAGTTCGCCCGGTACACGGTGCAGCTATTGTCAGGGAGCGAAAAGACGAGGTGTCGCATGCAGCGGATATTCGCCCGGCCCGATGCCGCCTGCATCCAAGACATTGGCAGGCGCTGGCACAACTTACGGCTGTTGGTCCTCACCCGACGTGATTGCACTACGTTCCCCGTAATCTTCTGCACTATGATAGGCGGACGTTCAGCCTTGTCGAGTAGTCAACGGACGTCGTCTGCAACCCGGCCGGCGTGGAAGTAACGAGCGCGCCACTCTAGTTAACTAAGCGAACGCTCTGTGCCCCGTCTCTACTCTCTCTCACTCTTTACGGTTTTTGTACCAGTGTCGTCGCCGACGGTCAGCACGACGGTAACCGGGTTGGTGGTCGGCAACCCCGTGGCGCGGCTACCTTCGGCTTTGAAGGTATAGCCGGTGGTCGCCGGCGCGATTCGGAATTGCAATGCCACTCCGCCCACTCGAAAATTGTGGCTGCAATTGACGACTACAAACGAGAGAAAGACAAATTAGGGGGAAAAAAGTGAGTGCACGACCCAGAAGGGAAAGAGTCAATCATTCATGCCCTACAAAGACCCAGCACGTAAGCGCCAATGGGAACGAGAACATCGGGAACAGCGCAACGCAGGACGCAGAATGCGCCGCTTGAACGCGCGGTCGCTACACCAGAGTGTTTCAAAGCCAGTGCCCGACCCTGTTTCAGATCAAAAATCGCAAGTCACATGGAAGACAATTCTTGGCTGGGCAATCGGCATCGGGGTCGTACTGCTTGCGGCAATCGGAGGGGTCAACCCGCCCGCATCGTCAGTGGCGCGGCGCTATTCTTAACCGAAGGCGAACAAACAGCGCAAACTTGTGCAAACACCTGGTTACATCAGCAACATGCGAATCGATACAATTGCGTCTCATGAACCCTAAGCTTGTCTACGAGTCAGATCGCTTTTTCAGTGTGTTCGGCTATTCCATGAGTCATGGTTTGCTTCTGCTCAGAAGCGGAAAGTCGAACGAAACACCGGCCACCAGAGTGGACATCCTCTTTCAGGATGTCAGGGCGATGGAAACAAGGGCCCAGTTTAAGGGGATAAGGATCGAGGAAGTGGATGATCCACAGTTCCTCGACGGTCAGCGCAGCAACCCCGCTGAGATGATTGAGCCGGGGAACAAGATTTACGCTCTGGTTAGCGCCGGATGGCGAGGATTCATCGTAGGCGGTATCGTCCGGTTCAAGGAAGACGACGGCGAACTCTTTGGCCAGAGTGCCTTAGTTTCAGACGCGCCTGTTAAGAGATGGACGCTCCCGTGAAATAGGGGGCCCTGGATGAGCACTGCACGGCAGACAGTTGTTGAAAAATCCCTATTAAAGTCATTGACAGGGGTTTTGGCGAACAAACGGCGCAAACTGGTGAGAACACCTGATTGCGACAGTCATAGGCGTATCATCTGTTTCCATGGTCTGCCGAACTGTGACCGCAATCGTATGTCCGCTGTTGCTTTTCGCCATGTTGCGATACGGGAGGTGATCATGCCCGAGAAAAGAAGAGACCTGATTTTTACGCACAGCTTGGCCCAAAACCAGGTATCGGAAGGCAAAAGGCTGAAAGGGAGCACGCTGTGACTATTAACGTGAACTCCCCTATTGAACAGAACGTTCGAGAGGAGATGGTAGTTAAACGTAGTGCTAGCTGGTTTCTTTTCGTGGCTTTAATTTCGCTGATCAATTCCGTTCTCTCTGTCTTCGACGTTCATGTAGCGTTTCTGCTTCGTTTATGGGGCGGCTTAGGTTTAGCAATAACTGAATTGGTTTCCGTGCTTGCACATCGTGGCGGTGGTGTCGGCTCTATCGCGGCCCTGATCATCAATGGTTTTATTTCGGGGATTTTCCTCGTTTTCTGGAATTTCGCGCGCAAAGGCCACAAATGGACATTTTGGGCTGGTGCGGGGCTTTACGCGTTGGACGCCCTATGGATACTGCTGTCTTGGCAACGTCCTTACATCAGTGTGGCATTCCATGCTTTGGCATTGTTCTTTATGTTGGGAGGAGTATACGCCGTCTCTAGATTGCAACGACTCGAACAGCCTAGTTGATTCGACAGTCAATCGTGGTTGAATGGGTGAAATCGCGTCTCACGGCTCGCAACTAGGCTAGCTGTT
>Ga0137418_10004060_pt1 | contig 13429 bp, 10 predicted proteins | sample CZODoug3_1_2_16f_FD_122242 | JGI IMG/M metagenome (GOLD analysis project Ga0137418, IMG submission 122242) | Vadose zone soil fungal communities from Angelo Coast Range Reserve, California, USA - CZODoug3_1_2_16fungal (Hybrid Assembly) | ecosystem: Environmental > Terrestrial > Soil > Vadose...
GCGTAGAACGCCGCCTCTTGCACGGCCCCGCTTCCGGCCCAGAACCCGGCGCTGATCACTTCGTGAGAATAGGCCTCTTGGGTCATTCGATCCGCCCCGGGCCGCTCGGGGGCCCGCCGCCCCGAGAACCGCGTCACCGCAAGATCGAAGCTGCCCCAGAAGAAGTGCACCGGACTGCATTTCCCGAGAAACGGCGCGCGAAACCTGCGGAGCACGTCGTCCGCCTGGACGAGGATGCGCCAGTGCCGATTGGCATACTCCGGATCGTACGACGCGTGCGTTTCATCATCCGGAAAGCGAATCGGATTCTCCACCTCGACCGGGACGGGCCAGAGCTTGACGTGCACGTCCAGCTGCTTGAGAGCGGCGAGATACGCCCGATAGAATTCCGCCACCGATCGGGGGCGCAGCGCGATCCGCTGGACCGCACCTTCACCCGTCCGGAGAACGAGCTCGTGCTCAGTGAAGTCGAACTCCGCGTCGAGCGTGCGGGACCCGTACGGCATGGGTCCGGTCGCGAGCCCGCGCGCGGTGACGCGCAGCGTCACGTGCCACCAATGGTTCTGCGGAGGCGCGAGGGCGAGCTGGGTCTTGCCGACGATCTGGGTCCACATGTGGAGGGTGGCGTACGTGTCCCGCCACTTATCGAGCGGCAGCGGGGGCCAGGTCGTTCGGGTCACCGCGTCCCGCCCTCCGTGTCGCGCGGTGGCAGCCGCTGGCGGATGGCGCCCAGATGGTACGCCGCGTGCGCGATCGCGCCGATCGCCACGCCCAACGCATCCTCGTCCCACACGGCGTGCGTCTCCACGGCCACGTACAGACTGTCGTACTCGCGTCGCAGTTGCGCCTGCAGGTCGGCCCAGCCAGCCTCGTCGACCGTGGAGACCGTCCAACTGCGCCCGCGATCACGCGACGTCGCCTGTCCGCGCAGGCCAAGGGTCGACAACACGAGACTGGCGCTCACATGGTGGATGTGACCGGCGATGGTCGAGTGGCCCGGTCCCCCTCGCTCCGACGCCTGGACGGCGCTCAATCCGTTGATCGTCGCGAACAGGCCGGTTCCCGGGGATGCGTCGGTGAAATAGGTCCAGGGGCCGGGAGGCCCCTCGAAGGCTTCGACGAGCATCCGGGTCAGCAAACTCACCATCACGGCGGGCGGCGTACCGGTCATAGTCCCTCGGCTATAATTCTGAGCACGATGCAAGATACCAAGCGAAGTCGGTTCTGCGCCCCCTGGCGTCGACCGGAATCATGGCCCATTCTCTGGCGGATGCGCGGGTTCCTGTCGGCCACCGCGGCGATCCTCCTGCTCACAGGCGACCTCGTCGCACAAGCCTCGGGCGCCACGCACCCCCTGCAATGGATCCCGGTACCACCGATCCTTCCCCCAGGCGCGCTGATCGCCGCAGTCTCGGGGGACCCCACCGGTCCCGGCCGCTGCACGGTGGAGCTCGCGATGCCGGACGGTTACGTGATGCCACCCCACTCTCACCCCAGCGATGAGTTTGTGGAAGTGAGGGCGGGCACGCTCCTCGTGGGGGTCGGGGACCGGATGGATGTCCGGAAGACCCAGCCGGTGGCTGTGGGCGACACGGGTACGGCTCCCGCGGGAATGCACCATTACACCATCGCGAAGGGGGAGACGACGGTCCGCGTAACCTTCATGGGCCCTTACACCATCACCTACGTGCACGAGTACGACGTTCCCCGCAGTCCGAGCTTTCCCTACCAATATTGAGCGAGCAGGGCGCAGCGTTTCTGACTGCTGGCGAGGCCCAGTTCCAATCCGCGCATCACATTGAGTGCCTGCTCAGACGTGACCGCCAGCTGCGCCTTCCCCAGGATGGCGTCGCGGACATTCTCGTAGTAGCGCGCGAAGCTCGAGGGGATGGTCGGGATCGTCCGCGTTCCCTCGGGAGTCGTCAACCGGCCGTACATCTCGGGCGGTTCTGCATCCCAGTCCGCCTCGTCGGGCATGCGGCCGGATTTCAGTGCCGCTTCCTGCGGATCGAGTCCGTACTTGATGAACGAGCCGTTCGTTCCGTGAACGGTAAAGGTCGGCCCGGGTGAGGCCGCCAGCATGGACGCCCGCAACAGCGCCCGCATGTGCGGGTAATGCAGCGTGACGTCGAACGCATCGTCGGCGGTGGCGCCGTCGCGCTCGATGCGGATGTCGGCGGCGATGGCCTGCGGATTTCCGAACAGGACCAACGCCTGATCGAGCAAGTGCGAGCCCAGGTCGAACCAGAGGCCGGAGCCGGGCTGCGCCTGCTCGCGCCACGAGCCCGGCCTGAGCTCAGCGCGGAAGCGGTCAAAGTGGGATTCGAACGTCGTCACGCGGCCGAGCACACCTTCCGACAGGAGTTTTCGCAGCGTTACGAAGTCTCCCACGTAACGGCGGTTCTGGTAGGCCGACAGTACCCGTGCCTTCGCGTTGCCCAGCTGGACCAGCTCTTCGGCTTCGGCAACGGTAGTGGTAAACGGCTTATCGATAACGACGTGGCGGCCGGCCAGGAGACATTGCTTCGCGATCGGATGATGCGACTGGTTGGGCGTGGCGATGACGACCAGGTCGACGCCTCGGGTGAGCAGCTCATCCACGCTGCGGACGAAGTCGACATCCGCAAAGCGCGGGTCCGGTGAGCCATGACGCTGGACGATAGTGGTGAGGTGGAGACCCTCGACCACGCGAATGACGGGTGCGTGAAATGTCTTCGCCGCGAAGCCGAAACCGACCAGGCCGACGTTGAGCATGACACTGATTGTACATGATGCCAGGTCCGGGTGCCCCCCCCAGGCCTCCACCGCACCTCGCTGTCGATTCCGCCATAACCCTATTCGTCGTATGTATGAATCCCATCCCAGCGGAGGCGGACCGATGAGACGGCTGATCATGTGGAACATGGTGACTCTGGATGGCTTCTTCGAGGGGCCGAAGCCGTGGGACATCGGCTGGCACGATCTGGGGTGGGGCGAGGAGCTCGAGCGGCTGTCCGTCGAGCAAACCAGCGCCGCCGACATGCTGCTGTTCGGGAGGGTGACCTATGAGGGCATGGCGGCGCATTGGCCGTCGGCCAAGGGCGCAGTGGCCGCCATCATGAACGCGATTCCCAAGATCGTCTTTTCGAAGACGCTCGAGCGCGCCGATTGGAACAACACGCGGCTGGTCCGCGAGAGCGCCGAGCGTGAGGTAGCGCGCCTGAAGCAGCAGGCCGGGAAGGACCTCTTGCTGTTCGGCAGCGCGAAGCTCGCGGACTCGCTCACCCGCAGCGGCCTGATCGATGAATACCGCTTGGGCGTGAACCCGGTGGTGCTGGGCGGAGGCAGTCCGCTGTTCAAGCCCGCTCCGGAGAGCTTGAAGCTGAAGTTGCTCGACGCCCGGGCACTCAAGTCGGGGTGCGTGCTGCTGCGCTACGAACCGGCGCGCTAAGGAGAGGCAGCGTAGGAAGGACCGTCGCGCGCGCCGATAGCCGCGATAGATTCGGGAGGATGACGGCACCTTCTGCGTGGAGCCCGTTGCGGCGCCCCCTGTTCCGGGCCCTGTGGATCGCAGATGTCGCCTCGAACATCGGGACGTGGATGCATGACGCCGCCGCGGCCTGGTTGATGACGCTGCTCGCGCCGTCACCGCTCATGGTGTCGCTGGTGCAGGCCGCGACCACGCTTCCCCTATTCCTCCTCGCGCTTCCCGCCGGCGCGTTGGCCGACGTGCTCGACCGGCGACGGATTCTCCTCGTCGCCCAGGTGTGGATGTTCCTGGTGATCGCGTTGCTGGGTGTCCTGACAATCACGGGTGTCGTGCAGCCCTGGATGCTCCTGGTGATCACACTCGCGATCGGCGCGGGCAGCGCGATCGACTTGCCCGCCTGGCAGGCGATCATTCCCGAGACGGTGCCGCGGGAGGAGTTACCGGCGAGCGTGGGGCTCGGCACGGTTGCGATTAACATCGCCCGCGCCGTCGGACCGGCCATCGCCGGCGTGATCATCGTCGTCGGCGGACCCGGGCCGGTGTTTCTCATCAATGCCGTGTCGGTGGTGGCCGTCTTCTTCGTCCTGTGGAGATGGCGGCGCGAATCCCACCGTGCCGCGCTCCCCGCCGAGCGATTGGCGTCCGCCATGCGAGCCGGCGTCCGCTATGTCCGCCACGCGCCCGCGCTACGGACGGTCGTCGTCCGCACGGCAGCCTTCGTCGGGTTCGCCAGCGCGCTGTGGGCACTGCTCCCGCTGGTCGCGAGGACTTCGTTAGGCCGGGGCCCCGTGGCCTACGGAGCCCTCGTGGGAAGCCTCGGCCTGGGAGGGCTGCTCGGCGCCGCGCTGCTACCGACCTGGCGGAGACGCTGGTCGACGGACGCGATCACGGCGTGGGCGACCGTGGCCTTCACCGTGGGGTCGCTCGCGCTTGCTTGGGTGACCAACTTCGCCATCCTGCTCGGCGCGATGGTGATCGCGGGCGGCGGCTGGTTCACCATCCTGTCGAGCGTGATTCTGGCGGCGCAGCGGGGGGCAGCGGAATGGGTGCGAGGTCGCGCGCTCTCGATCTCCACCCTCACCCTGTTCGGATCGATGGCGCTCGGCGCCGTGTTGTGGGGCGTGGTCGCGAACCGGTTCACCATCACCTGGGCCCTCACGGCGGCGAGCGCCGGCCTCCTGCTCGGGCTCGGCCTGATCCCTCGCTTCCGCCTGGCCACTGCGGAAGGCCTGGATTTGGCCCCGTCTCACGACTGGGAGGATCCAGTGGTAGCCGAAGACGTGGCCGCCGATGCCGGGCCGGTGCTGGTCACCATTGAATACACCATCGAGCCGGCGCAGCGCGCGGCGTTTGCCGCCGCGATGCGCCGGTTGCTCCGCCCGATTCGCCGACGCGACGGGGCCGTATTCTGGGAGCTGTTTGTCGACTCGGCGAACCCGAATCGCTGTATGGAATGTTTCTTGGTCGAATCGTGGTCGGAGCATCTGCGGCAACACGATCGGGTGACCAAGTCGGACCGCGAGGTGGAGGACGTGATCCGTACGTTCTATGCCGGCGGTGAACGTACCACTCACTACGTCGCGCTGGTCCCCGCTATTTCCCCGACCCGTTAGGCCAGCTCGATCCGCGACACATCGAAGGCCGGCACGGAGTCGCGCCGAAGCCTCTGCGCCTCCAGTATTACGCCATGCCGGGAACCCTATCTGGCCTGATCGCCTCTTACGGCTACGCCGGTCTCTTTTTTTTTATCGGCCTCGAGAGCCTCGGGATGCCGCTTCCGGGAGAGACCGCCCTGGTCACCGCGGCCGCGTTAGCCGGGCTGGGGCACCTCTCGATCTACGGGGTCGTCGCGACCGCGGTCGCCGCGGCGGTCCTGGGCGACAACGGCGGGTATTGGATCGGACGGAACGGCGGCATCGCGTTGGTGCGGCGCTATGGGCGCGTCATTCACCTCAACGAATCGCATCTCGAGCGCGCGCGTCGCTTCTTTGAGCGGCACGGGCCCAAGACCGTCTTCATTGGTCGCTTCATCGCGCTGCTGCGCACCTGGGCCGCCGTGCTGGCGGGGACCGCGCGGATGCCCTACCGCTCTTTCATGCTTTATAACGCGCTCGGCGCCGTGTGCTGGGCCGTGGTGTTTGGCGGGCTCGGCTACGGGTTCGGCCGCAATCTGCCGCAGCTCGAGCACTACATCGGTCAGGCCAGCCTCGCGGGGGCGCTACTGGTCGCCCTGGTGGTGGGGCTCGTGCTCGGGTGGCGCTGGCTTGAGACGAGCCACCCGCGCGCCGGGTCCTTCGTGGCCACGCGCTTCGCGCGTGGGCAGTACCTGGGGCTCCACCTCACGATCGGGTTGGCAATCAGCCTCGCGGGGCTGTGGCTATTTGGCGCGATCACGGAAGACGTCATCCACCATGACCCCCTCACGCAGTTCGACGTGATGCTGCTCGAGTGGGTGCACACACGTGCCACGCCCACCGGGTACGCAGTCTCCTATGCCATCAGCCTGCTCGGCTCGCCGGTCACGCTGACCATTTTGGGCCTCGGCGTGGGCCTCCTGCTCGCGGCCCGTCGTCAGTGGATCGTGCTCGCCGGCTGGCTCGCGGCCTTCGCCGGCGGCGGCCTGCTGGATGTGGTGCTCAAGCTCGTGATCCGCCGCCCGCGGCCAGCCTATGCCGGCGTGTTCCTCCACCACTACACGTGGAGCTTTCCGAGCGGCCACGCGATGGGCTCGCTCATCGGCTATGGCATGCTCGCCTACGTGCTCACGCTGCTCTGGATCCACAGCCGCGGTGGGCAAATCGCCGTGGTGCTGGGCGCCGCCCTGCTGGTCGTGGCCGTCGGGCTGAGCCGACTCTACCTCGGACTGCACTATTTCAGCGATGTCGTGGGTGGGTACGCCGCCGGAGTGTTGTGGCTCTCGGCATGCATCTCCGGCGTCGAGGTCGCGCGCCGGAGGGGCGCGGCACCGCCGCCGGCCGGTCGCTCCAAGGGGTTCTAGTCCAGGTGGTGCGAGCCACGGGGTTTCACCTTCTCGCTTATCTTGCGAGGTGGCCCACTGGAGGTGAACTGGCATGACCCGCTCGCTGATCGTGCTGCCGGACGACTCTGCCAAGCCGATCCTGGCGGCGATCGAGGGCGCATCGCAGACGCTCCGGGTCAAGATGTTCGTCTTCTCGGACCCGGCGTTGCGCAAGGCAATCATCGCGGCGCAGCGGCGCGGTGTCACGGTTCGCGTGATGCTCAACCCTGCCCGGCGCAGCGGCGAGCAGGAGAACGAAGCCGCCCGCGCGGCGCTCGAACGAGCGGGCATCGCCGTACAAGACGCCAACCCTGCCTTCGCTCTCACGCACGAGAAGTCGATGGTGGTGGACGACGTGACGGCGTTTGTCAATTCGCTCAATTGGACGACGAGGAATCTGACCGAGACGCGTGACTACGCCGTCGTCACGACGCGCGGCCATGACGTGAGCGAGATCATCGAGTGTTTCGAGGCCGACTGGCACCGCCAGGCCTTCACGCCGCGCGACAAGAGCGACCTGGTCTGGTGCCCCGGACCCGGGCGGGATCGCATCTGCCGATTCATCGACGAGGCGAGGCACAAGCTGTTCGTCCAGAACGAGCGCTTCCAGGACACGGTCATCGTCGAACACCTGGTCCGCGCGGCGCGACGCGGCGTGAAAGTGCACGTCATGGCTCGTCCGGCTCATACGCTCAAGCGAGAGAAGCTGGTCGAGGGCGTCGGGGGGCTGCGCATCATGGCGGACGTCGGGATCAAGATCCACAAGCTCAAGCATCTGAAACTCCACGGTAAGATGCTCCTCGCCGACGGGGTGGGCGCCATCGTGGGCTCGATCAACTTCGCGGCCGGAAGTCTCGACGGCCGGCGCGAGCTGGCGATCGAGGTGCGCGACGCAACCGTCGTAGACCGGCTGCACAAAATCGCCGCACACGACTGGGAGCATTCACATCCGCTGGATCTCTCGGACGCGGGGTTGCTGGCCGATCTCGACCGGGTCGAGGGCGCTGCGGAGCTGCTCGCCATCGAGAACAAGCGGACAGACGCGGACGACTGACCGTTTCACGTATCGCAGCGCAATCACCATCACCAGCCGGCGCCCATGCATCCTACGATGATCCTGCTCGTTGGAATGGCCACGATCCTGGCGGGGATCGTGCTGCTCCGCCTCAACGCGTTCCTGGCGCTGATGATTGCCGCGATCGTGGTCAGCCTGCTCGCGCCCGGCGAGCCGGCGCTGAAGATCGCCCGCGTGGCCGAGGGCTTCGGGCGAACGGCCGGGACCGTCGGGATCGTCATCGCATTGGCGGCGATCATCGGCAAAGCCATGACGGACAGCGGGGCGGCGGACCGGATCGTCAATGCGTTCCTCGCCCTACTGGGCGAGAAGCGAGGCGCGACGGCCCTCTGCGCCACGGGCTACGTGTTGTCGATTCCGGTCTTCTTCGACACGGTCTTCTATCTGCTGGTCCCCCTGGCCCGCTCGATGTACGGGCGCACCAACCGCAACTATCTCAAGTACCTCCTGGCGATTGCGGCAGGCGCGGGGGCGACGCACACCCTGGTCCCGCCCACCCCCGGGCCGCTGGCGATCGCCGGCACGTTGGGCGTGGACCTTGGAACCATGGTCCTGGTCGGCATCGTCGTGGCCCTGCCGGCGGCCGGGGCGGGGCTGCTGTTCGCGGGATGGGTCGACCGTCGCATGCCCGTGGTGCCCCGAGCCCCCGCCGGCTCCGCCCTCGGCGCCGGTGCCGTGGAGGCGGCGGCTCCGCAGCCACTGCCCGGCCTCGTTCCGTCACTCCTGCCGATCATCCTGCCCGTGCTCCTCATTTCGTCGCACACGGTGGTCGTCTCTATGACGGCGCGACCGGGATCGCACGTCGCGCTGTGGTCGGCTCTGGCGCCCTACACCGCGATCATCGGGAACCCCAACCTGGCGCTGCTCGTGGCCGTGGGGATCGCCCTGTGGGTGTACGTGCGGCAGCGCAGGGTCAGCCGTGCCGACCTCGCCGAGATGGTGGAGACGTCCCTGATGAGCGCCGGAGTGATGATCCTGATCATTGCGGCGAGCGGCGCGTTCGGCGTGGCGTTGCAGGCCACAGAGATCGGGTCCGTGATCGAGCGGACCTTCGTGGGGCAGGCGGCCGCGTCGGGAGGGGGCTCCGGCCTGGTCTTTCTATTCCTCGGGTTCGGGGTCGCGAGCCTGATAAAACTCGCCCAAGGCTCGAGCACCGTCGCGATGATCACGACCGCGGCGATGCTGGCGGCGATGCTGCCGGCGAGCGGCCTGCCGTTTCACACCGTGTATGTCGCCACCGCGATTGCCAGCGGGTCGCTCGTCGGGACGTGGATGAACGACAGCGGCTTCTGGCTGTTTTCGAAGATGGGCGGCGTGACGGAGATCGAGACCCTCAAGTCGTGGACCCCGGTGCTGGGGATCGTCGGTCTCACGGCCATGGTGACCACGCTCGCGCTCGCGCTGCTGGTGCCGCTGCGGTAGCGTTGGGCGGTGTTCCTCGCTAAAGCCGTCGTGCTGGTCGTCGCTCAGGCGCCCATCGTTCCGCCCTTGGGTCGCTTGCCCCCGGCCCCGACGTTCACGGTCGGGCCCGCCGCCGGGCCGATTCGACTCAACGGCTCGCTTGACGACCCAGGATGGCAGGGCACCGCCGAGATCTCCCTCGATTGGGAGTGGACGCCCGGTGACAACACCCTCCCGCCCGTGCGGTCGGTCTGCCGGATCACGTATGACGCGGATAACCTCTACGTCGGCTGTCGGGCCTTCGATCCCCGTCCAGCGGAGATCCGGGCCCACTACTTCAGCCGCGACGACATCGACCGCCTCGTCCTGGACGATCACTTCGTCATCATCATCGATCCATTCAACGATCAGCGGCGTGCCTTCCAGTTCCGCGTGAGCGCGCTGGGCGGCCAGGCGGATGCGCTGCTCAGCACGGCCGAAGGGTTCGAGGACTGGTCGTGGGACGCGATCTGGGGCGCGGCCGGGCGCATCGATGACCAAGGCTACACAGTAGAGGTCGCGATCCCCTTCAAGTCGCTCCGGTTTCCCCGCACGGCCGGCGTGCAGACCTGGGGATTCATCTTGGAGCGCTCGTATCCCCGCAGCGTGCGTCATCGAATCCAGTCGACGCCCCGCGATCGCAACAACACGTGCCTCCTGTGCGAGGCGAACAAAGTGACCGGCTTCCAGGGGATCGCGCCGGGACGGAACATCGAGTTCGACCCGGCCGTCACGGCAAGCCGGACCGACCTTCGCACCCAGGTGCCCGACGGTCCGCTCGCGCGCGGCACCGTCGATCCCGCGCTCGGCGTGGACTTCCGCTGGGGCATCAGCCCCAACCTGACGCTCAATGCCACGGGGAATCCCGACTTCTCTCAGGTCGAGGCGGACGTCGCCCAGCTCGCCGTGAACACCCGATTCGCGCTCTTTTTTCCCGAGAAGCGACCGTTCTTCCTGGAGGGCGCGGATCTCTTCAACACGCCCATCCAGGCCGTGTTCACCCGCACCGTCGCCGATCCCGACGCCGGGCTCAAGCTCTCGGGCAAGGTGGGGAGCTCCTCGGCGTCGGCGATCGGTGTCTTTGCCGCCCGCGACGCGACCACGAACCTGCTGTTTCCCTCCAACCAGGGCTCGTTCGGCGGGTCATTAGCGCAGGAGGCCTACACCACCGTCGGACGCTTCCGGCGCGATTACGGCCGGTCCTCGTACGTGGGCGCGCTCTACACCGGGCGGATCGGCGACGGCTACGCCAACCAGGTCGGCGGCGTGGATCTGTTCCACCAGTTCGACCCATCCACCAGCCTGCGGCTGCAGTATCTGGGCTCACGCACCAAGTATCCGGATTCGACAGCCCTAGCGGCTGGCCAGCCCCTCGGTCCGTTCTCCGGCGGCGCGGGCAGCCTGGAGCTGACCCGCGCGACCGCCGACTGGCAGGTGGATCTGAGTTATAGCGACCTGAGCCCTGGGTTCCGAGCGGACGTGGGCTTCGTACCGAGGGTCGACACGCGAAACATCGGGGGCTCGCTCGTTCGGACGTGGCGGCGGGCGAGCGGGTGGTTCACCCAGATTTTGGCCGGGACCCTCTATGGCCGGACCTGGGACCAGGCGGGCCATCTCACCGACGAGTCCGTCAGCCTGTTTGTCAACTACTTTGGACCCCTTCAAAGCGTGGTGACATTCAGTCCCGGGCACGCCCGCATCCGCTTCGCGGGGACCCTGTTCGATCTGAACGCGGCGGAGGTGACGCTCGCTCTCCAACCGAACGGCGCCGTGGGACTGGGTACGTCCGGCACCATGGGCCAGGTGATCGACTTTACCAACGTGCGACGCTCGTCACAGGTGAGCGTCGGCCCGTCGCTGCGGCTGAGCCTGGGCCGCGGCCTGGGCGCGGACCTGAGTCACCTCTATCAGCGCATGTCGCATGCGGGCGACCGGGTCTTCACCGCCAACCTGTTTCAGGCACGGCTGATCTACAACTTGAACGTTCGCACCTTCGTGCGGGCCATCGTGCAATACCGGAGCGTGGATCGGAACGTCGCCGTGTACACCGTCCCGGTGGGCGAGTTCGACGAAGGGTTGTTCGGCCAGTTCCTGTTCTCCTACAAGGTCAATCCGCAGACCGTGGTCTTCATCGGATACTCGGACAACCAGGCGGGCACCCAATCATTCGACCTCACCCGGACCAACCGGACGTTCTTTGCCAAGGTGGGCTACGCCTGGCGGCCGTAACTCCGGCGGATTGAGACCTGCCGCAACGATATCGTACGGCTGCTGGCGATTCCGCCCCCCCCGCCGCAACGTTGTGGACATGCACGGTAAACTCGCTGCGCCCCCCCTCGACTCGGTGCTCGGTTCGGCGAGCGCCATCGCCGTTGGCCGGCTGGCCGGTGAAGGGCCCGCGGGCCGGCTCCCCCTCACCGCGGACATGCTGCGCGAGGAGCCGAGCGGCAACGTATTCGGCCTGACGCAGAACGTGGGGATGGGGTGGAGCGCCGGGTCACTCCAAGGTCCCCAGTACGTGATCGTCAGCACGCAGGGCGGCCTCCGCAACGAGGATGGCAGCCCGGTCGCCCTCGGATACCACACCGGCCATTGGGAGATCGGGCTCCTGGTGCGGGCGGCGGCCGAGACGCTGCGCGCTGCCGGGGCGATCCCGTTTGCGGCGTACTGCAGCGACCCGTGCGACGGCCGCACTCAGGGAACGGCGGGAATGTTCGACAGCCTCCCGTACCGCAACGATGCGGCGGTCGTCATGCGCCGGTTGATCCGCTCGCTCCCCACGGCGTCCGGTGTGATCGGCGTCGCCACGTGCGACAAGGGGCTGCCGGCAACCATGCTGGCGCTCGCGGGATGCCGCGACCTGCCGGGAGTGATCGTTCCGGGCGGCGTCACGCTCCCCGCGGTCGGGGGCGAGGACGCGGGGCAGGTGCAGAGCCTGGGCGCGCGCTTCGCGCGGGATCTCGTGAGCCTCGATTACGCGGCCACGATGGGCTGCCGCGCCTGCGGCTCGGCCGGCGGCGGCTGCCAGTTCCTGGGGACCGCGGCCACGTCGCAGGTCGTGGCGGAGGCGCTCGGCCTGGCACTGCCGCACAGCGCGCTCGCGCCGTCAGGTGAGCCGGTGTGGCTCGAGCTCGGCCGACGCTCGGCGCTGGCGCTGCTCCGGCTCGACGCCCTCGGCCTCGCGCTCAAGGACGTCCTGACCCAGCACGCGATCGAGAACGCGATGCTGGTACACGCGGCGTTCGGCGGCTCGACCAACCTGCTGCTGCATATCCCGGCCATCGCGCATGCGGCTGGGCTCCGGCCGCCTACGGTGGCGGACTGGATCCGGGTGAATCGCGCCACCCCGCGCCTGGTCGATGCTCTGCCAAATGGCCCGCGCGGTCATCCCACCGTGCAGGTCTTCATGGCCGGCGGTGTGCCGGAGGTGATGCTGCACCTGCGCCGTATGGGGTTGCTGCACGGCGATGTACTCACCGCTACGGGCGACACCCTCGATGCGACGCTCGACTGGTGGGCGACGAGCGACCGGCGACAAGCAGCGCGGGCCCGGCTCGCCGCGGCGGCGTCTGTCTCGCCCGACGACGTCATCATGGGCCCCGACGCGGCGCGCCGCGCCGGGCTGACGAGCACCGTGGTCTTCCCGGTGGGGAACCTGGCACCCGAGGGGGCGGTGATCAAAGCCACCGCGCTGGACCCCGCCGTGGTGGGAGACGATCAGGTGTACCGCCACCGCGGCCCCGCACGCGTGTTCGTGGACGAGCGCGACGCGATCCGCGCCGTGAAAGGGGTAGGAACCGACCGGCCGATCCGGGCGGGCGACGTGATCGTGCTGATCGGCAACGGGCCGTCGGGCACGGGGATGCAGGAGACCGCGCAGGTCACCACAGCGCTCAGGTATCTCCCCTGGGGGAAGCACGTCGCACTCCTCACCGACGGGCGCTTTTCCGGATTCTCGAGCGGCGCTTGCGTGGGGCACATCGGCCCGGAGTCGCTGCACGGCGGCCCGATCGGCCGGGTGCGCGACGATGACCTGATCGAGATCGTGATCGACCGCGGGGCACTCACGGGCTCGGTCGACCTCGTGGGAGCGGCCGGGCAGGCGCTCGACGCGGACGCGTGCGCCGCGCTGCTCCAATCGCGCGGCCCGCATCCGGGGCTCGCGCCCCACGCGGCGCTGCCTGCGGACACGCGACTGTGGGCGGCGCTGCAGCGGGCGAGCGGCGGTACGTGGGCCGGCTGCGTGTACGATGTCGATCGCATCGTGGCGACGCTCGAGGCTGGTCTCCAATCCACAAAGGCGGTGAAGTGATCTGGGCAATGCTCGCTGTGCTGCTCGCGCAGGATCGGCCCATCGTGGCTCCTGGTGCCAAGCTCGAGCGCCTGTTCGGCGAGGGATTCTTCACCGAGGGTCCGGCGCCTGCGC
>Ga0137418_10004062_pt1 | contig 13428 bp, 13 predicted proteins | sample CZODoug3_1_2_16f_FD_122242 | JGI IMG/M metagenome (GOLD analysis project Ga0137418, IMG submission 122242) | Vadose zone soil fungal communities from Angelo Coast Range Reserve, California, USA - CZODoug3_1_2_16fungal (Hybrid Assembly) | ecosystem: Environmental > Terrestrial > Soil > Vadose...
TGTTTGGCCGAATGGAAACTTTGGACTATTGCAAGGGGGCTTCCGCAACAACGAGTTTCCTCAGGTTGCTGTGGACCGGAGCAGGGGTTCGTCACGGGGAACCGTCTACATCACCTGGTCGGATGGAATCAACAATATCGTGCAGGATCTGCTTCTCTTCTTCGACACGTACGCCTATCCCGACGTGATGGTGGCGAAGTCGACTGACGGAGGACAAACGTTTACGGCACCGACGGCTGTGAGCCCGACGTCGCGTAATTTTACGGGCAGGGGTCGCGATCAGTTCTTCCCGGGCGTCGCCGTGGACAGGAGAGGGAACGTCGGCCTTTGCTACTACGACCGCCGACGCGACCCGGCGAATACCGTTATTGATCGATATTGCTCCGTGTCGGAAAACCATGGTGCGAGCTGGGGAGAACAGAGGGTATCGGAGGCAAGCTGGGTTCCAGCACACGCCGCAGATGGCGTAATCAACCTGAACTACATCGGCGACTATGATGCGCTGACCAGCGATTTTCTGCTGCAGAATGGTGGTTTTTTTGGCGCGTTCGAGGTGCAAACGAAGGGCAACCCAGATGTCGTAGCTGCGAAGCTGGATTAACGCAATCTGAAAGCAAGGAGCCCACGAACTTCTCGGTACTCTCTTTCCTAATCTCGACCAGCAAGTTTGAGCTCACAAACCAACGCGCAACAACGGATTACGAAGCGGTTCTGAATTCGAAGTTACTTCGACCGGAGGCTGTATGGTTAGGATACTTTCGGCTGCAGCTGCTGTCGCGGTGGTTGTTGGGTTATTGACAATCGGAGCGTCGGCTCAGACGATAATCCAGAAACAAGAGAGTGGCGACGAAGGGTATCTCAGGGATAACTGGTTCTACGGCCAGCGAGCTTACCCCTACAAGACCATTCCCTCCGGAGCCTTGCTGGGCGCCCGGTCGCGGGCGACCGCGATGCGCCAAGTTGCTTTGTCATCGTTTGCTGCTCCGTATATCGCGCTGAATTGGTCCGCCTTGGGGCCGCGACCGATCCCTGACGGACGGCCGAGCAAGTACAATGGTGCAGCTCCCTGGTCCGGCCGGGTGACGGTCATCGCTCACGACCCGAGCAACGCCGCCATCGCCTATCTCGGCTCGGCCGACGGTGGGGTCTGGAAGACTGTTAACTCCGGCGCGAATTGGACGCCGGTCTCTGATTCGCTACCTACGCTGGCCATTGGTTCGATCGCAGTCGACCCCCAGAACCCCTCGACTATTTACGTCGGAACGGGCGAGGCGAACGTAGTCGCAGACTCGTACTTCGGGGCGGGGATTTTCAAGTCCACGAACGGGGGGGCGTCTTGGAGCAAGATCGGAGGTTCCTTCGATACGTGTTACGTAGGAGCCCTCGCTGTTCAGCCCGGATCCAGCTCGATCCTGTTTGCTGGGGTACGCAACACGGGCCGGTACTCGACGAGCTGCACGAGCGGGTTGTATCGAAGCACAGACGGGGGGGCCAATTGGGTGCGCGCGGCGTACCTGAGCGGTCTATCGGTGAACGATATCGTGTCCCGGCCGGGTACGCCAACAATATGGTATGCGGCCGTTGAAGGCAATGGGATCTGGGCGTCGTACGATGACGGGTTGACGTGGACCCCTCTCCGTGTCCCGGTGCCTACGGCGGACTTGGGGCGCGCTGCCGTGAGCGTGACCCCAGCGAATCCCTCCCGAATCTACGCCGCCTTTGGGAATTCAGCGACCGGCAAAGCACTCGGCGTCTGGACCTCGTTGAACGACGGTTCGACTTGGACGCAGTTGATGCTCAACCACGATTTTTGTGCCTCGTCGGACGACGCCCCGACGGGCTCGTGCCACTACGATCTCAGCCTCAGCGCTTATCCGGGTAACGAGAACTACGTGTACGTCGGAGGTGTCTTCTTGCAGCGCTGGGATGGCTCCACGTGGACCACTCTGGGCTACGACGGCACGTCCGCGCCCGGCACCATTCACGTGGACTTCCACAGCTTGTCCTTCGATTCTCAGAACCGCCTATGGGCCGGGTCGGACGGTGGCGCCTACCGTAAGGACGGCGGCTCAATGTTTGAGAACCTCAATCAGACGCTCGGGATCTCGCAGTTCTACCCTGGCATCTCTGGGTCCCCCAGTTCGCTGCTCTTGGGTGGGGTTCAGGATAATGGAAGCCTCCAGTACAGGCCCTTCTATGGGTGGTATGAGCTGGAGCTTGGCGACGGCGGCTACACCGCCTACGATGGTGTACACGGGTACAGGTTCACCACCTACGTAAGAGCGACCGTGATCCGAGATGATGTCAGCGGCGTGAATCCCATCTGCGTCTTCACGGCGGACAAGGACTCCCCGTATAACTGCCAGCAGCACGCGATCGACGCGCTTGGCGTGTTCGATCCTTCGCTGTTCATCTCTCCTCTCGTTCAGAGCCCTTGGGACCCCGCGACTCTCTACTTGGGCACGAACCAGGTGTGGAAGACAAATACGGACGGGGCCTTCTGGTTTTCGATCAGCCCACACTACCCAGGTTATGTCTCAGCGATCGCACAGTCCGATAGCAATCCGAACGTCGTGTACGCTGCTTGGAGTCAGATGCAGGCTTACGACAATTTCGCGGGATCGTCCTTTGTGGCCGTAACGCAGTACGGCGGGCCACCGTGGTCTGGGACACAGGCGCTTCCCTGGCGCTTCATCACGGACATCGCAGTGAAGCCCTCCGCGCCTAACGTCGCGTGGGTCACCCTAAGTGGGTACAACACCGGACACGTCTACCTCACTCAGAACTACGGAGCGACGTGGACAAACATCTCCGGGAACCTGCAAAACGCTCTACCGAACGCTCCCGTCAATGCGATCGCCGTGGACTCTCGAACCTCTCCTTCAACCCTCTACGTGGCGACGGATGTCGGCGTCTTCTGGTCAACCGACGGCGGCGCGTCGTGGGGAAACACGTCTGTCGGACTTCCACATTCGGTAGTCATGGATATCATGGTCGTCCCGTCAACCAACATGCTCGTGGCGGTGACTCACGGGCGGGGGGCCTTCACTGCCCCTATTCCGCGTCGGCCGCTATGAGTAGGCTCCGATACGCCGACCGCGAACAATTACATTAACCGTCGTGTCTGACGCGTCGCTGATGATATCGTTGGCTATTGCTGCCGCGTCTGACCCGCAACCATGCGTGCTGCGGGATTTCGGAGGCTCGGTGTCAGGCTGCGCTACTCTAACTCTGGTTTTCCCCCGATTGGGACGAGACTCCCACGAGTTCCGCCAGCGCCTGCCAGTGCCGTGGATGGGGGCGGTGGCCCCGGCGGATGCGCCCTGCATACCAACGGGAAACTCCAATTCGTGATGCAATCGCCGAGGTCGACATTCCGGCAAGCAGCGGCTGGATTTTCCCAGAATAAACTTCAGCAGTCAGCCAAGCTGGTTGGCTTGACCCAGTCCATGAAGAGCGGGCTGTCGCGTGCCGACGCTGAGTGTCTCCCTGTTTGGCCCGGACTTCGGCGGTACGTGAAACTAGTCGCCCAAGCCGGGCAGCATCGACGAGGCGCTCCGTCGCGACGCTAATGGCGCACTGAGCACAATGGCTTCGCCCGTGCCCGATGGTCTTCCCGCAACCGCGACACATATTTTCGCGTCGTGGTGCCAGTATGGATGGTTGTAATGAGGATTTGCCTTTCGCCTCGCGCTTGTGGAGCTGAGTCAATCGGGTCGCAGGGCCTAGTGAGTCGCGCGACTTCGAAGCTCGTGACCAGAGCGTCCGAGCAACCCACTCCGCGAACGGAGCGACAGCCCGAGCCCAAGTCGGCGCGGTTTCCGACAACTGAGCGGCAAAAGTTCCCATCAAGCGACAATTGCCATCCCGCTGCTCGAAAAACCACGCCCGCTTCAAAGGTTCTCGGGTGATCCAATCGAGCAGAAAGGCGTCCACATGCGGGCGAACGGGCTCCATCAGGTCGCAGGCGAGGCTATCGCGAGCAGGAGTATCGACATGCCAGAAACCAAGGCCGGGATCGAGCCCGAGGGCGGCCACTGCCAGACGGGTTTCCGACTCTAGTACGGCGTACAGGTAATTCAAAATTGCGTTCGCGGGATTGGCCGCAAGCCGAGGCGACCCAGATAACGGCGATTTGCGAGTGTCAAATCTGCGCCAATGTTGGGGTACCTTGGGCAGATCAGTTTTGGGGAATGTAATCGGTAAATCACGCCACGCAGCCCAGTAAGCGGCTGCCCCCTGCGATTCGAGCTGTCGGATCGCGTCAATTGTTCCGGCAGTTGCAACGGCAATGCGAAATCGAGCAATGGTATCGGCAGTGGTTGAATCCGACAGGTTCTTGCGTGCGGCCCGCTCCTGGCCTGCCAGCTTTTGGCCGATCAGCTCGCGCGTGATTTGCAGCGCAGCTCCGGTCCGAATTGCCATGGCCTGGGCACGCCTGAGCCGGGCATCGGACGAGCGCACCGGCCCTGTTGTGGCGAGCACGGAACCGTCACGCTCTAGCATCACGAAGGCTGCATCCTGATCGGCCAACCAGCGCAGCGCTGCAAGGGACACGTACCCGTCAGAGCCGATGATGACCAGGCGTCGCAGGCCATGTCCGACGCGAGGAAGACGAAAATGCCTGCGATCTGAGCCAATTCCATCGTCCAGGAGAAGGTGACCGCGCTCGACGTGGACCTGGATGCCGTAGCCGAAAAGCGTCACGACCCCATGGCGGGGTACTGCTGAATTGTGGGATTGGGTGAGGTGATATAGATTTTTCGCAGCTGCCATTGGAATCATCCTCCGATGGTGGTCAGGGCTTGTCGGCTGCTGGTAACAGTCGGCAGGCCCGCTTTTATTCAAAGTCTCTAGCCAAATAGATGTGGGGGAATCGTTGCTTCGCAGTTTCGGCAAGCGTGGTCCTTCGAGGGGCCTTCATACCCGCACGAACATTCCACGTAGTATTCGAATCGAATGATGTGATGAGCGCGCTTGGCCTAGCGAAGCGACTTACCTAAGTAATCTGTTCTGTTTTACCCTTGGAGACTACGCTTCGAGACAAGTGTGTCTACGAGCATTCGGAGATTCGGAGGTTGTCTTGGATTACATTGAACAAAACCTGATAACCGGAGAAACCGTTCGGTATCGCACTCGGCTTCACTGGATAGTTTTGCTGTGGCCATGCGGCTTCGGTGCGCTCGTCGGGCTCATGGGTCTGGGGTTGCTCAGTGGTGGCTTGTTTGCAAAAAACGGCGGCGAGTTTGTTGTGTCGGGCTTGGCGGTCGCCTTCATAGGTGCGGGTCTGTGTGGACTCGGTTGGCTTTTTCGATCCTCTGCCGAATTCGCTATCACTAACAAGCGCGTCATCCTGAAACGAGGGATACTTAAACGCCGGACGGCTGAGATGTTTCTTAACAAAATTGAAAGTATCGGTGTAGATCAAAGTCTTGTCGGCAGGATGCTTGGCTACGGAATAATCACCGTGCGCGGTACTGGCGGCACATTTGAACCGTTCGACACCGTATCCCATCCTCTGGAGTTCAGACGGCAAGTGCAGGAGCAAATAGACAGGGGCGCAAAATCCGCCTCTGCCGCATCGGTATGAGACCCTGAGCTAGCTATAAGGTGGGCGGCAAACCCACACGTCTAGCACTTGCCATTCGGCGGCCAATACTCAGACCCCAATTATGAAAGAGCGCCCCCGCTTCAGAGGGTCGAAGCCGGACTATGAGAAGGAAGAACGAAGCGAGTTTAACTCTCGAGTTTAGTTTTGGGAATGTACGGAGTTGGCAGAACCGCGATAGTCGTGGTTCCACTATTCCCCGATCTCAGGTCAAACTTCCCATTTAGGAGCCGCACCCTCTCGCGCATGCCCTGAATACCTACGCCCATCTTGAAAATCGGATCGTCCAAGGAACTAAACTGTGCAATGCCTCGACCCTCGTCCTCACCGCGCATGTGGCTCGGTGACTTGAGCGAGCAGCCTCTTACACCCGTCGGCCAGGAAGTTGCGGTCGCTGGTCTGGACCTTGTCACATTGCGGATAGAACGTGGGAAAAAACCCAGGCGCTGATGTCACGTCCGAATAGGGCTAGTTCTCGGAGCAAACGAAAGTCTAATCTCCGCAATCCAACTGTTGCTTGACTCAACCAGAGTCCTGTTCCAAGGGCCAGATCGACCGCATGGGAAAATCCCGGCCCGTCTGCCCAGAAAGCCGGCGGGGGTCATGGCGGAGTTGCTGTGCCATAGACGACGGCCCGCTCGATCTGAAGCTTAGTGCCCGTTGATCTGGCGTCGGTGTCGGCCCGAAGCACGATCCGGACGGAATGTTTTCCCGCAGGCAGGCCACTGACATGCCAATAGTCGTCATCGCTCGTATTTTTGGGGATCCAGGCATCGATTTCGCCGACCTTCTCGCCATCGAGGAAAACGTCGGCACGGCCGCCTTCTTGGGTGCAGCGGCCCACGATGGCAACGGCCGTACCCTCGAATGTGAGCGTCGCCTCGGCACCGGCCGCTCGTGCTTCCCTGAAGTTAAGCCTGTCGCCCCAGGGGAGCTTGAATGACCCGTCATCGAAGCGGCCTTTGAACGTCCAAGCTGGCTCCGTGAACTCCACCCGTTTTAGCGGTGCACCGATGTCCCACTGCTCAAGAGGGGGCGCTTTAGGTTCCTGAACCGGTATCTCGATTTCCGTGGCGGTGACTCTGCCCCCGGCTCCTTCCACGACTTTCAGGGCTCGAGCCTGCGTGCTCGCCACAATCTGATTGAAGGAGTACTGTGTGAATGCGAAGCGCGTATCGGCGATAGCGGGTATCCCGGCCTTCCAAACGTCGGGGATGTGGTCATAGCCGAGCATCACGCCCAGGATACCGGCAGCGCTCGAGGGGTTGCAGTCGGAGTCCTGGCCGGACCGGGTCGCCACCTCAAGCGTCTTCGCGAAGTCTCCCTTGCCGTACAGCAGCCCGAGGGCGACGTACCCTCCGTTCAGCTTAGCGTCGATGTTGAATGGTTCTAGAGCGCCCTCGGTGCACACGTCGCCCTTGTCCCACTTGGCCTCGATGAGCCGCCAAGTCGTCATCCAGTCGTTGGGGTTCTCAGAGGACCATCGGAGCACGTCGGCGATAACTCTTGCGTAGGCGCTTTCCGCGGGGATAGATAGAAGGCCGCGCTCCACGACCTTGCGGGGTTCGCTCTCGAAAAAGGCGGCGGCGTACATACCCGAGAAGAACATGCCACCGTACAGCCCGTCACCCCAGTTCATCACCCGTCCAACCCGGTCCGCATATTTGTTAGCCTCGCGGGGAAGGCCCGGAGTCATCAGGCCGATGAAATCCGATTCGATCTGGAAATCGATGTCGTTCGCGTGGATGTTGTATTTCGGATGACCCGACATCGGGGCCTTGATGCCGCGGTTGAGGTTACGCCGGGCTCCGGCATTCGCATGCCACAGTTCGTACATGGAGTTCTTGAACATCTCACCGTACTGCTCGGTGGTCGCTTCAAGGCCCACCTTGTCCATGACCTCAGCGAACGTCATTTCCACATAGAGGTCGTCCTGGTCGATAGCGTTCTTGAGCCTCTCCGGAGACCAGTCGAGATACTTATTCAGGTTGCCCTCGATGATCTTGCCATTCGAACGGAACTCGCTAGGAGCGCCGTACGAAACGCCGATCATCTGCCCCGCCCACCCACCGCGGATCTTGTCCTCAAGTGTAGCCCGAGAGAGGCGGCGCGCCGCTCCGTGTTGAGCGCCCGCTAAGGTAGGTACGAGTCCAACGCACAGCGTCAAGGCAGTCCACGTGATTCGCATTGTTGGTTCTCCGGTTCGTGTTTCTGGACCATACCACTACGATGCCAGGGTTGCTCCTTGTCTTATGGGACCAGCACACCACTGCTGCTCACCATGGACACCACACAATGCAAAGACCGCCGCGAAGACTTTCTAGCGAGCATCGGCTATGCCTACAGCGCGGAATGTAGGTCAGCCCGTGATCCCGAACTTTCGCAATGAAGCGCGGTATTCTTCGAACCGAACAGCCACGGCGTCTTTGACAAAGGACGCTCTCGAGACCAACTGACTTATGCTCAGGCCGACCTGAGCCTCGGTGTCGGCCTGACGAAGGAATAGCCCAAGTGGCGAAAGACGATTCCCAGTGGAGTCGCTCATAACACCCGGCTCCAAGAAATAGCTTGCAGCTGCGAGAAAGGTATCACAATACTCAGAACCCCTGACCTTCGAGTCTCCGCCGAGGCAAGAGCGTGGAACTTCGTCCAGCTGCCATCGGGCCTAGATTTGCAAGCGCGCGAAACCAGGAGCGTGGACGCCTTCCTCAGAGTGACCAGGACCGCAGAGACACTTACCCGGGTGGGACACATTCTCGTTTCGCTAACACCGAATCGTGTTCCAGCGATCGTACCCATCAAGAAAGCATCGATGGACATAAGTTTTGAATCGTTTTATATTGGCTAACCGTAAACCGCTCGCACAACCGGAGCGCAATCATGAGACTCGGAATCACGCCTTTCGCCGCTCGTAGGCTTACCAGTCCAAACGTCGGGTTTAGTGTCCAACCTGGATCAGCCTCGTACTCACGTCTTCATGTTGTCCCTCCAGCGGGAACTTGGACACGGTCTGATTGCTGAGGCGGACTACAACGGCTCCCACAGTAACAATCTATATGTCCAGACAGACGTGAATCGTTTCCCGGGCGACCTGATCCTCAATCAGGGAACTCAGACCCGGTTGAATCCTAACTTCGGCGGCATTATCTTCGGCCGCACGATTGGGGTGGCCGATGGGCATTATGGCACCCTTATGTTGAGCAAACGGTTCACTCACTCCTGGCAGTTGAGGGGTATTTATACATTCGGTAAAGCCACGGATGAAACGAGCAGCAACGACAACGGGACAAACAACGGCGAGGCCGTCTTCGACCCGCTGAACATTCCGTTCCAGCATGGCCTGGCGGACTATCACGTGGCCAGGCGCGTCACCATTGATAGCGTGGCGGAGGTACCGTCAGGATTCTTCAGGAATAGCTTCGCGAGGAAAGTTCTCGGCGGTTGGCGTATGTCCAATATTCTAGTGCTGCAGAGTGGGCTGCCCTTCTCCGTATTTACCACAGCACCGTTCAATCCGATCCTGGATCGGAACGGAAACGTGATCGGTTTGCAAGCGGGAAGCGGCGACCTCAACGCCGATGGTTACGCTTACGACTTGCCGAACGCACCGGCCGCCGGGGTCGTCCACACCGGTAGCCGGAGCAATTTTCTTAAGGGATTTGCTCCCGCATCCGCTTTCCCCGTCCCTACACTCGGACAACAGGGCAATCTGGGCCGGAACACGTTCATTGGTCCCGGTTTGGCTAACATCAATACAGAATTCGCGAAGGTGGTGAAATGGGAACGTTTTTCGGTCGAATTCAGAGCAGATGTGTTCAATTTGTTCAACCGCGTGAACCTGACGCAGCCTGATGGCGATTTGTCTAGCAGCCTTTTCGGTCAGTCAACTAGCCAGAATCTGCCGCGCTCGTGGCAGTTTGGGCTTCACCTCGAGTTCTAACGACTGGGGGAGCGCTTGGATTCTCAGCCGCTTGGGCCACAGTTTGCTTTGCGTCTGCCCGCACGGCGGAGGCGATGGGCGCGTCCGGACAGGTTTCGCGCTTCTTTGGAAGGCTGTGGTAAGGACTGAGCATCCTCTGAGCATCTAGCCTTCCTCGCCTGGGCGGCCAGCCGCCCAGACAAATGTACTGCTGCTTCGAGTTTGGCGGACAGATAATCTCAGCCCCGCAGACGCGGCCGTCCGCTTTTTTTCCCCTCAAGCGGCTGCCTGCCTCGCGGAGAGATCTGGTGACAAATAGCAACCAACAGAAGGTAGAAGCTCCTAACCTCCATGGGCGTAAACCCGAGCAGCGCCCTAAAACGAGGTATCCCTTGGATCGAAGTATCCGGCGTTGCATAGCGACCGGTATTTGCATCCTTCGCATTGCAATGTGTCTAGCTAGGCAACGACTCGGCAACCCTGCGATAACAAGTGAATGAACAATCGCAGTCTGGTGAGGGGTCTGCCTAACCGCGTGGCCCACAACATTTAGCATCATCTCGACCACACCCCTGTCGATGCCTGCAGAGCGGGTCGCCTGTGTTCGGAGGCTTGGTGCGGAATCATTGCTGTTGCGGCCTGTGTTCGCACGTTGCCATTCCTGTGGTCGAAGTCCTTGGTTCGGAGGCAATAGTCACAATGACAGCTGACCAGTACTGCGTTGCCGCCCTTGTCATGCCTGATTGAGTAGTGTTGAGTGTCCATCGATTTCGGACTCCATGCGTAAGCAGTGTCGCCGTTCACACGGCGGCCTATGGAAGCATCTGGCACAGCTCCCGCACAATGAGGCTTCTCCTCCCGCACCGGGCGCCGAGGGCCCATTCCACGACAGCGAGAGCGGCCCAGCTGTAAGCGAGATCACGTCCGGTTGTGACAGAGATCATCAGCCTACTGAGCGCAACTCCAGCGGATCGCGGAAACACGCCTTAGCAGCCAAGGAACTACCGTCGCTGAGCGGCGAGCTCATCGACCAGCTATGTTGAGCCGTACTCGCGAGGAAATCTTTTTCGCTAAGATCTTGATCATCTCGAAAGCTCGAAAGCCAGCGTTCGGATTCCGCAGGGCACCAGGCCGGGCTCGTCGCAGATTCGATTGGCGGTGTTGACTATTTCTTCAAACGGAAATAGGAGTCGTTGTTTCATGACTTCACGCTCTTGTCCACCTGTTCTCAAGAGGCACTGCGTTGTATTCTTCCTGCAAAGACTGGCGAAGCAGTGCCAAGACGCGAGCCGAGCAAACGTAAGCGAATCTCTGAGACGTCTGCATTGGGTGTGATGACTATCACCTGCGGAAATAGAACTGTGTATGGCTCCCGTGCCGATATATCGGCAGTTCGTGCGCCCTGAGCTCCCGTCCTGCGAGAGCAGTACTCCATTTCTTAGAACAGCCCACTAATTCCGTCTGACTGCGGTCTATCTATGCTATAAGAGTCGTGGATTGTGCCTCCCCCAGGGCTAGCAATCTGGTACTTGCAGGTATCACTGCGGTTAGACACAAACTGCGCGGGCTTGCAAAAGCTCGCGCAGCACTTATTGAGATGTCTTCCGTGAAGGCGAACACCGGTTCCGGTCGCTGTAAGCCTTTCTGTGCGGCAGACCTGAAACAGCTGAGCAAGTCTTGTTTAAGTATTTCGCCTTAGCCCACCAGTGCCCCTGGATTCACCCCTGAGTGCCATTTACCCGAAGGGTTGAGCTGCTTAATCTTTGGTCATCAACCCCAGGGAGGATGCATGGTTCATTTCATCGAAGCTGTTGCGGCTTATTTGGGTCGTTGCACAACAAACATCGGGACCACGACGCTCACCAACCAAAACCAGCCAGTCTAAGCAGGGGTTCAGTATCCGCTCTACGCTGAACATTCCCGGCTAATGCGGATGCCGTTTCCGCCAGGAGGAAACCAATATGCGAAACGTCCAAGAAGTTCTGAAGGAGAAGAAGAGCGCGGTTGAGCGGGTCCGCCGAGAAGTTGAGGCATTGCGCCTCGTGACCCCGTTGCTGGCCGATGAAGCGGACAGCGGATGGAACATTCGCTTACAGCCCGCTGTGACTGCAGAGCAGGCTGATGAAGGAGCTTCGCCTCGCGTACACGAGATAGAGGATTTTCGAGCCGAAATACCAGCCCGAGCAACTGAGACTGCAACGAACGATGTCAAGTTTGCTAGAGCCAAAAAGATTTCGCGCCAGCTGAGGCGTATCGCGGAACCGTTGTTCGGCATCTTGGTAGGTAGTTGAGCGTCGGTAAACCCAAAGGACATCCCCCGGCTCTAAAAACAGTCGTTTCTTGTATTGTGCCAATGTCAAAGGGTTGAGTTCTGTCAATCGGAAGGAAAAGTACCCAGCGTGGATGCAGCGACGGGCGGAACTCCGCAGCGGACATCGAGAAATACACGCGGGACGAACAAGGCAGCTGCGAGTATTAGCTGTAGAGCCAGACACTTCTCAGGGTTGCTTTGATTCCTCTTCTCTGGCGCATTCGGCTCCGTCGCCAAGACCCCTGCCCCGCCTTTCTCACTGCACGATAAGGGTCAACTCCGTGCTCTGCGGTCTGTTGCCTGCCGTTGCTGTGACAGTCAGAGAGTAGCTGCCGGTCGGGGTCGACGGCGACGAATCGGGAGGAGGAGCGGAGCCTCCGCCGCAGCCGACCAGGAACATCGCTGCCGAGAGTGGCAGCAACAAGCAGGCGCGCCGGACTTTCGTCCGCAGACGTCTTCCCCACATTCGCGGCCATATCAGCATCATTACTCCAGGAAGTAGCGAAGCCAGCAGGGCTAGTCCTCCTGCCGGAGCTCTGGTCTTCGGTCCCGACACCCCCGCCATATGCGATGCACGGCCCGTCGTTCGAACCGCGATGGAAAAGGCTGCTGGACTCCCCGGTGTCGCGGTGGCCGTCGAAGAAGAAGGGCTGCAGGTGGCCAGGGCGGGCGCTCCAGCACAGGTAACCGTTGCGCTGATCGAGTCCGCCGGTACTCCTCCCGCTAGCGCGAATTGCAGGGTGTAGGTTGCCGTCTGACCCGCAATCACAGTCTGTGTCGCCAAGCTGCCTGAAGCAGCCGCCAGCAAAATGTCCATTCCGCGACCTCCCAAGCCCGTGATCTGTGGACTCGCACTGGCATTGGGCTTCCTGCCATCCAGAACTGCTCTCGTCTGCTGACGTGCCGGTGGCCAGTAACGTTCCGGTGTTTGTCCACAAACTCACCTGATGCGCTCCCGTATTCGTCGCCGCCTTATAAAATCGGATGCCGGTGATGTAGCCGGTTACGTCCGACCGAAAGCGCAACCCCAGTTCTGTCGCCGCTCCGTCCCCCCCATCGCTCGTCATGGGTATCGCGGACGAGCTCCAGACGCTGCACGGGCAGGTATCTGGCGTTTGCGCTCTCCCAATTGGCACGACCGCCAGCATTAGTATTGTCACTAAGAGGCGCATGGCCCCATGGCTTCCTGCTCCCCAACCCTCCTTACTGGTCATCTCGTGCTCCACTTGATCGATCCCTTACCATCGTTTAGAAGCCACCACTTTTCGACAGAAGGTCGGCAATCTAGCTCCGTTCGCACGGAGAGGCCTAAGAAAAGAAACCGTGCGCTGTCCGCATGGAAACGTGTCGCAATCAGAGACCAGTACAACAGGGGGGACGGGAGGAAAGGGGACAAGGAGATTCCTCGCCACACCAGACCACTGATAGGCGTTTATCGTCCAGTTTCGCAGTGACGTAAGTAACGAGCCCAGCAGGATCTGGAAAACTCGATTGCGGGCTCGCGTCGATTTGTGGCTCTGAGCAGGAATCTGTAAACCATGCAGTGTTCATGCGGGTTTCCGGAAGCAGTTCCTTTGGCCTCTACTGATG
>Ga0137418_10004064_pt1 | contig 13428 bp, 10 predicted proteins | sample CZODoug3_1_2_16f_FD_122242 | JGI IMG/M metagenome (GOLD analysis project Ga0137418, IMG submission 122242) | Vadose zone soil fungal communities from Angelo Coast Range Reserve, California, USA - CZODoug3_1_2_16fungal (Hybrid Assembly) | ecosystem: Environmental > Terrestrial > Soil > Vadose...
GCCGTAGACAAAACTCGCTCTTCGCTCGAACGGGCTCTGGGAGCGATCAAGCAAAAGTTGGAAAGCCGGACGGATTGATCCGGCTGCCTGTGGGGATTCATGGTTTTACCTGATCGCAGAACGGCGAGTGCTTTACTGACAATCCTTCTCTTCGCGATTGTACTCGCCGTCGTCTACGTCGCGCGCACGGTCATCGTCATTTTTGCCTTTTCGATCCTGTTCGCATATCTGATCAATCCGATCGTGCGGTTCCTGCAGCGACACTCTCTCTTTTTCAAAAACCTGCGAGGCCCGCATGTCTTGGAAGCCTATCTCGCTCTGATCGTCTTCACGGTACTTCTCTCGCACGGTCTTTTTCCTCAATTTCGCAAAAATGCCGGTCAGCTTCTCGCGGCAGTTCCCACCCTGACGGACCGAATCTCCTCCGGAGAGATTGCCAACAACGTCGGAAATAACCTCGGTTGGGCCGATGAACAAGCCAACCAGATCAGAGTTTTCCTGCAGCGTCATCGCGCGAACATTGAGCACGCAGCGGCGACAATCGAAGAATCCGCCCCGGCGGCGCTAGCCGGATTTGTTGTGATCCCGATTCTCGCAATCTTTTTCTTGAGCGACGGAGAGAATCTTACCAACCAGGTCATTCATCTTGTGTCCGCGAAAGAAAATCACGCAGCCCTCCGATCGCTGGCGGACGAATTGCACGTGATGTTGCAGCGCTACATCCGGGCGAAAGTAATCCTTGGCGGGCTCTCTCTCCTCTATTGTCTGGTCGCGATGTTCGTATTGGGTTTTCCAAACACGATCGTGCTGGGTGTTCTTGCCGGAATACTGGAATTCATTCCCGTGGTGGGCTGGATGACCGCGGCAGCAACAATCGTAACCGCGGGAGTCCTCACTCACTCGCATTGGATATGGATGCTTGCGCTGCTCGGCGTTTGGCGAATTCTGATGGACTACGCCATCGCACCGCGGGTTATGGGGCACGAGCTCGAAATACACCCCTTGCTCGCAATTTTCGCGCTCATGGTGGGCGGCGCGGTCGGCGGAATCGTGGGGATCTATCTTTCAGTACCTCTCGTAGCCGCTTTGCGGGTCATCTACCGAAGGTTCGCATTGCCTCCGGCCGGTGCGACAGTCCCGAACAGTATCGTTGACAGCGCGGAACCAAGAAGAGAAACCTCGGCGTTGGCCTGATGGCCGCGTCGAGTACGGCGACGAATATGGAAAGAGTTGCTATGAGCCGACGGCTTCAGATTGTTGGAGAACCCCAGAGCCGAGCACGCTCATTCGCGAGCATCGAAGAGGCCGTTGCGGTGATACGTGCGGGACAAATGGTGATCGTTGTCGACGATGAAGATCGAGAAAACGAAGGCGACCTGACTATCGCCGCTGAGAAAATTACGCCGCAAGCCATCAATTTCATGGCGCAGTATGGCCGCGGACTGATTTGCCTGGCGATGACATCCGAGCATCTCGACGCGCTCGAAATTCCACTAATGGTCCCTCACAACAGTTCACGATTTGAAACCGCTTTTTGTGTCAGCATCGAGGTGAAGGAAGGCACAACCACCGGAATTTCGGCCGCCGATCGTGCCGCCACCGTGCTCGCCGCGATTAACCCGGCGACAAAACCTTCGGATCTGACTCGTCCTGGTCACATCTTTCCGTTGCGCGCAAAGAGTGCCGGAGTGCTGGCACGCGCCGGGCAAACCGAAGCCGCTGTCGACTTGGCCAGATTAGCCGGCCTCCATCCCTCCGGCGTCATCTGCGAAATCATGAATAAGGACGGCACCATGGCTCGGGTGCCACAGCTCCGTCGTTTTGCACGGCGGCATGATATTCCACTTATCGCTATCGCCGACCTGATTGCCTATCGGATGCGCACAGAATCAGTGGTAGAGCGCGTGGCCTCCACAAAACTGCCGACCGAATACGGAGAATTTCGCCTTCATGCGTTCGAGAATCAGATCGACAAGCAAACGCACGTCGCTCTTGTTCGCGGCGAGGTAGGAAATGGGCAGGACGTACTCGTGCGCGTGCACTCACAGTGTCTTACCGGTGATGTTTTGCGTTCGGCTCGGTGTGACTGTGGCGCTCAGCTCGACAAAGCCTTGCGTCGGATCGCGACGGAAGGTCGCGGAGTACTGCTTTACCTGAACCAAGAAGGACGAGGGATTGGCTTGGCCAACAAGATCCGCGCTTACGGCCTACAAGACGAAGGACTCGACACCGTCGAGGCCAATGAACACCTTGGATTCAAACCAGATCAACGAGACTACGGAATCGGCGTGCAAATCCTGCGAGAACTGGGTGTCCGCTCCATGCGCCTGTTAAGCAATAATCCCCGCAAGCTCGTCGCCATAGAGGGCTACGGACTATCGGTTACGAAATGGCTGCCTCTCGAGATTCCTGCGTCAGCTTCGACACGGCGCTATTTGACAACAAAACGAGACAAGCTCGGACACGTTTTGACCGGACTCTGACACCGCGCTCTTAGGGAACTCCGTCCGCCTTGGCCGCGCGCACAGGTCTGACTTTCCGACAGTCAGCAACACTTGTGTGCCTATGATTCAAGAACATACGGAAATCCGCTCGAGCCTTTTTTAGTTGCGTTCGAAAGCTCCGTCGTCAAAGCCTAGGCAGTTCAGTGAACGAATTGACAGCGGTTCTGCAGCTCGGATCATCTCGAAAGAAATTAACGCGCCTCTTTTCAGCGACCTAAGCCAACAACATCTTTGGCCGACAGAATGCTTTTGGTCGTAGTGCATTCACCAACACGCACGGTAAAGGGAACAATAGGAAATTTCATGGCGAGTCCAACAAAAGACATCAAAAAAGTACTTCCTAAGCCCAATTCTGACTTCTACCAACTCCTGGAGACTTTGCCCGCCGAGGAACTGGCGGTCGTGAAGCAGGTGCGTACTTTCATGGAAACCAAGGTCCAGCCCATCATCACGAAGTATTGGGTTGAAGATTCTTTCCCGTTCGAATTGTTGCCTGCGATTAAGGAACTCAATATCGGCGGCGTTGCCATGAACGGCTATGGCTGCCGAGGCGGAAGTGCACAGCTGTTCGGCCTGATCGCCATGGAAATGGCACGCTTTGATTCCTCAATCGCCACATTCTTCGGTGTACACAACGGCTTGGCCATGGGGTCCATCTATCTGGGCGGTTCAGAGGAGCAAAAGCAAAAATGGCTCCCACCAATGGCCCGCTGGGAAAAAATTGGCTGCTTCGGCTTGACCGAGCCGCTCGTCGGCTCCGGCACCTCAGGCGGTCTCACGACTACCGCCAAGCGCGACGGGGACACTTGGATCCTCAATGGCCAGAAGAAATGGATCGGCAATTCTCCGTGGTGCGACATCTCGATCATCTGGGCCCGCGATCTCGGCGACAACCAAGTCAAGGCGTTTATCGTCGAGAACAAGACCACACCCGGATTCACGGTCGAAAAAATCCAGAACAAAATCGCTCTCAAGGTCGTGCAGAACGGCCTGATCACGATGGAGAACTGCCGCATTCCGGAGGAGAACCGCCTGCAAGCCGATGAATCGTTTCGCGACACGGCCCGGGTCCTGAAAATGACGCGATTCATGGTCGGCTGGGAGGCGACGGGATGCGCCATGGGCGCTTACGAAAACGCGGTCAAGTACTGCCAGGAGCGGTTGCAGTTCGGCAAGCCGATCGGCTCATTCCAGATGGTGCAAGACCTACTGGCCAAGATGCTCGCCAACATCACCGCTTCGCAGTGCCTCCTGGTGCGCATGTCCCAGTTGCAGGCTGAAGGCAAGATGACGGACGCGCATGCGTCTCTGGCCAAAGCCTTCACGACGGCCAAGTGCCGCGAGACGGTCGCATGGGCACGCGAGCTGCTCGGCGGCAACGGCATCGCCGCTGAATACAACGTCGGGCGATTCTTCGTGGATGCGGAAGCCCTTTACTCCTACGAGGGCACGTTCCAAATGCAGAACCTGATTCTCGGCAAAGCCATTACTGGCCTCAGCGCTTTTGTGTAGCCGGGTGCGGCGCAGCTGTCGTGCATTTTGTTTTGTCTGTAGCTAGCTGGAAATTGTCTCGAAAAAGGAGATTGTGGTGTCGAGAACGGTCGCGGATGTCTTGTGTGAGATGCTCGCCAACGCCGGCGTCAAACGCTGCTATGGGATTGTCGGAGATGCACTCAACCCGTTTATTGATGCACTCCGCCGAAACGGCAGGATCGATTTCATTCAAGTCCGTCATGAAGAGTACGGAGTGTTCGCCGCTGTTTCCGAAGCCTATCTGACAGGCAATCCGGTGGCAGTCTGCGGAACGGCGGGTCCTGGTGTCGTTCATCTCTTTAACGGGCTGATGGACGCGCGCAAGGAAGGCGCGCCGATCATCGCGATTGCGGGCGACGTCGAAACGAGCATCTTGGATACGTTCACGCTCGAAGAACTGAATCCGTACAAATTCTTCGATACGGCCTCTCTCTACACCGCGCGGGTCGTCAATCCCGAACAGTGCCGTTCCGTATTCAACACCGCAATTCTAACCGCGGTCCTGGAAAAAGGCCCCACGGTCATATCTCTCCCCGGCAACATCGCGTCCATGGACGTGGAAGTCGAGTCGACCCAGATAACCATTCCGGCCAGCCCGCACCTGCGCCCGGCCGATACGGACTTAAATCGACTCGTCGAAATGATCGATGACGCAAACACGGTAGCAATTTTCGGGGGCGATGGCTGCAGGTACGCGCGCGATGAGGTGATTGAACTTTCAAAAAGATTAAAGGCGCCAGTCGGGTATGCGCTCCGCGGGAAGCAGTGGCTGGAGCACGCCAACCCTAATGCAGTCGGCATGACGGGACTGATCGGCTACGGCGGAGCTTATGGCGCGATCAACGAGGCCGAACTCTTGCTGATGCTCGGCACAGATTTTCCATTCTCGGAGTTCCTCCCCGGCGACAAGGTGAAGAAGGTCCAGATTGACAAGAACCCGAAGCATATTGGGCGCCGCACGACCGTTGATCTTGGCCTCGTTGGCGATATCAAGACCACTGTGATTGCGCTGCTCGAGCGCGTCCAGGAAAAAACCGACAGGCGCTTTCTCGAAAAGCACATCGCGGAAACGACTTCGTTTCACGGTCTTCTGCAGCACTACGTTGACAAAGGTCCCGAGATCAAGCCCATACGTCCGGAATTTCTGGCCAAAACGCTCAGCGATCTCGCTTCTGATGACGCGCTGTTCTTCGCTGACACCGGAACACCTGTCATATGGCTGGCGCGACATATCAGTGGCGGCAGGGATCGGAGACTTTTCGGCTCGTTCTCATGGGCGTCTATGGCTAACGCCTCGCCCAATGCTTTTGGCGCACAGCTAGCGTATCCAGGGCGGCAAACGATCGCACTCTGCGGCGACGGCGGCTACGCGATGCTTTCCCTTGGCGATCTCTTAACGCAAGTGGAACGAAGAACCCCAGTGGTTCAGATCATCTTCAATAACGATTCTTTTGACTTCGTCAAGATCGAACAGCAGGAAGCCGGCATCATCCCCTTCGGCGTGGATTTCAAAAGCCCCAACTTCGCCAAGGTCGCCGAAGCGATGGGCGCAAAAGGAATCCGCATCGAGGAACCTGGCGATGTGCGAGACGCGCTTGCCGAGGCTCTTGCACACAAGGACGGCCCAGTCGTCGTGGATGCCGTGGTGGATCCGTTCGCCCTGGCATTGCCATCGCACGTTCCGCTTCACACGGTGAAAGGCTTCACATTGAGCGCGGCGAAGCAGGTGCTCAACGGCAGGATGGACTCAGTCATCAGGACCATCGGACGCAATATCAGGCTCGTGTGAGGTCTTACGGTGCGCAAGCCTTAATGAACAAGTCGCGAAAAAACTGAAAAGCAAATGGGAACAACGGGAAAGGAAGGAACGAGTTCAATGTCATCCGCAAATTCAAAAGCAAAGGCCGCCGCAAAGACTGCAGGCCGTTTGTACTTTTTGGATCTCTCCGCTGGTCGCGTGCTTACGTCGAACCCCGACGGCTCGGACTTGAAAACCATCATCAACGAGGGGCGAAAACTCCCCGACGGCATCGTGGTCGACGTCGCAGCCGGCCACATCTACTGGACAAATATGGGAAATCCCAAGGCTAACGACGGCACGATCGATCGTGCGAACCTCGATGGCACTAACGTTACGAACATTGTTCCGCCCGGCGAGACTTGGACTCCCAAGCAACTGCAGCTCGATGTAAAGAACGGCAAACTCTACTGGTCGGACCGCGAAGGCATGCGAGTCATGCGCTCGAATCTCGACGGCGCAAATATCGAAACGCTCGTCGAGACTGGGCATGGCGACGCCGACCGGCTTGACGCGAGGAATTGGTGCGTTGGGATCGCGGTCGATGCGCGAGGCGGCAAATTTTACTGGACGCAAAAGGGAAGTGACAACGCCGGGCAAGGACGCATTTTCCGCGCCGCCCTCGAAATCCCGAGAGGCCAGACTCCGGCAAACCGTCAGGACATCGAAGTTCTTTACGACAACTTACCGGAGCCGATCGATCTTGATCTGGACCTCATCAATCGGGTGATCTACTGGACCGACCGCGGAGACCCGCCGCGAGGAAACACGGTGAATCGCGCGTCGATGGACGCGGCGCCCGGAAAGCGCAAAGAGCCGGAAATCGTCTTTAACCACCTCATGGAAGGCATCGGCCTGTCCTTGGACCTTGCCAACAACCGTATGTTCCTGACCGATTTGGGTGGATCTGTTTACAGCGCAAGTCTCGACGGATCGAATAAGAAAAATATCATCTTCGCCGAAGGGAATTTATCTGGAATCGCGTACGCGGAGATTCCCGCGCGTTCCTAGTTTGGCTCCAACCACCAATAACGAGGAGAGAAATTATGAGTTCACCGGCTTCTGCTTTGAAACTTGAGAACGTTCTGTACGAGAAGAAGGGTCCGATCGCCTATGTGACGATCAACCGGCCCAAAGTACTGAACGCTTTAAACGCAAAAACGATTTCCGAATTGCGATCCGCGTTCGAAGACGCCCGCGACGATTCCGAGGTGCGAGGAGTCGTCTTCACAGGAGCGGGGGATAAGTCGTTTGCGGCCGGCGCCGACATCAGCGAAATGGCCAGCGACACTCCCCTCACGGCGGAACAGAAGACACGATCCGGGCAATCCCTTACTGACCTCATTGAAAACCTCGGCAAGCCGGTCATCGCTGCCGTGAATGGTTTCGCGCTTGGTGGCGGCTGTGAACTGTCGATGGCCAGCACGATTCGCATCGCTGCTGAAACGGCGAGGTTCGGTCAGCCCGAAGTCAAGATCGGCGTAATGCCGGGCTATGGCGGAACGCAGCGTCTTCCCAGGTTGATCGGCAAGGGCCGAGCATTGCAGCTGATTCTGTCGGGCGAAATCATCGACGCGCAAGAAGCCTATCGCATCGGCCTGGTGAATGAGGTCGTTCCGGGTGCCAATCTGATCACCCGAGTGGAAGCCCTGCTCAACCAGATCATCTCCAACGCACCCGTTGGCGTGAAATATTCCATCGAGGCCGTAAACAAAGGATTGGATACGAGCCTCGCGCAGGGCTTCCTCCTGGAAGCTTCGCTGTTCGCGATTTGCGCCGGGACCGAAGACAAGAAAGAAGGAACCTCAGCCTTCCTTGCGAAGCGCCCTCCGAAGTTCCAAGGACGCTAGCGAACAGCAGGCTTCAACTTCGTTTTTGAATTCCCAGTCAGAATCGAAAGAAGGAAAAACTCATGGCAGACGAAAATATATTCTCAGGACTAAAAGTCGTCGACCTCGCAAGCTTCATCGCCGGGCCCGGCGCAGCTACCATCTTGTCCGACTACGGTGCCGACGTCATCAAAGTCGAACCACCCGGCTCGGGCGATCCACATCGCCACACCTTTCAGCTCCCGCCACAGCCCCGGTCGAAGGACAACTACGCCTGGCACCTGGACAATCGCAACAAGCGCGGAATGTCGCTGGACCTGAAATCGCCGCACGCGAGACCTGTTCTAGAGCGTCTCATCAAGTGGGCTGACGTTCTCGTCGTCAACTTCCCGCATCCCGCGCGCAAGCGGCTCAAGCTGACCTACGAAGAGGTTGCCGCATGGAACCCACGCTTGATTTACGCTGACATCACCGGCTACGGCGACAACGGACCCGACGCTGACCTTCCGGGATTTGACATCACCGCTTTCTGGGCGCGCACCGGGCTGCTGTCGTTGACCCGCGATTCGGGCGCTCCGCCTACGCTTCCTCCCTCCGGCAGCGGAGACCACGCAACAGCGGTCGGCCTTTACGGAGCCATTGTTACCGCTCTCTACCGGCGCGAACGCACTGGAAAAGGCGGGTACGTCACAACTTCCCTGCTTGCGCAGGGAGTATGGTCCGGTTCGATGTACGTTCAAGCCGCGCTCGCCGGAGCGAACTTCTACCCGTTGCACGACCGCAAGGATCCACCGAATGCCATTTTCAATGTCTACAGCACCTCCGATGACCAGTGGTTCCTCATTGTCGTTCAGAACAAAGACTGGCCGAGTCTCGCAGCAGCAATTGGCCGCCAGGAACTTTTGCTCGATGCGCGATTCAACGACGATGCGAAGCGCGTCGCGAACGCGGCAGCACTGACCGAGATATTGGATAAGGTCTTTGCTTCGCAAACACTGGACCACTGGCGTCACGCTTTCGACCAGGCTCACATCACCTACGGCGTCGTCAGGAGCCCACAAGAAGTAACGACCGACCCGCAATTACTTGCGAACGACGTGATCGTCCCGCTCGAAGGCGCCGGCGAACATCTGAAGCTCACCGTGAGCAGCCCGCTCACAGTGCATGGCGCCGCGAAAGTGCCGGCACGCCGCGCCCCCGAACTCGGTGAGCACAATGACGAAATCCTCAAACAGCTCGGCTTCAGAGGTGACGAGATCGACGGCCTACGTGCGAATGGTGCGGTCCCGCACGCCTGGCATTTGGAATCGACGGCCGGAGGCGCAGGATGACCGACATTGTTACCGAACGCTCCGGGGCTATCCTGCGAGTTCAGTTCAATCGGCCGTCCAAGAAAAATGCGATGACCTCCGCCATGTACATCACCATGGCCGATCTCCTGACCTCTGCGGCGAAAGATGATCACGTCCGCGTCGTGCTTTGGCACGGAGCAGGAGACTCTTTCTGCGCGGGAAACGACCTCGATGACTTTCTGAAAAATCCCCCGGGTCCCGAAGACAGTCCGCAATCCCGCTTGATCAATGCCTTCATCGCCTTTGAAAAGCCAATCGTAGCAGCAGTGCACGGTGCGGCGATCGGGGGCGGGACCACCATGTTGACGCACTGCGATTTTGTCTATGCCGGCGAGACCGCAAAATTCCAAATGCCTTTTATCAATCTCGGACTCGTTCCTGAATTCGCGGCCACATTCTCCATCCCTATGCGCATCGGATATCTGCGCGCCGCCGAACTTCTTCAGCTCGGTCTGCCTTTCGATGCGAACCGCGCCGCAGAACTCGGCCTCGTCACCCGCGTAGTGCCCGACTCAAAGCTGCTGGAAACCGCTACAGAGACTGCCCAAAAATTAGCGGAAAAACCTGCCGCAGCACTGCAGGCTTCGAAACGGCTTATGAAAAAGCCATGGCGCGACGCGCTCCTGGAAGCCGCGAAGGCAGAGAACAGCGAGTTCTCCGAGCGCGTCCGGTCTGCGGATAGCAAGGAAGCAATCACTGCGTTTTTCGAGAAGCGTGCACCCGACTTTACTTGGTCGAGAAAGGCCGCGGTCGCCTAGGTCTCCCATGACTCCAACGAAGATCGTCATTGTCGGGGCAGGATTTGGTGGGCTGGCAGCGGCCAAGGCGCTTCGTGGCACTCAGGCGAGCGTCGTTTTGATCGACCGCACCAATCATCATCTGTTTGAACCGTTGCTGTATCAGGTGGCAACGTCGGTCCTGGCGCCGGGTCAAATCGCTTCTCCCATCCGGGCAATTCTGCGAAAGCAGAAGAACACGACGGTGATCCTCGGTGAGGTCACGGGAGTCGACAAAGATAAGAAGTGTGTCTTCTCGAGTGACGCCGACCGCGAAAATGTTCCCGTTCCTTACGACTACCTGGTGCTCGCGACGGGAGTCACCCAGAGTTACTTCGGGCACAACGAGTTCGCGCAATACGCTCCCGGCCTCAAGACCCTCGTGGATGCTGTTGCAGTTCGAAACAAGATTCTCCAGGCTTTCGAACTAGCCGAAGCAGAAGAAGATCCAAGCCGCCATCCCGATCTCCTGACGTTCATCCTGGTGGGTGCCGGCCCAACGGGCGTCGAGATGGCCGCCGCTCTCGCCGTCCTTGTGCGGAGCACCCTGAAGTCGGAATTCCGGCGGATCGATCCGACAACCGCTCGAATCGTGCTCGTCGACATGGCGCCGCGAGTTCTACCGACATTTTCCAAGGATCTCTCCGAAGCCGCAAACAGGCGACTTCAAAAGCTGGGCGTTGAAGTTCGCCTTGGTCACAGCGTTGACAACATTGATGCCGACGGCATCACCGTCGCGGGTGAACGTATCGTCAGCAAAACGGTTATCTGGACGGCGGGCGTTGCACCCTCTCCCGCAGGCAAGTGGCTCAACGTGGATACCGATCGAGCAGGGCGCGTGCGCGTGCAGCCCGACCTCAGCGTTCCAGGACACCCGGAAGTTTTTGTCGTTGGGGACACGGCATCTCTCGACCGGAATGGCATACCGCTGCCGGGAGTCGCTCAAGTGGCTCTTCAACAAGGCAAATACGTGGGCAAGTTGATTCACAAACGCATCGCGGGCGGACCGGCACCCAAACCATTCAAGTATTTCGATAAGGGAAACATGGCCGTTGTAGGGAAAGGTTTCGCCGTTCTGCAAACTGGAAAAATCCATTTGAGCGGCTTCTCAGCTTGGCTTGCATGGGCGGCCGTGCATCTGCAGTTCCTGGCAACCTCCAGTCTGCGCGTGAGCGTGTTCCTCCAGTGGATCTGGACCTTTATCACGGGTCAGAGGGGATCGCGTCTGATCGTAAACCATCGCGGATCCGACAAGGAAACTCGCTCCGCCGAGGCTCCTCTCGGGGCTGCAGCTGCTACCAAGTGAGTGCGAGAAATTTGGAACTATTCAGTTTTACAAGGAGAAAGTTATGGCAAAGAGCAGAGAGATTCGCAACATAACAATTGTAGGAACGGGAGTCATCGGCGCGAGCTGGGCAGCCTATTACTTGTCTCGCGGATTGGACGTGATCGCAACCGATCCGGCGCCGAACGCAGAAGCCAACTTGCGCAAGTACGTTGATGAGGCCTGGACGTTACTCTCAAGCTCAGGGCTCAAACTCGGTGCAAGCCGTGATCGCCTGGCCTTCACGACAGATATGAAGCAGGCGCTGTCCAAGGCGGACTTGGTTCAAGAGAACGGACCCGAGCGTCCGGATTTCAAGATGAAACTGTTCGCTGATATGGATGACGCCACTCCTCTTGATTCGCTCATTGCTTCGAGTTCATCGGGAATAACGCCAAGCGTCATGCAATCCAAGTGCAGGCATCCCGAGCGCATTGTCGTCGGGCATCCCTTTAATCCTCCACACGTCATTCCATTGGTCGAAGTGGTTGGAGGAGCTAAGACATCGCCCGAAGCTATCCAGCGCGCGATGGCATTTTATGCGTCGATAGGGAAGAAACCCATTCACGTGCGAAAGGAACTTCCCGGGCACGTAGCGAACCGACTCCAGGCCGCGCTCTATCGAGAGATGCTTTACATCATTGAGCAGGGCATTTTGAGTGTAGAGGAAACGGATGCGGCCGTTTGCTATGGACCGGGGCTTCGCTGGGGCGTAATGGGGCAAAGCCTGCAATGGCACCTGGGCGGGGGCCCGGGTGGGATCCGACACTTCATGGAGCACCTCATGGATCCACTACAAGGCATGATGAAGGCGCTTGGAACTCCAAACATCACGCCCGAGCTGAAGCAGACCGTCGTCGATGGAGTAATGCGCGAAGCGGGCGGGCGCTCCGTCGAACAGCTAGCTCAAGAAGAGAATGCCGTACTGATGGGACTTCTCAAGCTGAGGACTCAAGCTGAGCCGACAACGCAGCCAATAATTTCGGAGGCAAACGCATAAGACCTGCGACCAGAGAACAACTACATTTTGATGCTCCCAGGTTTAGTCGATTCCGTTGCATTCACGAGGTGAGAGGGGCGCAGTGTCACACGGGGTGAAGAGCACATGATTTATGTTCATTCGCTCGGCCGGGCATTCCGGTATTACACGCAACGCACGGCGCTGGTTGTCGAAGGTGCCGCTGTTTCTTTCAAGGCGGTCCACGAGCGCGTCCGGAACATTGCGGCCGCGCTCGCCGCCAACGGCTTTGCGGCGGGCGACCGCCTCGCGCTTCTGTTGCCGAATTCTCCTGAGTACATCGAGTTGGTCTACGCCTGCAGCTGGCTCGGCGTTACTGCAGTCCCGATAAACGCGCGGCTCTCCGCAGCCGAAATCGATCGAGTTCTGTTTGATGCAAAACCACGCGGGCTGGTGCGGCATTCCTCTCTTCCTATGCCTGCGGTTCAGCTTCCGTGGCAACTCGTCCTTGATGAACAGCCCTTGGACAGTCGGAACGACTCCTGTCCAGATCCTGTCTATGACCCGGAAGCGATTCTCGCTCTCATCTATACCAGTGGCACGACGGGCCGGCCGAAGGGTGTCATGGTGAGTCACGCCAACATCCTGGCGAACCTCGACCACTTCAGCTATTGGATGGGATACCGAGAAGGCGGTGTCTATCTGCATGCGGCACCGATTTTTCACATTGCTGATTTTCCCACCATGTTCGCGGCACCGGCTTTCGGTGCGCGCCAAGTCACGATTCCAAAGTTCAGCCCGGAAGGTTTCTGTGAGTTGGTCCAACGCGAACGCGTAACTCACACAGTGCTTGTGCCGACGATGCTGAACCTGCTGACGCAGATTCCCGAGGCAAAGCCGTATGACTTGAGCAGCCTCGAGGTTCTGGCTTATGGCGGGTCTCCAATGGCGCCGGACCTTGTCCATCGGGTGAGAAAGCTTCTGCCAAACGTGAAACTTCTCCAGTGCTATGGACTCAGCGAGACCGGCTTCCTCACGGGCCTCCAAGATCAGGAACATGTCGGAGGCAAGCTCCTCTCGTGTGGGCGGCCTTGTCCAGGAATTGATCTGCGAGTCGAGGACGAAACGGGTAGGGAACTGGAAGTCGGGCAGCACGGGGAATTGGTCGCACGTGGCGCCAACGTTATGCGGGGCTACTGGAACGATGTAGAAGAGACGGCTCTCGCATTTCGAGACGGAATGTTTCGCACGGGAGACATCGGTTATCAGGATTCGGCCGGCTATTTCTACATCCTCGACCGTCTGAAAGACATGATCGTCACAGGTGGCGAAAATGTTTATTCCGGCGAGGTTG
>Ga0137418_10001571_pt1 | contig 13427 bp, 14 predicted proteins | sample CZODoug3_1_2_16f_FD_122242 | JGI IMG/M metagenome (GOLD analysis project Ga0137418, IMG submission 122242) | Vadose zone soil fungal communities from Angelo Coast Range Reserve, California, USA - CZODoug3_1_2_16fungal (Hybrid Assembly) | ecosystem: Environmental > Terrestrial > Soil > Vadose...
CTCGGCGCGGCCGGATGATCGTGGTGGCGATCGTGGCGCTGGTCGAGTCGTTGATCCGGCTGGCGGGCGACTACCAGCTGGCGTTGCTGCGGCCGTTGTACGTGTCGCCGCCGATTCTGGCGCTGGCGTTCGTGGGGCCGGTCGCGATGGTGCTGGATCTGCGACGGGCGGGACGCCAGCAGTCGAATTCTGCCGCGCCGGTCTAGTCGCGGCCTCCTGCTCGAGTCCGCTGTGATGTTGCGTTTAGGCTGACCAGCCCATTTGATTTGAGGCAGGCGCCAGACCAAGGATTATACCGAGCCATGCCGTTCATTCGAATACTCGTCCTATCCGCCGTGCTCCTCTTTCCGTCGTCCCTGGCGGCTCAGCGACTCACGCCGCTGCCATCGTACGCCGTTGCCACCCGGCCTGCGCTTTTCCGTGCGACCCGCTTCGAGCGCACCCAGTTACCCAGGGAGATCCCCCGCACGTACTGGCTCGAGGGCGGGCTCATTGGTGGGGTCAGCGTCGGGACGATGAGTGCGCTGTACGTTCGTAGTCTGGGTGAATCCGGCGATCGCACGGCCGGGACCATCGCCGGGTTTGTCTTGGGCGGTCTGGTGGGCTTCACGGGTGGCGCGCTGATTGGTGGGCAATTCCGCAAGTAGTCTGCCTTAGGTGTCAGCTCCCCTTTCGCTCAACCCTCTTGCGCACCGGATGCCCAAACCACGGGTGTCGCTGATCCCGCGGCAGGCCCGCGGTCACGGGCGCACCGTACATCTTTTCCAAAGTCTCGACGACGTCGCCCATCGTTCCCTCCGGCGCGACCCATCCGTCGTGAATGTCGGGGAAGTCGAGCTTGCAGTTGTCGCACTTTTTCCCGTTGGCAAAGCGGATGGGGCACCAGAAGCTCTCGACGTTGCGCAGCATTTCCGCGCCGAGGGCGTACACGCCGGTCATCCAGTCACAGTACAGGCACCAGATCAAGTCGTGTCCTATGAGGCCGTGGAACTTCTGGCGGCTGACGTTCACCCAGTCCCCGTGGCGGTAGCGCGGCAGGCCGACGAGCGGCGTGAGGATCGGGTAGACGCACAGCTCCGCAACCCTGAGGATGATGAAGACGGGGAGGGCCAACGCGGTCACCCAGAGCGCGACGTGGTTGTTGAGCCGTCCGACGGTGCGGTTGAGGAAGGTGACGATGCGGGGTCCGTGCATGTGCCTGCGGTTGGCCAGCTCGTGGCCGAACATCCAGACCAGCATCCCCAGCACCTGCCCGATGATCGCTCCCACCACGCCGCGCCAGCCGAAAAGGATTCCGAGGACGGTGGGGGGCAACCACGTAAAGAGGGAGACGACGAGGTCCAGCCCCGGGGCGCGGCACAGCCACGCGCCGATTCCGGCCCCTACGGCGCCGAGTCGGGGGATCAGATGGAGCAGGCCCGCGCAGCCGACGATTCCAACCAGGGTGAACGCCGCGATGAGCAGCAGGGGGACCATCCTCTGTCAATCGGCGCCGCCAAAGTACCGCGGGGTGCGTGACCCGTCCAGGGACGCCCGACTCTTAGCCATCGCAGAGAGTCTCGGGTACATTGTGAGCATCCCAACGACCGATTGACGCAAGGAGCCTATATGCGTCGTGCCGCGCTCTTCCTCACACTGCTGGCGGTGCCGAGCCTCGCCGCTCAGTCGCCCGCCCATTACCAGATCACGCACACGTTCGCCCTGGGGGGGGACGGCCGCTGGGACTACGTCATCCCCGACCCGCCGCGGCACCGTGTATTCATTGCCCGCCAGGATCGCGTCATGGTCGTGGATGAGCGCGACGGAACGCTGCTCGGCGAGATCCGTGATATTCACGGCGCGCACGGCGTTGCGCTCGTGGAATCAGCGCATCACGGCTTCGCAACTTCCGGGAACGACAGTGCGGTCGTCATGTTCGACCCGACCACATTGCAGGTGCTGGGCCGCATTCCCGCCGCCGAGGACGCCGACGCGATCGTGTACGATGCCGCGTCGAATCGCGTGTTCACATTCAACGGTGACGCCCACTCTTCTACCGTCGTCGATCCCGGACCGGGGCGCCTGGTCACGAACATCCCGCTGGGTGGTAAGCCCGAGTCCGGCGTCGCCGCAGGCAACGGCAAGCTCTACGTCAACATCGTCGACAATGCCGAGGTCGTGGAGATCGACGGGAAATCGCTCACCGTCACGCGCCGCTGGTCGACCGCGCCGTGCCAGCAGCCGGTGGCGATGGCCATCGATACCACGCATCACCGGCTGTTCAGCGGCTGTCGCAGCGGCGTGTTGGCGGTCTCCGACTACCAGGCTGGTCGCGTCGTCGCGACGGCGCCGATCGGCGCGGGGGTGGACGGAGCCGCGTTCGACGCCGGCGCGGGCGATGTGTTCGCGTCCAACGCGGATGGCACGCTGACGGTGATTCACGAGGACAGCCCCGACCAGTACCACGTCGTGGAGAACGTCTCGACGGCCCCCGGCGGCCGCAACATGGGGCTCGATCCCGTCACGCACCGCCTCTACGTCGTGTCGGCGCGGTTCGGGCCCCCGCCGGCCGATTCCACCGCCGCGAATCCCAGACGCCGGCCACCCGTCATCCCGGGCTCGTTCATGATGATGGTGGTAGAGCGTCGCTGAAGGAGTCAGACGATGGGTTTCATCCCCGAGTGGGCGCTTGGCGTTGGTGTCGTTATCATTGCCGTCTCGATCGGGCGGGCCGTATCGTTCATGGTCCGCGCGCCGTCCCGCTCGTCACAGGCGTCGTCCGAGGAGATCGGCGAGCTGCGGCAGGCGCTGGATGAGATGCAGCACCGCGTAGGAGAGCTGGAGGAGCGCGTCGACTTCGCCGAGCGGCGCCTCGGCTCCGCACCCCGATAGAAGGAGCGACAATGCAAGGAGCTGGTGGCACGCCCGGTGGCGTGGGGGCCTTCGTCGTCGGCCTGGGCATGGTGGTGGTCGGCGCCTATCTGCTGCTCACCCGCGTCACCGTCGGCAGCGGCGCCTGGCTGCTGTGGGGTTACAGCGCGTTCGGCATGTCGTTGCTCCCGCTGCTGATCGGCATCGGCTGGCTGTTTTTCGATGGCAGCAGCGTCGGGGGCTGGGTTCTCGCAGGAGCCGGCGCGCTCATCATTTTCGCCGGGATCATCGCGAACATGCACATCTACTTTGCGGCGACGTCGCTGTTCGACACCCTCGTCATGCTGGCTCTCCTTGCGGGGGGGATCGGGGTAATTGCGCGGTCATTGAAAGCGGCCACGGCGTCCCCCCAGCAGGAATGATGAGGGCACTTAGCGCACTGCTTGGCGCCGTCCTCCTATCAGTTATTGGCTGCAGCCAATCGCATCGGACCGAAGGAGAGAGGCTCGCACGGACGAATTGCGCCGTGTGTCACGCTTTTCCCGAGCCGCAGCTCCTGAGCAAGACAACCTGGCAGCGCGGCGTCCTTCCCCAGATGGCGCCGCGGCTGGGCGTCAGCACCAAGTCGCTGTACGACGCCACGGCGCGCAATCCCCACATGACCGTGCTGACCCGGGGCGTGTCGGAAGCAGACTGGGAAAAGATCGTCGCCTACTACCTCGCTGAGGCGCCCGACACATTGCCGCCGCAGTCGCTGCCCGCTGAGCCGCAGCTCGACCCGCCATTTTTCAAGATCGGGCCGTTCGCTCCCCATCTGCGTAGCAGCGGGATCATCACCTTGCTCAAGACCGATGCGGCGCATCAGCGAATATTCGTGGGCGAGGCCGGCACGAACCTACTGCGTACCTTCGACTTCAATCGCCGGCTCATCGCGACACAGACGCTGGCCAGCCCGCCGACGGACGTGATTGTCGATTCAGGGCGCGTGTTGCTGCTCGAATCCGGCATCCTGGACCCCAACGATGAGCCCAAGGGCAGTCTCATCGACTTGGCCGGCCGAGTCCTGATCGACTCCCTGTTCCGGCCGGTCTTCGTCCGGGAGCTCGGCCCGAACGAGTTTCTCATTTGCGAATTCGGCGACAACATCGGCCGGCTGGCGCTGTATCGTCTCACCGGTTCCAGGTACACGCGGCAGGTCCTGGATGACACGCCCGGCGCCATCCGCTTCGAGATCGCGGACCTTACCGGCGATGGGCAGCCCGATATCGTGGCGCTGTTCGCGCAGGGTGATGAGCGCATTGTGCTGTTCCCCAACGACGGCCATGGCAACTACACGGCGCCAGCCAAAGTGCTGGCGCGTTTTCCGCCGGTGTATGGGTCGATGTACTTCACACTGGGCGACTTCAACGGCGACGGGCACCCCGACATCGTCTACGTCAACGGCGATAACTTCGACTACTCGCGCGTGCTCAAGCCCTACCACGGGGTCCACATTCTGGAGAACGACGGCCGCAACAATTTTGTCGAGCGCTACTTCTTCCCGATGTATGGCGCGGCGCGCGCGGAAGTGGCCGATTTTGACGGCGACGGCGATCTCGATATTCTGGCGACCAGCAATTTTGCCGACGCGCAGCATCTCGAGCGGAGCATCATTTATCTGGAGAATACCGGCGCGTACATCTTCAAACCCTACGCATTCACCGTCGCGTCAGCGAATCAGTGGAATCTGATCGCCAGCGCCGACCTGAATCACGACGGCGTACCCGACGCCATCGTCGGCGCCATGCACCTGGAGAACATCGCCAGAGCGCAGCGCTTCAGCGGCCAGGGGCCGGAAGTCGGGCAGGACCCGCTGCTGCTGTTTGAAGGCTCACGGCGCGCCCTGCCACACCGGTAGGTCGACGTACGACGCGCGCGCCGCCGAGCGGTAGATGCGGTGCGTCGCCGGCCGGAAGTCGCCCGGCTGCGCCGTGAAAATATTGGGCACGAAGGTCTGCGGGTTGCGGTCGATAATGGGGAACCAGGTGCTCTGCACCTGCACCATGATGCGGTGGCCCTTCAGGAAGCGGTAATCCTGGCTGTGGAGATCCACGACGTACTCGAGCACGCGGTTCGGCGCGATCGGCTCTGGCCGCTCGAACCCGGCGCGAAACCGGCCCCGCAGCACGTCGTTGGCGACCATGAGCTGGTAGCCGCCGGTCATGTTGGGGCTGGAATAGTCCTCCGGAAAGACGTCGATCAGCTTCACGATCCAGTCCGCATCGCTCCCCGTCGTGCTGGCGAACAGATGCGCCGCAATGTCGCCGCGGATCACCACGTCGTGATCGAGCGGCGCGGTCTGCCAGCTCAGCACGTCGGGGCGATGATCGACGAAGCGCTGGTCCTGCAGCAGCCAGGTGTACCAGCCGCTGCCCTTAGGGTAGTACGTCGGCTCGATCGGCCGCCGGCGATACGGCACGGGGTTCGCGGGATCGGAGACGTAGCTGTCGTATGACAAGGCGCTCGTCGTTGGCGCGTCCCAGCTCAGCTCGCGGTTCTCGCGCACGTACAGCTTCTTGCGCGTCACCTGCGCGCGAGCGGGCCAGGCGTCGTTGCGCACCCAGGTGTTCGCTCCTGCCTCAAACGTGAGCGCCTCGGGCAGATTCAACGTGCCCTTGTCCTTGAGGTAGTAGGCGAAGAACGGCGCCTGCACGCTGTCGCGGAAGTACTCTCCGGTATTGCTGCCGAAGTCCACGTTGCCGAGGCGGCGTCCGGGGCCGCCGGCCCAACCGCCGTGGTTCCACGGCCCCACCACCAGGAAGTTGATCCCCGCCGAGTCGTGCTTTTCCATCGACTCGTAGATGCGGATCGGGCCGACGAAGTCTTCCTGGTCCCACCAGCCGGCGACGTTGAGCGTCGGTACCGTCGTCCTGGTGAGATACGTCGACGCGGCCTGGTCGCTCCAGAACGTGTCGTGGTTCGGGTGCGCGATAAAGTTATTCCAGCTCGGGAGCTTGCCGTGCAGGTAGCGATCGTTGGCGTTGCTGAGGGGCCCTAGCTCGAGATACCAGTCGTAGGTGTCGTAGCGGCCGAAGTCGAAGTTGCTGTTGGTATCGGACGCCTCGGTGAGGACCGCGTACTCGAAGCCGTAGCTGAAGCGGAACGCGCCCTGGTGGTGAAAGTCGTCGTTCAGGAACATGTCGTCGGGCGATGCCTGAGGCGACGCGGCGCGCAGCGCGGGGTGCGGATCGATGAGCGCCTCGGCGGTGGTCCAGCCGTCGTACGAAATGCCGAGCATGCCCACCCGGCCGTTGTTGTTGGGAATGTTGTGGATCAGCCAGTCGATCGTGTCGAAGGCGTCGGTGCTCTCGTCCGAGACTTTCGCTGTGCGGTGATCCGGTTTGCGCTGCATCACGAACGTCCCCTCGGATCCGAACCGCCCGCGGATGTCCTGGAACGCGAAGATGTATCCCTCGCGCACGAGCGCTTGATAATAGAAACGGAAGTTGTTCGCCGCGCCTTCGATGCCGTACGGGGTGCGACTGAAGACGATCGGCAATGGTCCGGTGGCGGTGCGCGGCACGTACCAGGAGGTGTGGAGCTTGACGCCATCGCGCATCGGGACCATCGCCTCATGCCGCTCGAAGGTGCTGGTGTCCTGGGCGGCGAGGGCAAGGGCGAGTAAACAGGCGGGTATCATGTGCCGAACATGGCGGCGGCCGGCTGGGGGCGCAATCGTATAGATTGGCTGTTGCGCGAATGCAACGGAACTTCGAAACCGGAGCGTGAGCAATGGTCCACGTGAGCTTCCTGCCTGTGCTCGTAGCAGCCGTCGTCGTGTTCGTGCTGGGCTGGCTCTGGTACAGTCCCTTGCTGTTCTACAAGCCTTGGATGCGACTGCGTGGCCTGGACCCCGTCGCGGCGATGGCGGGCGCGAAGATGCCTGGTGGAAAGCTGTTGGTCGAGCTGGTGCGATGCCTCCTGCTCGCCTATGTGATCGCGCGCTTCGTCGCCCTCCTCGGCATCAGCAGCTGGCTCATGGCTGTCCATTTCGGCTTCATGGCGTGGATCGGTTTTCCCGTGATCATTCTGACGGGTTCGGTGCTGTGGGAGAACACCCCCTGGAAAGTCGCGGCAATCCACGCGGGCGACTGGCTCGTGAAGCTGCTGGTGATATCGGTCATCGTCACGCTGTGGCGCTAACGAGCGCCCAACCACAACAAGGCATCGATGATCAGTTGATCCTGAATCGGGTTATTCAGCGTGTATGACAATGTCTTGTTCGTCGTGTCGTACTTGTGCTCGTAGTCGATGTCGTTATGACCCATGTTGAAGTAGATCATCCTGTAGTTCTTGTTCGTCCAAACCACGGGGTAATAGCCGCTGTGCCAGATCTCGTGCAGCTTTGGCCCGGTGCCCAGCGGAAAGCTGCTCGAGTCGATGGAAAGCAGAATGTCGATGTCCGGATTGTGTCGCAGATCTTTTTCCCAGCGGTACCATTCGCTTGGTGAGGACTTGAACGTCTCGGGCAGATGAGCAGTCGCCGGATGCTTGCGGTCTTCGACGCGCAGAATCGCCGAGGTAGGCCGCCAGGTGTTACTGACATACGAACCTGAGCCGAGAAACGTGTTGTGGTACCAGTCCCAGTTTGCCGGATATGCCGACGGCGTCAGCGCGAAACCGGCGAAGTGAAAGCCCATCCACCCTCCGCCCTGCTCCATGTACCGCTGAAACGCAGCGCGCTGCGCGGGGTCTTCCGGCCGCGTATCGAGAAAGACCACCACCTGATACGGAGCAAGGAAGTCCGCATTCAGATTACGCCAATCGGATGTGGTGTCGAAGCTGAAATCGTATTTCGCGGCCATCTGCGGAAACCAGCGCTCGGCTTCGTGCAAGAAGCTGATGTGTGCCGGATCCTCTTTGCCCGTAAAGAACGCGATGACTCTGAAAGCCGGCTTCCCGCCGCCGGCGCCTGAACCGCAATAGAGCAGCGCGGCCACGACCGCACTGGACACTGCCGCCCGGAGAGGTCTAATCTCTCTCATGCGCAATCGACTCCTTCCTCTATTGATCGCCGTCGTGCTGGCCCTCATTCCCGGGGCCGGCGCTGCCCAAACATCCCTCCAGCTCCGCTGGGAGCTCGTGAGCGACAGCATCACGAATGACTGGGGCGCCTCGCGAGCGGCATTCACGCTCACCAACCGCGGCACGAAGCCGCTGCCGCCGAGCGGCTGGGCGATCTACTATAACGCGCTCCACTCGGCGCAGCCCGGCAGTGTGGGCGGCGGGTTCACAAGCGAGGACCTGACGGGCGACCTGCATCGCCTCGTACCCGGCGCCGGTTTCGCCGGACTATCGCCCGGGGCCAGCGTCCGGATTCCATACGTCACAGACCTCCTGCTGAACCGGAGCTTCGTCCCCCAGGGGCCCTACATCGTGTTCGACGCCGCGAAGGACGTCGGCGTCCCCATCAGCGATTACGTCGCCGCTCCCTTCACGCGCCGTGTGGCGACGCCCGAGGACCAGTTCACGCTCGACTCCGCGGTCCGCGTCATGCCCGCAGGCGAGCTGTCACCGATATTGCCGACACCGGTGCAAGTGACGAAAGGAACCGGGGCGCTGCGCCTCAGCGCGCTGCCGCCGGTCGCAGCGTCAGCAGCGCTCAAGAACGAGGCGGCGTTCGCGGTGGACTACCTGCGCCCCTACTTCGGCAGTACGACGCAGGGAAGCGGCCCGCCGCTCCGACTCGAGGTCGGCGCCGTCGCCGGTCAGAGCTCGGCCGAAGCATACTCGCTTGTCGTCGATCCCGTGCAAGGCGTGCGCATCGTGGGCGCGTCGCCCGCCGGCGTTTTCTACGGCCTCCAGTCGCTGCGCAGTCTGCTGCCCGCGCCGACTCCTCGCGCAGGTGTTGTGCTGCCGGCGATCCAGATAGTCGATGCCCCTCGCTTCGGCTATCGCGGCTTCATGCTCGACGTCGCCCGCAACTTTCACCCGAAGCCCGTCGTGCTGCGTACGCTCGACCTACTCGCGCGCTACAAGCTCAATGTCCTCCACCTGCACCTCACGGATGACGAAGGCTGGCGTGTCGAGATCGCCGGATTCCCCGAGCTGACGGCGGTCGGCGCCCGACGCGGCCATCCGCCCGATTCGGATCGGCATCTTCAGCCCGCCTTTGGCTCGGGGCCGCTGCTGGACCGGCCGTTTGGCAGCGGGTTCTTTTCCCACGCCGACTACGTCGAGCTCGTGCGCTACGCGGCGGCGCGACACATCGAGATTATCCCTGAAATCGAGATGCCGGGGCACGCCCGCGCCGCTGTCACAGCGATGCGGGGCAACGAGCAATACCGGCTCAACGACCCGGACGACCGTTCGGTGTACACCTCGGTCCAGGGTTATCCCGACAACGTGATCAATCCCGCGCTCGAGTCGACCTACCGGTTCATCGAACGGGTCGTCGGCGATCTCGCCGCGATGCACCGCGAGGGCGGGGCTCCGCTGCGTCATATCCACATGGGTGGTGACGAGGTGCCGGCCGGTGTGTGGGTCGGGTCGCCGGCCGTGCAGGCCTTCATGCGGGCACACGGCCTCACGAGTGTCGACGATCTGTGGTTCGCGTTTTACGGGCGGGTGGAGCAGATCCTGAAGGCGCAGGGCCTGACCCCCTCGGGCTGGGAAGAGATCGCGGTCCGCAAGACGCAGCGCGACGGGCACGGGACGAATATTCCCAATCCCGACTTTGCCGCGCGCGGCTGGCGTGCCTACGTCTGGAACAACGTCGCGGGCTGGGGCGCCGAGGATCTCGCCTACCGCCTCGCGAACGGCGGCTACGATGTCGTGCTCAGTCCCGTGACCAATCTTTACTTCGATCTCGCATGGAATCAGAGTCCCGACGAGATAGGGCTCGACTGGGGAGGCTACGTCGATCTGCGCAAGCCGTTCGACTTCATTCCGTTCGACTACTACCGCAACGCCCGTCTCGACCGCCGAGGCAATCCTCTGGACCCTGCCGTGTTCGCCGGCAAGGACCGGCTCACCGACTACGGCCGGGCGCACATCGTGGGGATTCAAGCGGATCTGTGGTCGGAGACGCTGGGTGGGGACGGACGAGTCGAGTACATGCTGGTCCCGCGTCTGTTCGCGCTCGCCGAGCGCGCGTGGGCGGCCGATCCGAGCTGGGTGCGCGAGCACGACCCCGTGAAGTCCGACTCCCTTTACCGAGCGGCCTGGTCCAGCTTCGTCAACGTGGTCGGCCAGCGCGAGCTGCCCCGGCTCGATCGGGAGATGCCGGGTTTCAACTACCGAATCCCAACGCCCGGGCTCAAGGTTCAGGGCGGGATGGTCTACACCAGTCTGGAGTTACCGGGCTTCACCCTGCGCTATACGACCGACGGCAGCGATCCTGCGGTGGGCAGCGCTGTGGTCCACGGTCCGATCCCCTTCCGCGGGACCGTCAGCGTCGCTGCGTTCAATGCGGCGGGTCGCAAGGGTCACACGGCGCGCGTCACGGCTCCCTTGCCGTGAACAGCAAGAAAACTGCGCGCGATGTCTTGCTGCGCCGGTTCGGGCTCGAGCGGTCCTATCGACCTCCGGCGCTGCTGCGGCATCCGGAGTGGAACTACCAACCGCTCCTCAAGCTCGTCGTCGGACATCACCTCCGCCTCCGTCCCGATTTCACCTTCCTGCAAGTGGGCGCGTTTGACGGCTTGACCGAAGATCCGATTCGACCATTGGTCGAAGCATTCGGGATTCGCGGCATTGTCGTCGAGCCACAGCGCGAGCTGCTCGAGACGCTCAAGACGAATTATGCGGCATATCCGCAGGTTGTCGCCGTCAACGCGGCCATCGCCGATGCGGACGGCGCGCGCGATTTCTATGTCACGACGCGCGGCCCCAGTCGCAAAGCGTCGTTCTTCCGGTCGCACCTGCTCAAGCACGGGGTGCTCGAAGCAGAAATCGAAGTCCGACGCATCCCGAGCGTCACGATTGCGAGCGTGTTGGCCAGGCACGGCATCGACCGCTGCGACTTCATTCAAATTGACGCGGAAGGGTACGACTACCAGATCGTGCGGACGATCGACTTCAAAGTCACGCAGCCGCTCATCGTGAGCTTCGAGCACGCGCACATGAGTAATCGCGAGTGCAACGAATGCATCGAGCTGCTCGCGTCCCACGGTTTCCGATTCATTGGGACGCGGCGCGACATCATCGCGCTGCGAGAGCCCGCATGATCGCCCGCGCCGGCGCCCCTTCGTGTCCGCGCACCTTGAGCGGCAGCACGATCACATCGTAGTCACCCGCCTGTACCGGGCGCAGGTCGAGTCCCTCGACGATCGGAATCCCGCGCCCGAGCAGAATCTGGTGCGTCCGCGGCGCCGCAGCGCCGAACTGCTCGGCTGAGATGTAATCCACGCCCACCAGCACGACTCCCGCGTCGGCGAGGAGCTGCGCCGCGTCCGGGGCGACGTAGGCGAAGTCCCTGTGGAAATGAGATGAGTCCATCCAGCCGCGCAGCGTGCTGCGCGTCCGGAACAAGACGCGCTTCACGCCCTTCCAGTCGTGCTTGTTGAGCTCCGCTGCATCGATCGCCTGCACGCTGTCGGGGATCTCGATCACCCGCGCCGCGCCGATCAGCGGGTCCAGCGCCACCTGATCGACCGGTGCGCCGTTGACGATGAAATGCATCGGCGCGTCGATGTGTGTCCCGCTGTGCGCGCCCATGGAGTAAACCGAGAGCGTCAGCTTGTCGCCTTTCCGCATGTCTTTGAGAAAGTCGAACTTCATCGGCGCGTCACCCTCGTACACCGGCGTCGTCGCGGGGTCGAGCGTGGCCGTCACGTCGATCCACCCGCGCGCACTCAGCTCTCTTGTACCCTGCCCGCGCGGGGCGCACCCGACCAGGAGACTGAGCAGCAGCGTGAAACCCAATCCCGCCACGCCTATGATCGTTTCGGCGACGGTCCACGTCTTCAAAGTCTGTTGCACGGTCATGTTGAAGAACTCCTTGATGAGCCAGAAGCCCGAGTCGTTCACATGCGACAACACCAGCGAGCCTGCGCCCGTCGCGAGCACCAGCAGCTCGGCGTGAGTCCCGGGCGTCACCGCGGCGATGGGGGCGACGATACCGGCGCTCGTCGTCATCGCCACGGTCGCCGAGCCGGTCGCCACACGGATCAGCGCCGCCACGGTCCACGCGAGCAGCAGCGGGGAGGCGTGCGATCCCAAGGCCACGTCGGCAATCGCCTTCCCGACACCGCTTTCCAGCAGCACTCGGTTGAACCCGCCGCCGGCGCCGATCACCAGCAGAATGGTGGCCGTCGGCGCGAGGCAGTCGTTGGCGAACTTGAGGATCTGATCACGCGTGAAGTGCTGGCGATATCCCAGCGACCAGAAGGAGAAGAGCAACGCCACGAGCAGCGCGACGATCGGACCGCCGACGAAGTCGAGGGCCCCACGGACCGGGTTCGCGGCATCGAGCGCGACGTCGGCTGCACTCGCGCCCAGCATCAGGATCACCGGCAGCAACACGGTGAAGAGCGAGATCCCGAAGCCAGGCATGACGGCCGTGCCGCGCGTGCCGCCTGTGGCGCCCGTGAATTGCGCGGCAACGGGGTTCTCCGCGGGGAGCACGATTCGCGGGGCGATCCACGTGGCGAAGATCGGCCCGGCCAGCGCCGCCGTCGGTAGCCCAACGAGGAGCGCGTAGACAATCGTGCGGCCGATGTCGGCCTTGTAGGCAACGACCGCCAGCATCGCCGCGGGGTGCGGCGGCACCATCCCATGCACGACCGACAGCCCGGCGACCAGCGGAATGCCGATCTTCACGAGCGAAAGTCCCGAACGGCGCGCAATCGTGAACACCAGTGGGATCAGCAGCACGAACCCGACCTGAAAGAAAACGGGAATGCCGACGATGAAGGCGACGAACATGATCGCCCAATGGACGCGTTTTTCTCCGAACAGTGCGATGAGGGTGGTCGCGATGCGCGTCGCGGCGCCCGACTCCGCCATCATCTTGCCGAGCATCGTGCCCAGCGCTACGACGATCGCGATGAATCCCAGGATGCCACCGACGCCGTCCGTGAATGCCTTCACGACATTGGCGAAGGGCATTCCGGCGGCAACACCCAGAGCCAGGGATACGACGATCAACGCGATGAAGGGGTGCAGCTTGAAGCGCGCGATCAGGACGATCAGCGCCACCACCGCAAGGAATGCGAAGAACAGCAACGTGGTGTTTGGACTCATGCCGCGTGGTTCACGAGATCGGCGACAATCGTGTCGGGGGTTTCGCGGATGTCGCACACCCACGCGTGCTCATCGGGAGACGGCTCTTCCAGGCTGGCGAGCTGGCTGTCGAGCAGCGAGGGCGGCATGAAGTGCCCGCGGCGCTTGGCCATCCGTTCCGCGAGCAGTGCCGGGCTACCGGCGAGATATACAAAGCGTACGTCCTTATCGCCCCTGGATCGGAGCAGGTCGCGATAGCTGCGCTTCAGCGCCGAGCACGAGACGACGAGCCCGATTCCCGCGCGCCTGGCCTCGCTCAGCCGGGTCGCGATCGCGAGCAGCCATCCCCGGCGGTCGTCGTCGGTGAGCGCTAT
>Ga0137418_10004065_pt1 | contig 13426 bp, 10 predicted proteins | sample CZODoug3_1_2_16f_FD_122242 | JGI IMG/M metagenome (GOLD analysis project Ga0137418, IMG submission 122242) | Vadose zone soil fungal communities from Angelo Coast Range Reserve, California, USA - CZODoug3_1_2_16fungal (Hybrid Assembly) | ecosystem: Environmental > Terrestrial > Soil > Vadose...
TCGGACTTTTCTATTTGATGTTGTCGCCGTTGCCTGACCGTTTGGCGTTAGAGTGGCGTTGGCGGCGACGCAGACCGCAAAATCGACAGCTGTTGCGTTTTTTCCGTCGTGTCCTGCAACTCCATCTTTGCCTGATCTATTTTTTTGGCGGTCTGACTAAAGCACTCGGTGCCGGCTGGTGGAATGGCACCAATCTCTGGCGCGCGCTCACGCGTCCTCCGTTCGACATCATTCCCCGGCTGATCTTCTTGTTCGCTTTAAGCACGTTTTCCCAATTCTCGCAATTGCCGTCTTCCTGCTGGAAATAGGCTATCCATTTTTATCTGGCATCGTCACCTGCGGCGCCCGTGGCTGTTCGCAATTCTCGCGATGCATCTCGCCATCGGAATGTACTTGTTCGCATCTGTCATGATTGTATTGAACCTGGCCGCGTTTGGACCTGGCATCCTCTGGCATCGGAGGCAGGCGCCCGACGACGGTTCTTCGTTCTCCGGATCAATGATTCCTTCGCCTAACAATTAGACTCGACCGCGTCTGTCGATGTTGCGATGATAGGGAATCCCCGAAGGGAGCGCTTCACAGCCGCGACTTATGTCCGCTGAGTTACCGCCCGATCTACAGCTTGAGATCGCGCACCTTTTGTTAATCGACGTGGTCGGATATTCGAAACTGCTCGTCAATGACCAGGTCGAATCGCTGCAGCAACTAAACCGCATCGTCCGTGGCACTGATTGTTTCCGCGCCGCCGAAGCGAAAGACAAACTGATTCGCTTGGCGACCGGCGATGGGATGGCGCTGCTGTTCTTCGAAAATCTCGAGCAACCGGCGCGTTGTGCGATGGAAATAGCGCAAGCACTCCAAAACCATCCGGAGATTCAAGTACGGATGGGAATTCACAGCGGTCCCATCAACCAGGTCCCGGACGTGAACGACCGCATTAATATCGCCGGAGCAGGCATTAACGTCGCTCAACGCGTGCTCGATTGCGGCGACGCCGGCCACATCCTTTTATCGAAACATGTTGCCGACGATCTGGGTGAATACCGGCACTGGCAGCCCTACTTACGAGATTTGGGCGAGTGCGAAGTAAAACATGGCCTGAGACTTCATCTCGTTAATCTTTGCAAAAATGGTCTCGGTAATCCGCAGGTGCCGGAAAAACTTAGGCGTCGAAAGCGTTGGAAGGAAACAGGGCCAGTCCATCCGGTTGCGTCGCCACGCTGGCCGCGCTGGGCGCCGATAGCGGCGCTCCTTCTTTCCGGATGTGCGCTCGCGATCAGTTTCACAATCTTCCTTCGCCATCGCGCGGCGATCCGCAGTGAAACATTTGGCAACTTCACGGGCGCAATTCCCGACAAGAGCATCGCTGTCCTCCCGTTCGAAAATCTCAGCGACGACAAGCAAAACGCCTACTTTGCCGATGGTGTTCAGGACGAGATTCTGACCAACCTCGCGAAAGTGGCTGACCTCAAAGTGATCAGCCGCACGTCGGTGATGCAGTACAAGAACAGCGCCGAGCGTAACCTCCGTGCAGTCGGCAAAGCACTCGGTGTCGCTCACATTCTTGAAGGCACGGTCCAACGCGCCGGCGGGAGAGTTCGCGTCAGTGCCCAGTTAATTGATGCTCGCACTGATGGCCACCTGTGGGCGGAAAGCTATGACCGCGAGATCGCAGACGTGTTCGCGATCGAAAACGAACTGGCCGAACAGATCGTCGCCAAGCTCAAATCAAAACTCTCTCCGCAGGAAAAAGCGGCCATTGAAGAAAAGCCCACTACCGATCTGGCCGCCTACGATCTTTATTCACGCGCCAGAGATCTGATTGATCAATCGGTTTTTAATCCGGGTAACGATTTGTTCGAAGCAGTGCGGCTCCTCGAACAAGCTCTCAAGCGCGATCCGTCGTTTGCCCTTGGCTATTATCAGCTTGCCCACGCGCATGATCAGCTCTACGTGCGAGCGCTCGATCATACCAGTGAGCGTTTGAATCTCGCCGACGCCGCCATTCAATCGCTTCGCCGCTTGCGGCCCGACTCGGGGGAGGCGCATCTCGCTTTGGCCAAACATCTTTACTGGGGCCATCTCGATTACGACAACGCGCGCAAGGAATTGGCGGCTGCTCGGGGAACATTGCCGAACGAGCCATTGCTATTTCTGCTCACAGGCTACATCGACCGCCGGCAGAGCCGCTGGGATGAATCTCTCGAAAACATGCGGCACGCGCTGGAGCTCGATCCGGCCGGTCCACAGGCGCTATTGGTGCTTCAGCAGATTGCCAAGACTTACGAGCTATTACGGCGCTATCCGGAGATGGCCGCCACTCTGGATCGCGCGCTCGCCATTGCTCCCGCGAATGCGAACATCCAAATAAATCGAGCACAGCTGGAGCTGGAATGGAAGGCTGACGTCAAGCCATTTACGGCGGCTCTCCGAAAACTGGAAGCTGCAAACGCCAGCGCGGTCGGAAGCTTCGCTGAACAGTTGTTCTATCTTGCTAGCTGTCAACGCTACTGGGACGAAGCCGCCCGGGCCGTTAGCATCATGCCACGTGATGGATGTCGCGAAGAAGCCTTTGCTTTCCCACGTGCATGGTGTGAGGGAGTCCTTTCTCGTTTCCGCGGTGATGGCGAGAAGGCGCGTTCTGCATTCACCGCCGCTCGCGCAGAAGTGGAACAGGTCGTTAAGCAGCAACCGGACAATGCACCGGGTCTTTGTGTGCTTGGTTTGATAGACGCCGCTCTCGGTAATCGGAGAGATGCGATTCACAAATCCAAACGAGCCGTCGATCTTCTTCCAGTCGCAAAAGACTCAGTTGATGGAGCAAGAATGATCAAATACTTGGCGCTCACTTATGCGTGGGCCGGAAAGAAAGACGCTGCTCTTACTGAACTAAGTGTTGCCGTGAAACTTCCCGGCTACCTGAGTTATGGCGAGCTGAAGCTCGATCCCATGTGGGACCCACTCCGTGGCGATCCGCGCTTTGACAAAATCGTCGCCTCGCTCGCGCCGAAATAACTAGCGGTAACTTTCCGCGGGTGACACGTCCGCAGCGTTCCGCTGGTTAATCATGCGAAAAGGAAGATTTCAGAAAGCCGCTGCGAAAATTGCACAACGCTATTGCGAATCGGTTTCGTTCGATCGCCGGCTTTACCCGTATGACATCGCCGGTTCCATTGCTCATGCCGCCGCCCTGACCAAAGCGAGGATCATCTCCGCGGCGGAACGGAAGAAAATCGAAGCCGAGCTGCGCGAGATTGAGAAGGAAATCGAGTCCGGAAAATTTCAGTGGGACGAAGCGCTTGAGGACGTCCACATGAACATCGAGAGCGTGCTCACCAAAAGAATCGGTGAAGCCGGCGCGAAGCAGCACACCGCGCGCAGTCGCAACGACCAGATCGCGCTTGATCTGCGACTTTATGTCAAAGATCAAATCGAGGGGGCATCGGCGTTGCTCAAGAAATTGCAAACGGCGTTTCTCGATCTCGCCGAGAAACATGTCGATGTTGTTATGCCCGGATATACCCATTTGCAGCGCGCCCAACCGATTTTATTTGCGCACTACTTGTTAGGCCAGGTCGAAGCGTTCGCGCGCGATGCCCAACGTCTGCGCGATTGTCTGCAACGAACGGACGTCCTTCCTCTCGGCTCCGGCGCGCTCGCCGGCTCCACCATCGTCCTTGATCGCGAATTGATTGCCCGCGAGCTCGGGTTTGGTCGGATAGGCCAAAACAGTCTCGATGCGGTCAGCGATCGCGACTTTGTCTGCGAATTCCTCTTCTGTCTCGCGATGATTGGAATGCATCTCTCCCGTGTGAGCGAAGATTTGATCATCTGGAGCACGAGCGAATTTGGTTTCGTCGAGTTCAGTGAAGAGTTTTCGACCGGCTCGAGTTTGATGCCGCAGAAAAAGAATCCAGACATGGCCGAGCTGACGCGCGGGAAAACGGGGCGGCTTTACGGAAACCTGATGTCGATCTTGACGACGTTGAAGGGACTGCCTTCGTCCTACAACCGCGATCTCCAGGAAGACAAAGAAGCGCTCTTTGATTCGGTCGATACCATCTCCGCGGCGCTCGAACTATTCCCGGCAATGTTGCCCGAATTGAAAATTAACCGCGAGCGAATGGAAGCAGCCGCAAATGACCCGAATCTCCTCGCGACCGATCTTGCCGAATATCTGGTCAAGAAAGGAATGCCTTTTCGCGAAGCGCACGAAATCGTTGGCACGCTCGTGGCCACTGCAGTCGCTCAGGGAACAAAGCTTAACGCGATCGCGCTGGCGGATCTAAAAAAGCTCTCGCCCCAGTTCGATGTCGATGTCGTGGGTGTTTTCGATGTCCGCCGTTCGCTCGTTGCGCGTCGCGCCATTGGCGCGCCTTCGCCGGAGAATGTCAAAGCGCAGATCAAGGCCTGGCGCGGGCGTCTCCGCTAGTTTGCCGCTGAGGAAAGCGGCCGCTACAGTCCCGACGTGAAACGGAGCAAACTGGTACGGGATAACGATGGTTGGCAGACAATTTCAAGCGAGCACCATTTCACAAATTCGCATCTCGATGTCGTCACCGAGCAGGTGCGAACGCCTTCGAGCTCACAAGCGCGGACTTGGACGACCATCCGACGCAAGGCAGCCGTGGTGATCGCGCCGATGACGAGCGACGGAAAGTTTCTGCTCATCAAGGAAGAGAGGATTCCGATTCGGGCAGCGATTTGGTCAATGCCCGCTGGCCAGATCGACGACGAGGTCGAGCCTAATGAGAAAGAAATCGAAGCTGTTGCTTTGCGCGAATTACACGAAGAAACGGGTTATGACCTGGCGCCCGGCGGCGAACTGATTCCGCTTGGTTATTTTTTCACTTCGCCTGGTCTTACCAACGAGCATTGCTATTTTTTCCTGGCCAGGCCGGTTCAACCCGCCGATGTGCACAGGCGTGAGGAAGGCGAGGCGATTCTCGAATGTCGAGCGGTTACCACTTCTGAATTGGGCCGGATGATCGCGCAGAATGAGATTCGGGATTCCAACACGCTTGGAATTTGCGCGCGTCTTGCCGCAGGCGGTTTCATTTCGTTTGGGCCGCGCTGATCGAGCCATGGCTTTACGCGACATCTTCAAGTTTCGCGAATTGCCGGAAAGCGAAACGTCCAAACCATTCCTCGAGCATCTGGAAGACCTGCGCTGGACGGTCGTGAAAATGGCGATCACTCTCGTCCTGGCGATGATCGTTTGTTTCGCCTTTCGTTCGATCCTCGTGCGAGTGATGCAGGCGCCGCTCCACAATGTCGACCCACAAGTTGGCGCGCTCAAGGCGTTAGGCATTACCGACTCGTTCGTGATTTCGTTTCATCTCGCGTTTTACGCCGGCATCGTTGTTTCATTTCCGTTGCTGCTTTATTTCCTCGCGGGATTTGTTCTTCCCGCGCTGACCGCAGTCGAGAAACGTTTTTTGCTTCCCGCCATCGTCGGTAGCTTTGGACTTTTTCTGCTTGGGGTTTTGGTCTGCTATTTTTGGTTGCTTCCGAAAACGATCCTTTTCTTCTTCCGCGACACCCAATCGCTCGGATGGGCGCCAACCTGGACTGTCCAGCAATATTATTCATTCGTAACGAAATTCGTGCTCGGTTTCGGAATGGCTTTTGAATTGCCGGTGGTGGTCCTCGCTTTGGTTTACTTCGGTCTTATCACTTACAAATTCATGGCCCGGACGCGGCCTTACGCGGTGGTGCTCATTTTTATCCTCGCTGCTATTATTGCGCCGACGCCGGATCTCTTGACCCTCATCGCGATGGGGTTGCCGATGGCTTTACTTTACGAAAGCTGCATCTGGGTCGCCTGGTTGATGGAGCGTCGTGCGTCGCGCTCGCGTCTTACCTGATCGCGTGGAAATCTCTTTCTTTTATACACTTTTCGCGGTGGTCGCGTTCGTTCTCGGCGCAGCCATCGGCTCGTTTCTGAACGTCGGCATTTATCGATTGCCGCGCGATATCTCGATCAAAGAACCGCGCCGTTCGTTTTGCCCGGTCTGCAAAGCACAAATTCCGTGGCAGCAAAATATTCCGCTGGTTAGCTGGCTGTTTTTGCGCGGCCGTTGCGCCAAGTGCGGGGCCAGAATTGCCTTTCGCTATTTCGGTGTCGAATTGCTCACCGCGCTTTTGTTTCTCGCCGTTTGGGAATCTTTTCCGTGGAAAATCGCCGTCGCCTATTGGGTTTTCGTTTCGATCCTGCTCATCGCCACCTTCGTCGATCTCGAACACTTTATTATTCCTGATCAAATCACGATTGGCGGAACAATCGCGGGAATTGCCGCGAGCTTTATCGTTCCCGAGCTAATGAACACGGATTCGCGTCTGGCCGCTCTGGTGCGCGCCGCTCTCGCGGCCGCGCTCGGTTACGTGATTTTGTGGATCGTGCTCGAGGGCGGAAAGATCGCTTTCGGCAGAAAACGAGTAAAGCTGGATGGTCCAACTCCGTTTACCTGGACGCGCCATGGCGACGACGCCGAGTTCGTCGTCGGGGAAGAGCGCAGTTTGTGGAGCGATTACTTCGCGAGGGACAAAGACCGTCTCTTACTCCACTGCGACGAAGCGACCGTCGACCATCGCGTTTTTGGAAATGAGGTCCTGGAGTTCCACTACAACCGTGTCCGGCTCGGCGCTGATGAATTCGTGCTCGATACGGTCGATCGGATTTCCGGTATTGCGCACGAGCTGGAAATCCCGCGCGAAGCAATGGGGCGCGGCGATTTAAAATTTCTGGCAGCGATCGGCGCTTTTCTCGGATGGCGCGGTGTTTTGTTCAGCATTTTCGCCGGTTCGGTTACCGGCTCAATCGTTGGCCTGGCCACGTTGCTCATCGGGAAACGCGTTTGGTCGGCGAAATTGCCGTTTGGTCCTTACCTCGCCTTCGGCGCGCTCACCTGGATGTTCTTTGGCGAAAAGTTCGTGCAGTGGTATTTGCAACTGGTTAACCCGAGCTAAAGCCGGGCGCGAGCAGTCTCTAGGACAACGGCGTAAACGCGAACCATTGTGGCCAGTAGCAGCTGACCACTTCTTCCAAAACTCGTGCCCAATTCTGCATCGCATCGGCGATGACTTCGTCCCGCGATGCCGCGTTGCGGAAAGAAACGATTGGTTCGCGCGCGATGATCTTGTATTTGCGATAGCCGGTCCGGACGATGAAGAGCGGATAGATTGGTGTCTCGGAAGCGAGCGAAAGAACAAAGGGTCCGTTCGGCAAAAGAATCTCGCGATTAAAGAATTTCACGGGCGCGCGAGCGACTTCGCCAACCACACGGTCGCCCTGAATCGAAATGATCTCGCCACTGCGCAGAGCGTTTAGCAAATCGAATGCAAGCGTAGTTCCATCGCTGCTGTAGCCGACTTTGACCGCGCCTGCGCTCGATTGTTGCAAGGCAAGATCGAGGTGTTGGGCGGCGAGCGCGTCCGGCTCCGGCGCGCGGACCATCTGGATTTGGCGATGGAATTTTTCAGCGTACAACGCCGCGCCCAAATCGTAGTTGCCCATGTGCGCGGTCAGAACAACTCCACCTCTCGCCGCGGTGAGCTGATCTAAAAATCTCGCGCCCTCGAGCTCGTACTTAAATCGGGCCTTCGACATTCGATAGGCCGCCGCATCGGTCAGCGACCAACCGAAATTTGTGAACACCCGAAGGACGCGCAGACAATTCATCAGGCGCCACGAGGCGGGACGAATCAGGCTCAAATTTCGCAGAACGGATTTGCGCGCCGGAGCCGCGACGAAGAAAAACAGGAAAGCCGCAATCCAAATTAATGGCCGATGCAAAATCGTCGGAAGGTTGCGCACACCCCAATCGACGAAGCGCCGCCAAAAAATTCCGTGCACAGCAAAGCTGTGCCACCAGTGGCGCTCCGCGCCGGTCACGCTTCCACCGGGGTGCCCGCTTCGCTTCGTTTGGCCGGCGTGGTTGCCGGCGAGGCGAATATCAGCCGCAGATTCGTTAGTTCGGCCTTCCACCAACGCAATAATCCTTTGCGTAGCAATTTCGTCACGCGAAAATCCGGGACGAAGCCATCATATAGTTCGCGCCAACCGACATTGCGCCGGGCAAAATAGCCTGTCGCCAAGCGGCGTTTGGCCAGCGCAACTAGGCGGCGATTGTAAAATTTCATCAATCTGGCCGCGATGCGCCCACGCCAGCCGTGAAATGGCAGCACGAGAAAGGCTTCCTCAGGATTTCGGTACGCCGGAATTACCAGTCCGAAATAATACGACGCCACATCGAGCAGGAAACCGGCCGACATCAGCTCGGCGTCGCCCATGTAGTAATATTTATCTTTGTAAAGGGCCTCGAACCACGATCGATACATGATCGGATATTGCGCGTTGTAGTGCGTGACCTTTGCCGTCACATCTTCGCCAGCAAGATTTCGTCCGACGAAATCGGCCACATAGTTGCTGGTGTAGGAACAAAAGTCGAGACCTGGACTGTAAAGTGGATCGATAAATCCCGCGGCGTCACCGACGCACGCCCAGCCATCGCCACAAACTTTTTCGCTGTAATACGGCAGCGCCGAAAACGCGTGCAGATCTCCCTCAATCGCGCGCGCGTCGCGAAAAATTTCACGTCCGACCGGATTCGCCAGAATGTGCGCGTGCAATCGTTCGGCGATATTCGCGCCCTCGGGCAATTGGAAAATTCGGCTGTCGTAAACAATTCCGGCGCTCACGTCGCCGCCGCGGAGTGGAATGATCCAGCACCACCAACCGTGTCCCATCAGATGATTGGTCGCCCATGAGCGCGCCGTCCGGCAGGCGTCCATGTAATCGCGAAATTTCTCCCGCCAGTCGTAACTGTCCCAATCTTTCACACCGGTGAACCGGGCCCAGACTGCATTGATCGGGTGCTCAAGGTTCGGCCGGTAATGTCCGAGCTTTCGCGCAAGCAATGTCGTGCGACCGCTCGCGTCGACCAGCCAGCGCGCTCGAAGGCTACGTTGCCCAGGATCGACATCTACCGTTTGCCCGTTGGAGCCGTTCAACTCAATCTTGCCGACTTTCGCCGGGCGCAATAATTCGCAGCCGGCGTCTACCGCGCATTTAAGCAAATGCGAATCGAGTTTTGCGCGATCGACCTGAAACGTTTGCACGCGGGCGTTGTAGCGTGGCCCAATCTCGACGCAATCGTCGAAGCGTTGTTCCGTCGAATTGCAAAACCACATCCGCAGTCCCTGCTTGGCGAGCTGCTCATGACCGAGATAATTCGTCAGGCCAAGAATACGCGTCATGTAGCAACTACTCACTTCCGTGGTCGATTCGCCGACTTTGCGATCGAACGCGGCATTCTTCTCGATAATGAGCACACGCGCGGCCGGATATTTGCGCTTGATCATGAGCCCCGTGGCCGCACCGGAAAAAGCGCCGCCGATGATCACGACATCATAATCGAACTCCATCGCCGATAGAGAGGATGGACTTTGGCCGCGCCAAACGCAATTGTGTTCCCTTAATGATCTTCAAGAACGGGCGGTTGGTTTTCCCGAATGGCGTTCGCGACGGATTGGACCTGGTTGCTGAAAACGGGATGATCACGGCGATTCGCGCGCAAGCTGCGGCGATTGGCGAGACGATTGTCGATCTTGAAGGCAATTATCTTGCGCCCGGCTTCATTGATCTTCACGTCCACGGCGCGATGGGTTGCGACACAATGCAAGCGTCGACCAAAGCTTTTCGCACGATCTGCGATTATCATGCGAGCGGCGGGACGACCTCGCTGCTGTTAACGACTGCGACCGCGCCCATCAAAAGCATTGTCAAAGTCGTTAACGAAGTCCGCGACGCTAAGTCGTCAATTAAACAAATCGCCGGCGTGCATGTTGAAGGTCCATTCATTTCGAAAACGAAGCCGGGTGCGCAACGCGCGAGTTTAATGCGAAAACCGACTCGAAGAATCTACAAACCTTTGCTCAATCACAGCGACGTGATCAAAAGAATGACGCTCGCTCCGGAATTGCCCGGCGCACTCGCCCTGATCGATGAATTGCGTAAACGCAACATCTCTGCCAGCGGCGGTCACAGCGACGCATGGGAAGACCACGCGCGCACCGCGTTTGAGCATGGGATGCGGAGCGTCACACACACCTTCAATTGCATGTCGAGCACGCGTCGCCGCGGGATCGATCGGGTTGCTGGTTTGCTCGAGTTCGCGATGAGCGAACCGGGGATCATTTGCGAACTCATCGCCGACGGTCATCACGTTTCGCCGACGCTGATGAAAATGTTGTATCGCGCCAAAAGTTTCACTGGCATTTGCCTCGTCACTGATGCCACCGCCGGCGCCGGCTTAAAGGACGGCTCGAAATTCTCGCTCTATGGGAACAAGTGCATTGTCGAGAAAGGCGTCTGTCTGCTCGCGGATCGTTCCGCGCTCGCCGGCAGCGCGTCGCGCATGATCGATCTGGTTCGGACGATGGTAACCAAAGTCGGAGTGCCGCTGCACGAAGCTATTGCCATGGCGACCGATACGCCCGCGTTCGTGATCGGTTTGAGCAAGGGTCAATTCAAAATCGGCGGCGATGCCGACCTGGTTGTCATTTCGCGGGAGCTCGAAGTCCTCCGAACATTCGTTGCCGGCGAAGAAGTTTTTCGGCGCTAGAGCGACAACAAAAATTCGGCGATGTCGAGCGATGCGCGCGGGCGGCTCAGTTTGCCGATGTTCGCCGACCATTGGTGCCACTGCTTCGCGTCGCTTGCGAAAACGCGCTGAACTTGTGCGACGGCTTCATCGTTCGAAAGCGCGATCGCGCCGGAGTTTGTTTCAACGATGAGTCGCGCGTTACCTTCTTCTTGCCCGGAAACGACGTGATTGATGATCATCGGGCATCCAGCGGCGATCGTTTCCTGGACGGTCGCGCCACCGGCTTTACCAATGAGTAAATGATTTTCGCAAAGCAGACGCGGCATCTCATCGGTCCAACCGAAGATATCGATTTTGCGGTTGCCCGCCGCTTTCTCGATCGCCCGGTGAAGTTTCTCGTCGCGACCCACGGTCACAGTTAGCTGAATATCGAGCTCGACAAGTTTCCGCACGAGCTGCGGCGCGCGGCGCGTGCCGGCGTTAATGACATAGAGAACACGAGGAACGACTTTTACCGGCGATTGTCGATCTCTGGTGAAATCAGCAAACCGTGGGCTGACTGGAAAACCGAATACTTTAATTTTTCCCGGCGGCACCCCGCCATTGTGAACGACGGCCGCGCTTTGTTCGTTGGCGACGAAAAAGTAATCGGCCGGTGAGCGATACCAAATCGCGTTGACCGTAATCGAGTCGGTCACGACGGCGATGTTTTTGCAACGGCGTTCGCTTCCCAAAATCTGATCCAACAAATAAGGATAAGGCGGAAATGTGGAGACGACGACGTCCGGTTGAAAATGATCGAGCAAGCGGCCAAGATTTTTCTTGAGGCCGTGAAATCGTTTGAATCGTTGGTCGAAATCCTTTTTCCGATCGAGCCAGTTGTAAACGTAGCCCCATGATTTCGGCCAATGGTTTATCAGCGCCAGATACGCACGGCGGACAATTTCATTAAATACGCCAAACGTTTCTGGGAACAAATCGCGCAATTCGACTTCAACTTTTGGCGCAACCCGGGCCAGGCCGGCGCGAATTCCTCTTGCGGCGCTGTTGTGCCCTTCACCGAAGCCGGCGGTGAGGATCAAAATTCTTTTCACGATGCGATGTCGATCTTTCCGCCGGGAATGCGACGGAAGTTTAATGGATATTTCCGGTCGGCAAAGTAAACTCTGAAAAGTGTGAAATTATTGCGCACTATTTGGAGAGTTTTTCGGCGCTTGGTCTGGGAAACCGCGACCGATAACACTACCGGTCTGGCTGCGCAGATGGCTTACACGCTCTTAATTGCGCTGGCGCCGATGCTCCTCTTTCTCTGGCATCTGCTCGGGTTGTTCGGAACCGATCCGGCAAAGCTGCACGGAATTTTCAATGTTTTGAAAAGTTTTATGCCGCCTGATCCGAAGGTTCAGGACGTTCTCGACGCTGCCGCCGCGAGCGTGGTGGTGACCGGCTCGAGCGGACTACTGGCAAACGCCGGCATCCTGCTTGGGATTTATTGCGGCACCGTCTTCATCGCGACAATCTCGCGCGCATTGAGCCACACTTACGGCGTGACCGAACCGCGCAATTGGTGGTCGAAATATATCATTTCATTCCTGCTGCTCTTCTGGTTCGGAATCGTGATCCTGGTTTGCTTCAACGCAATTGTCTTCGGCGAAACTCTGGCCGGCGTTGCGGAAGTAAATTTTCAACTGAAAGTGCCACTTCAGGAATGGGTGGCGGCTTTGAGTCTGCCATTTACCGCAGTCGCATTGATCTTGCTTGCGCTTGTTTTGTATCTCCTCACGCCAGAAAATTATCTGACTATCCGGCAAGCCTTGCCGGGTGCGCTCTTTTTCTCGATCGGCTGGATCACGGTCACGAAATTGTTTCAGTTATATGTCGCGCGCTACAGCCGCTACGACGCAACGTATCTCGCACTCGCGTCGATCATCATTTTGCTGACCTGGATGTATCTCACTTGTTTGTTCCTGCTACTCGGGGGCAAACTGAACGCGATCCTTCGCCGCGAACGAGAAAAGCGCGGCAAATCCGAAGCGCGGGAATCGGCGATGCAGCCGGCGTAATTGGCGACGTTTTGATTTCGTTGCCGGTTGATCGCGCGTGACACTCTGTTACGCTGCGCAGCAGTGTTACGTTTCCGCGTTTGTAGTTTTCTCGCGCTTAGCGCGGTCATTGGCGGCTTTGTCGTTCAGGCGCAACAAACCGACCAGGAGAAACCGACGCGAATTCTGAAGGCTCGCGCCGTGAATTCATCAGCGCCGGACGAATCGCCGAGCCCGACACCGAAGCCAAAAACTTCGCCGCACAAGAAAAAGAAAGCGTCTTCGCCGTCGCCTTCGCCAAAACCAAAGGCGAAAGCAAGGAAAACGCCGACGGAAGAACTCGAAGCCTCTCCGACACCCAGCGAAACTCCAACACCGAAGCCGAAAGCTAAGAAGAAGACCGTAGAAAAAGAACCTTCGCCGAAACCAAAGAAGAAAAAGAAAACGACCGGCGAAAAATCGCCGTCGCCGCACAAAAAGGCTTCGCCAAAACCTAGCGAAACTCCGGCGGCGCAAGTAAGCGCGACACCACCGCGCGCAATGGCCGTTCCAAGTCCCAGCGCGCCTCCGTCTCCTCTGCCGAGAGCGAAATCTGCGCTGGCTGCGCCGGTTGAGGAACCGGAACAATTAACGATCGAGAAATATGGTTACGAAAAACCGCGCGGTTTTTGGGCGCGACTATTTGGTGGCGGCGGGCGGAGCAGCAGCAGCGGCGCCGGTTACCGTTATCTCACGCGCTCGGTCCGTGATCAAATCGATCGCGCGCCAGTCGCGCGG
>Ga0137418_10004067_pt1 | contig 13422 bp, 15 predicted proteins | sample CZODoug3_1_2_16f_FD_122242 | JGI IMG/M metagenome (GOLD analysis project Ga0137418, IMG submission 122242) | Vadose zone soil fungal communities from Angelo Coast Range Reserve, California, USA - CZODoug3_1_2_16fungal (Hybrid Assembly) | ecosystem: Environmental > Terrestrial > Soil > Vadose...
AGCGACGAGACGCGGCACAAGGCGCTACACGGCCTGACCCGGACGCTCGTGGCCAACATGGTCGAGGGCGTCACCAAGGGATTCGCCAAGGCGCTCGAGATCCAGGGCGTCGGCTACAAGGCCGAGCCCAAGCCGTTCGGCGTGCAGCTGGTGGTGGGGTTCTCGCATCCCGTTCCCTACCACGCGCCCAAGGGCATCAAGATTTCGGTTGAGAACAACGTCCTCGTGAAGATCGAGGGCATCGACAAGGAGCTGGTGGGCCAGGTGGCTGCGGAGATCCGCAACGTCCGGCCCCCCGAGCCCTACAAGGGCAAGGGCATCCGCTATCAAGGGGAACAGGTGCGGCGCAAGGCGGGCAAGACGGCCCAGGCGGCGAAATAACCCATGCGATCCATTCACAAGATCAAGACGTCGGCGCACGAGCGGTATCGTCGCCACCTCCGGGTTCGCAAGAAGGTGCAGGGCACCCCGGAACGGCCGCGGCTGGTCGTATTCCGCTCCTCGAAGCACATCTACGCGCAGCTGGTGGATGACCAGCGTGGCGTGACGCTCGCCGGGGTCGCGGACAACTCGGAGGGGATCGCGGTGGAGGGCAAGGGCAAGGTGGCGCGGAGCTTCGCGCTCGGCCGGCTCATCGCGGCGAAGGCCAAGGACAAGGGCATCGTGAAGGTCGTATTCGACCGCGGCGGTTACCAGTATCACGGGCGCGTGAAGGCCGTGGCCGACGGCGCCCGCAAAGGCGGATTGGAGTTCTGATGGACAACGAACAAGAGCAGAGCACTCCGGCACCCGCAGCGGCTCCCGCCCCCCCCGAAGCACCGGCGGCCGCGCCTGCTGCGCCGGCCCAGGAACACCGTCCGTCACGGGGCGGTCGTGGGGGCGGTGGTGGCGGTGGCGGTGGCGGTGGCGGTCGAGGTGGGCGCGGGCGGGGTCGGGGCGGCGATCGCCAGGGCGGCGACCGGCAGCGCGAGGGCGATGGGTTCGTCGAGAACGTCATCGCCATCAACCGCGTCGCCAAGGTCGTGAAGGGTGGTCGCCGTTTCTCCTTCAACGCCCTGGTGGCGGTGGGGGATGGGAAGGGACAAGTCGGCATCGCGACCGGCAAGGCCAACGAGGTGAGCGAAGCGGTGCGCAAGGCGGTCGAATCGGCGCGCCGCAAACTGAAGGACGTGCCGCTCACCGGCAGCACGATCCCGCATGAGATCGTGGGCAAGCACGGCGCGGGGCGCGTGCTCTTGAAGCCCGCGGCGACGGGGACCGGTGTGATCGCCGGCGGCCCGGTGCGCGCGGTGCTCGAGTGTGCCGGTGTGCGCGACATCCTCACCAAGAGCCTGGGCTCGGCCAACCCGCACAACATGGTCCGGGCGACGATGGACGGCCTGGAGCGTTTGACGACGGCGCGGCGCGTGGCCAAGGAGCGGGGCGTCGAGCTCGAGGCGATTCATTACCGCGCTCGCCAAGCAGCCGGGGTGACCCATGGGTAGGCTGCCCCCCACCCGGAAGTATCGCAAGCGGAAATCCGGCCGCGACCCGATTCTCCCGCCCGCGGGCAAGGGCAAGCTGCGGATCAAGCAGGTGCGCTCGGGGAGCGGGCATCCGGCGCGCCTCAAGCGCACGCTGGCAGCGTTGGGCTTCAAGCACCATCAGGAAGTCCTGATCAAGCAGGATCACCCCGCCTTGCGCGGGATGCTTCAACAGGTGCGCCACCTCGTCGAGGTGACGCCCGCGAAGGAAGGCTCGAAGTAATGGCTACGAAGACCACGAGGGCGAAGAAGAAGAAAGACGCGCCCGTAACGCGGCTCGCCCTGCACGATCTGAAGCCCCCCAAGGGTTCGCATCGCGGCCGTATCCGTAAGGGCCGCGGGCCCGGCTCGGGGATCGGCAAGACGTCGGGCCGCGGCGGCAAGGGGCAGACGGCTCGCGCCGGCAAGAAGATCCGCCCCGGCTTCGAGGGCGGGCAGATGCCCCTGATCCGGCGCATCCCCAAGCGGGGCTTCACCAACCCGTTCAAGCAGGACGCCCAGGTCGTGAACGTGCGCCACCTGAATCTCCTCGCCGAGGGCGTCGAGATCACGCCCGACACGCTGTTCGGGGCGGGGCTGGTGCGGCGGCCCGACCAGCCGATCAAGCTGCTCGGCATGGGCGAGGTGCAGCGCAAGTTCCTGGTGAAGGGGGTCGCCGTCTCCGCCAGCGCCAAGACCAAGATCGAGCAAGCCGGCGGAACCATCGCGTGACGTCCCCGATTCCGAATCTGTTCAAGGTTCCGGAGCTGAAGGACAAGCTGCTCTTCACGCTCCTGTGCCTCGTCGTCTACCGCATCGGCGCGCACATCGCCACACCGGGCGTGAACGTTGACGCCCTCGCCGACTTCCTCGCGAACGCGGGGCAGGGCACCCTCTTCAGCCTGTACGACCTGTTCGCGGGCGGCGGCTTCTCGCGCGCCACGGTCTTTGCGCTCGGGATCATGCCGTACATCTCCGCCAGCATCGTCTTCCAGCTGGCGGGCCCCGTCTTCCCGGTCATCGAGAAGATGCAGCGCGACGAGGAAGGCAAGAAGCGCCTGACGCAGTGGACGCGCTACCTCACCGTGGTGCTCTGTCTCTTCCAGGCCTACGGTTTCGCCATTTTCACCGAACAACTGCCCAACGCCGTCGCGTCGCCCGGGTGGGCATTCCGGATGACGACGGTGCTGACGTTGACGACGGGCGGCGTGTTCGTGATGTGGCTGGGCGAGCAGATCACCGAGCGCGGCATCGGGAACGGGATGAGCCTGCTGATCTTTTTCTCGATCGTGGAGCGGATCCTGCCCGAGTCGCTGCGCACGATCGAGGCGCTCAGGACGGGCACGCTGAGCTTCCCGATCCTGCTCGTGGTACTGGCGATGATGGTGCTGGTGGTCGCGGGCACGGTCGCGGTGACGGTCGCGGCACGCCGCATCCCGATTCAGATCCCACGCAAGGTGATGGGCCGGGGGCGGATCCGGGAAGGGCAGAAGACGTTCATCCCCCTGCGCATCAACAGCGCGGGCGTGATGCCGATCATCTTCGCGCAGTCGCTGATCATCGTGCCCGGCACTGTGGCGACGTTCAGCGGCATCGACTGGCTGAAACGGTTCGCCGAGTACTTCAATACGACGTCGATCTGGTATGTGATCACCAGCGCCGTGCTGATCGTCTTCTTCGCCTACTTCTATACCTCCATCATCTTCAATCCGGTGGACCTGGCGGAGAATCTCAAGAAGCAGGGCGGCTTCATTCCGGGCGTGAAACCCGGTGCGGCGACCGCCGACTACATCGACGAGGTGTTGTCGCGCATCACGCTGCCGGGGGCGATCTTCCTCACCTTCGTCGCGATGTTGCCGATCGTCGTCTCGAACATCCTCAACATGCCCTTCGGCTTCGGCGGCACCGCGCTGCTCATCGTGGTGGGTGTGGCGCTGGACACTGTCCAACAGGTGCAGCAGCACCTGCTGCTGCGTCAGTACGACGGCTTCATGAAGGGCCCCGGGGGGGGCAGCGGCTCGTCGCGGGTCAGCTTCCGGCGCTAGGCGACCGGGTACTTCAGTGTTCATTCTCATCCTGGGGGCGCCGGGCTCAGGCAAGGGGACCCAGGGGACAATCCTGGCGGAGCGCCTCGGCCTCCCCAAGATCACGACAGGCGACATCCTGCGCGCGGCCATGAAGGACGGCACCGCGCTCGGCAAGCAGGCTAAGGAATACTACGACAAGGGGCAGCTCGTCCCCGACTCCGTGATTCTCGACCTGATCAAGGCCGAGCTCGCGAAGCCTGAAGCCAAGGACGGCGCCATCTTCGACGGGTTCCCGCGCACGGCGGCGCAGGCCGAGCTGGTGGACAAGACGCTCGCCGAGCGTGGCCAACGGTTGAACCACATTCTGCTGCTCGACGTGGACGAGGAGGAGCTGGTTCGGCGCATGTCGGCCCGGGCGTCGCAGGAAGGCCGCAGCGACGACACGCCCGAGGCCATCAAGACGCGGCTCAACGTGTACCGTCGAGACACCGCTCCTCTCATCGCGCATTACAGTCAACGCGGGATCGTGCATCGCGTGCCGGGCGGCGGCACCGTCGAGCAGATCACGGAGGAGATCAAGCGGATCATCGGGCGATGATCACTATCAAGTCCCCGCGCGAGATCGAGACGATGGCGGCCGCCGGCCGGATTGTCGCCGGGACGCTCGCCCTGGTGGCGCGGCACGTCCGCCCCGGGATCTCCACCGAAGCGCTCGACCGCCTCGCCGAAGACTTCATCCGCAGCCATCCGGGGGCCCGCCCCTCGTTCAAGGGCCTGTACGACTTCCCCGCCACGCTCTGCACCTCCATCAACCAGGAAATCGTGCACGGCATTCCCTCCCCGACGCGCGTCCTCAAGGAAGGGGACCTCTTGAGTGTCGACGTGGGGGCGTGGCTCGAGGGCCTGCACGCCGATTCCGCGGCCACATTTCCCGTGGGCGACGTCTCACCGGAGGCTGCGCGTCTGTTGCAGGTGACACGCGACGCGCTCGCCGCGGGCGTCGCCCAGGCGCGAGCGGGGAATCACGTGGGTGATATCGGCTATGCGGTGCAGCAGGTGGCCGAAAAGGCGGGCTACTCCGTGGTGCGGGAGCTGGTGGGGCACGGGATCGGCGCGGCGTTCCACGAGGAGCCGCAGGTGCCGAACTACGGGAAGCCGAAGCGCGGGGCGCGGCTCGTGCCCGGCATGACCATCGCGATCGAGCCGATGATCAACGTGGGCAAGGCGGAGATCCGGACGCTCGATGACAAGTGGACCGTCGTGACTCAGGATGGGTCGCTGTCCGCCCATTTCGAGCATACGGTCGCGATCGGGGAAAACGGGGCGCCGCCGCGGGTGCTTACCGCGTCGTAATCCGTTCCGCCTCCTCCAACAGCTCCAGGCCCAGCGCCGGATCCGACAACGCCTCGACGTTCACGCGCACGTTCTCCAAGGCGCCGGCAATCGCCGCGCGGGCCAGTCCCTCCGCCACTCTCGCGTCCGAGCGCGCGTTCTTGTTGCCCATCTGCTCCATTTCCTGGGCGAGCTTCCGCACGGTGGCGGTGACGCGCGCGACGGTGAGGGGCACTCGAGCGGCCCCCAGGAGCGCCTGGTCTATCGTCTTGGGGCGGGCGGGGTTGTCCTTCGGGACCTTGTAGGCCTCGCTCACGGCCGTGTATGCCTCGGCATCCTCGTCCACCAGGCGCCGCAGCTCAGTGCGCAGCCGCTCGGCCTCCGCCAGGATCTCCTTCGCGCGTCCCTCGACACTCGCATACGCTTTCCGCCCGATCGTCAGGCGGGCCACCATCGCAACCAGCGCGGCGGCGAGCGTGGCTGCGAGCGCGGCGGCGCTGCCCCCGCCCGGCACCGGTGACCCGCCGGCCAGCTCGTCGATCCAGCCGTCGAGTGTCGGTCCCTGCGTCTCACGGATCTTTGATTCGAGCACGTGATCGACGGCGTCCGGAAGCAGCAGTCCCGCTCCCAGGATCGCGCGTTCCGGCACCAGGCCCACAATCTCACTTTGCTTCACCGCGACGCCGCGTTTGCTCGCGGCCGCCTGCACGGCCTGAAACACGGCCCAAGGCGGCGTGACGTCGATGTCGAGCAGATTCATCGACACCTGCGCCAGGCCGCCTACCTCGAACCCGCTGGCCTGCACGGCGGGGAGTCCGCCGCCGGAGGTGCGGATCTGCTTCGCGATCTCCTTGGCGATCGCCACGTCTTTCGTGTCGAGATAGATGTTGTACGCGACGAGGAAGGGACGCGCGCCGATCGCCGTGGCGCCGGCGGTCGGATGGACCCGGTTGGGCCCAAAATCGGGCTCCAGCACGCGGCCCTGCATTCCCTCGAACTCTCCCTTGCGAACGTCGGGGAGCAGCACGCGCTCGGGGCGCCGCGCGGCTCGGGCGTACAGGAACACCGGGATGCCGAGCTCCTTACCCACTCGTTCACCCAGTTGGCGGGCGAGCGCAACGCAGTCGTCCATCGTGATGCCGGCGACCGGCACGAACGGCACGACGTCGGTCGCGCCCATGCGCGGATGCTCGCCGCTGTGCTTGGTCAAGTCGATGCGCGCGGTCGCGACGCGCATCGCGGCGTAGGCGGCCTCCAGGGCCGCGGCCGGGGGAGCGACGAAGGTGAACACGGACCGGTTGTGCGCCGCGTCCGATTGCACGTCGAGCAGCTTGACGCCGGGCACGGCGACGATGGCCGAGCGGAGGGCGTCGATCGTGGCCTGATCGCGGCCCTCCGAGAAGTTCGGCACGGATTCGACCAGCGGTGGCGGCATCAGGCGTTCCTCAAGAGGTCGATCAACCAGCGGTGCATGGGGGGACTTCCCGCCACGATCGCACCGTGGCCCAGCACGTCCTCGGAACCGTCGAGCCGGGTGACGCGGCCGCCTGCCTCACGCACGAGCACGACTCCGGCCGCCACATCCCACGGGGCGAGCGACAGCTCCCAGAACGCGTCGAACCGGCCCGCGGCGACGTCCGCCAGGTCGAGGGCCGCGGCACCGGCGCGCCGGATCCCGCTCGAGGCCGTCATCACGGCGGCGAACTGTCGCAGATAGGCATCGAGCAGGCCCTCTTCCTTGAACGGGAACCCCGTGCCGACGAGCGCCCGCTTGGGCTCCGCGAGCGTCGAAACCGCGAGTCGCTGGTCGCCGAGCCAGGCTCCACTTCCCGTCGCCGCCCGATACACGAGATCTCGAACAACATCGTGCACCACACCCGCGCACAGCTCACCGCTCACCGCGCACCCGATACTCACCGCGTACTGCGGGTACGCGTGCAAGTAATTCGTCGTCCCATCGAGCGGGTCCACGATCCAGACCACCTCGCCGCTCGCCGCGAGCTCGGGCGTCAGCTCCTCGCCCACGACCCGCGATCCGGGCACGTCGCGTGTGAGCGCCTCGGCGATCAGCGCTTCGCACGCGCGGTCCACTTCGGTCACGAAATCGTGCCGGCCCTTCTCGGTCCAGTCCGCAGCGCGGGGGCGCCGAGCGGCGCGAATGAATGCCCCGGCCCGAGCCGCGGCGCGCTCGGCGACCTTGACTAAGTCGTTGTAATCCCGCACCTTGTGACCCCTATGACGCGCGTGTTCAGCGGCATCCAGCCCTCCGGCGAGCTGCATATCGGAAACTACCTTGGCGCGGTCCAGAACTGGGTGCAGCTGCAGCACCAACACGACTGCCTGTTCTCGATCGTGGACCTGCACGCGATCACGCAGCCCTACGACGTCGCGACCCTCGCCGAGCGGACGCGCGAGATGGCGGTAGGCCTCTTTGCCGCCGGCCTGGACCCCGAGAAGTGCGTCGTGTTCGTGCAGTCGCACGTCGCCGAGCACAGTGAGCTGAACTGGCTGCTCACGATCGTGGCGCCGCTCGGCGAGCTCGAGCGCCAGACGCAGTTCAAGGAGAAGGCGCAGCGCCAGGAGAGCATCCCGGCAGGACTGCTGAACTACCCCATCCTCCAGGCCGCCGACGTGCTGCTCTACAAGGCGCGCCTCGTCCCGGTGGGCGAGGACCAGGTGCAGCACCTCGAGCTGATGCGCGAGATCGCCCGCCGCTGGAACGCGCGTTTCGGAGCGGGCTACTTTCCCGAGCCCCAGCCGCTGCTCACCAAGACGAAGCGTGTGCTCGGGCTCGACGGCCGGGCCAAAATGTCGAAGAGCCTGGGCAACACGATCGGGCTGTTCGACTCTCCGGAAACGATCTGGGAGAAGCTGCGGCCCGCCGCCACCGATCCGGCCCGCAAGACCCGCAAGGATCCGGGCAACCCCGACATCTGCAACATCTTCACGATCCACCAGGGCTTTTCGCCGGCCGCCACGCAGACGGAAGTGGCGCACAAGTGTCGCACGGCGGGATGGGGCTGCCTCGACTGCAAACGGGTGCTGGCGGACAATATGATAGCGGCGCTCACCCCCATTCGCGAGCGGGCCGACGCGCTGCGGCGAGAGCCGGAAGGCCTGATCGAGCGATTGCGCGCCGGCGCCGCCAAAGCGCGCGCGCTTGCCCGCGCCACGATCGCCGAGGTGCGGGAGCGCATGGGCTTCCTCAAGGCCGCGGAGACCTGATGCTCGAGAACCTCATCGACATCTTCAAGCTCGAGCTGCTGCTGCAGCTCGCGCTCGCCACGCTGCTCGGCGGGGCGATCGGGTTGGAGCGGGAGCTGGGCGGCAAGCCCGCGGGGCTCCGCACCAACATCCTCATCTGCATCGGGTCGGCGCTGTACACGCAGTTGTCGCTGAGCATGGTGCATGGCGCCGCGGACGCCACACGCGTGGCCGGCCAGATCGTGACCGGGGTCGGCTTCATCGGCGCCGGCACGATCCTGCATGCCCGCGGCGCCGTCGTCGGCCTCACCAGCGCGGCCACGATCTGGGTCGTCGCGGCGATCGGCGTGGCGCTCGGCGCCGGCCACTACGCCGAGGCGCTGCTTTCCACGCTCGTTGTGCTGGTCGTGCTCCAGGGCCTGGGCAGGGTCGAGATCGTGGTCGAACGTCACTCGACCAAGAGTCACCTCACGGTGCACGCCCGCCCCGATAAGGACCCGCTCGAAGAGCTGGAGACGGTCATCCGGCGCACCGGCCTGACGATCGTCCGCCACGAGAGCCGGCGCGAAAACGTGGACCTCGTCGTCGACTTCGATTTGAGCGGCCCCAAGCGGCTCCACGACCAGGTGATGATCGCCCTGCTGCATCACCCCGCCGTCCGCACCGTCTCGACCGGAGAGTGACGCGGCGCCTCGTGATCGACCTGGCCTCGCCGCGCGCCGCCTGGCGGATCACGCCGGCCGGTGTGGCGGCGATTCGCTCCGGCGCAGGCTCCGGCTGGGACGTGGTCGAGGTGCAGGCGCCGGCCGCCTCGGACGGCGACGGCGGCTCAGGGTCCCCCGAATCGATCGCCGCGACGCGCGGCGCCGAGGTCTACATCGGATACGGCGTCCCCACCGGTGTGGTGGAGGCGGGACGCGCCACGCTGCGCTGGGTGCACACGGGGACCGCCGGCGTCGGGTCGAGCCTCCCGCAGCTGCGCGACACCAACATCGTGCTCACCAACTCAGCCGGGATTCACGCAGAACCGATAGCCGACTGGGTGATCGCCGCGATCGCCTACTTCGCCCGCGGCCTCGACCAGATGGTCGAGGCGCAGGCGCTGCGCCGCTGGGCCAAGGACGAGTTCACCGATCTTACCCTGCCGGTGCGAGAGCTGCGCGACCTGCGAGTCGGCATCGTCGGGTTGGGGGGGATCGGCGGGGCAGTCGCCCGCCGGGCACTGGCGCTGGGGATGTCGGTGGCGGGAGTGCGGCGGCGTGCCACACAGGGCGGGCCGCTGGGGGTGCGCTGGGTGGGGATCCTGGAAGAGCTGCCGCGGCTCGCCGCCGAGAGCGACTGCCTGGTGATCGCCGCGCCCCACACCGGCGCCACGGCGGGCGCGGTGAGCCGCCGCGTACTGGAGCTGCTGCCGCGTGACGCGATCGTCGTGAACGTCTCGCGGGGCTCGCTGCTCGATGAGGCGGCGTTGCTCGCGCTGATCGACGCCGGGCGCCTGCGCGGCGCCGCGCTCGACGTGTTCGGGATGGAGCCCCTGCCCGAGGATCATCCTTTCTGGGGCCATCCGCGGGTGCTGGTGAGCCCCCACGTGAGCGCCGTCACACCCCGGTTCTGGGAGCGTGAGACGGCTCTCATCGTGGACAACATCCGGCGCTATCTTGCAGGGGCGCCCCTCACGAACGTCGTCGACCTGGAAGCCGGATACTGACCGCATGGAAAAGATCATCAAGGCCGCCGTGGATCGCGGGGCGTCGGACCTCCACATCAAGGCGGGGGACGTCTTCCGGGCGCGCATCAACGGCAAGCTGGTGCCGCTCACCAAGCAGCGCCTCACGCCCGATCAGACCAAGGCGATCGCGCTCCGCTTCATCCCCACCGAGGAGGACCGGGCGCGGATCGAACGGATCCGCGACTACGACTGCTCCTGGGGCATGCCGGGGATCGGCCGGTTCCGGGTCAACATCCTGCGGCAGCGATCGTCGTTCATGATCGTGATGCGCGTCATCCCATTCGACGTGCCCACCTTCGAGTCCCTGAAGCTGCCGGCGGTGCTGGCGCAGGTGGCGTCGGTGGAGCGCGGCATGATCCTCGTCACCGGCGTGGCGGGGTCCGGCAAGAGCTCGACGATGGCGGCGATCATCAACCATATCAACCAGACGCAGCAGCGCCACATCCTCACCCTCGAGAACCCGATCGAGTTCCTGCACCGCGACATCAGCTGTTCGGTGACGCAGCGCGAGATCGGCACGGACACGGACGATTTCCGGATGGGCCTGCGGGCGGCCCTGCGCCAGGACCCCGACGTCGTCCTGATCGGCGAGATGCGCGATGCCGAGACGATCGACACGGCGATGAAGGCCGCCGAGACCGGACACGTGCTCGTCTCCGCGTTGCACACGCCCGATGCCGTGACGACGGTGAATCGCATCATCTCCGTGTTCCCGCCGGAGGAACAGGAGATCGCGCGGCAGCGGCTGTCGGACGCGCTGCATGCGGTAGTGTCGCAGCGGCTGTTGCCGCGAGCCGACGGGCAGGGGCGCGTGGCGGCGCTCGAGGTCATGATCTGCACGGACATCGCGCGGGACATGATCAAGGACGCGGAGCGGACGGCTGAGCTGCCCGACTACATCGGAGACTCGCGCGAGAAGTACGGGATGCAGACGTTCGATCAGCATCTCTTTGATCTGCTGACCGACGGAGTGGTGACCTACGAAACAGCGGTCGCTGCGGCGTCGGAGCGCGCCGATTTCGAGCGGCAGACGCGCTCCTTGCGGCGCCGCGGCGCCCCCTCGTCCTCCTCCGCGCCCGCGGCGAAGGCCGCCCAGTCCGCCGAGGTGAAGGCCGACGACCTGTCGAGCCTGTTGCCGCCGCCGTGACCGGGCGTGATCTCGTGGGGGTCTTCGCCCCTATCACCACGCCGTTCGACATCGCCTCCGGGGACATCGCTCCGCAGCAGCTCAAGGACAACGTCGCTCGCCTGTTCGCGGCTGGATTGGATGGCATCGTCGTCGCCGGATCGACGGGTGAGGCGCCGCTGCTCGACGCGGACGAACAACGTCGCGCCGTCGCCTGGACCCGCGCCGTCACGCCGTCGGCGAAGTGGCTCATCGCGGGAACCGGCGCCGAGTCGACGCGGCAGGCGATCGCGCTCACCCGCGCCGCCGCGGCCGAGGGCGCCGACGCCGTGCTGGTCCGCCCGCCCAGCTACTTTCCCGCGGTCGCCGCGCGGGCGTTGGCGAACTATTTCCGCGCCGTCGCCGATGCGAGCCCGGTGCCGGTCCTGGTCTACAACATCCCGAAGTACACGCACGTCTCGCTTCCTTCCGAGCTGCTGCAGGAGCTCTCGACTCACACGCGCATCGTGGGCGCGAAGGACTCCTCGGGCGACCTGAAGAACCTGGCGGCGTATCGCGAAGCGGCACCCAAGTGGGCGCTGTTCGTCGGGTCGGGCTCCCTGCTGCTGTCCGCGCTCGAGCTCGAATGCGAGGGGGGGATCGTCGCGGTCGCCTGTTTCGCGCCGCGGCTGTGCGCCGATCTCGTTGCCGCGTTCCATTCCGGCGATCGGGCGGCGGCCACCGCCCTCCAGGACCGGATCACGCCGCTCGACAAGGAGATCGTCGGGAAGTTGGGCCCAGCGGGCGTCAAGGCGGCGATGGACGCCGTCGGACTCTACGGCGGCCCCCCGCGGCCGCCGCTCGCGCCCCTCGGCACCGCCGAGCGGGAGCGCGTGGCGCTGCTCGTGCGCGGTGACTGACGCCCCGGCGCTGCTGCGCGCACTCGCCGTCCCACGTCTTGTCGGGACGCCACAGCACAGGCAAGTCCGAGAGATCCTGCAGCGCGAGCTCAGCGCGCGCGGCTTCAGCATCGAGGAGCAGGCGTTCACGGGTCGGCCATCGCGCATGCTGCTCGGGCTTGGTCGTCTCGTTGAAGGTGTCAACCTGATCGGCATCCGTCCGTCAGGCCGTCCGCCCGTCCGCCCGACCGTCTGGCTCGCCGCGCACTATGACTCGAAGGGTCAGCCGATCTCGATGGCGACGCGGATCGTCGGCGCGCTCTGCGCCACCCTGGGTGCGGCAGCCCTGATCGCCTCGCTCATTGCCGGATGGACGCTGATCCCGGCGCTCGCCTTGGGCGTCCTCGGGGCCGGGATCCTCGCTCAGAACCGTGTGACCGATCGGTCCGCGGGCGCCGTGGACAACGCCAGCGCGCTGGTGGCGGTGTTCAAGATCCTCGACGCGCTCCCACGACACGCGAACGTGGGTGTGCTGTTTCTCGATGCCGAGGAGCTCGGGCTGCTCGGTGCGCGGGCGTTCGTGGCGGAGCGCGCCGCCCTCTTCGATGGCGCGGCCGTGATCAACTTCGACGGGCTCGACGATCGCGGTCGGCCCATCGCGTTCGTGCACCGCACCGGTCCCGTGGTTCAAGCGGTGGCCGCCGAGCTGGGCGCGGCGCGGGCCCGCTGGCTGCCGGTCGTGGTGGACGGGATCATTCTTGCCTCGCGTGCCCGCGAGTGCGTGACGATCATGAAGGGCGATTGGGGGACCGCCCGCGTCGTGCACACGCCGCACGACCGCGCGGAGCGTTTGACGCTCGAGGGAGTGCGACAGGTGGCGGCGGGGGTGGCGCGCACGCTCGGCGCCCCCTAGCTTCTTTCAGAGGATGCGCACGCCCCGACCCCCGGGGCGTTTTTGCTGAAAGGGACCTGTGTTCGGACCGAAGACGCACTGCGTGGTGGTGGTCGGCGCCCAGTGGGGCGATGAAGGGAAGGGCAAGATCGTCGACGTGCTCGCCGAGCGCGCCGACCTCGTGGTGCGCTACCAAGGCGGGGCGAACGCCGGCCACACCGTCGACACCGGCGCGGGTGGCGGCGAGTTCGTGCTGCATCAGATCCCTTCGGGGATCCTCCAGGGCGCCGTGTGCGTGGTGGGGAACGGCGTGGTACTCGACCCCGAGCAGCTGTTTGCCGAGCTCGACGCGCTCACGGCGCGGGGCGTGCGGACGGAGCACAAGCTGCACGTCTCGGACCGCGCGCATTTGACGCTGCCCTATCACAAGCTGCTCGATCGCGCCCGGGAAAAGAAAGAGAAGATCGGGACCACGGGGCGGGGGATCGGGCCGACCTACGAGGACAAGTACGGGCGCCGCGGCATTCGCGTCGGCGACCTGCGCAATCTGGCGCGCGCCCAGGATCTGGTGCGGGCACGTGTGGAGTCGGCCAATCAGATTCTGGAGCTGCTCGAACGCACGCGGGGAAGTGGCGAGCGAGCGAGCGCCGAGGAGCACGTCCACCTGCTCGAGCGGCTGGCGCCGCGGCTCTTGCCGCTCGCCGTTGATTCAGGCCGTGTCGTGTGGGAGGC
>Ga0137418_10004068_pt1 | contig 13422 bp, 12 predicted proteins | sample CZODoug3_1_2_16f_FD_122242 | JGI IMG/M metagenome (GOLD analysis project Ga0137418, IMG submission 122242) | Vadose zone soil fungal communities from Angelo Coast Range Reserve, California, USA - CZODoug3_1_2_16fungal (Hybrid Assembly) | ecosystem: Environmental > Terrestrial > Soil > Vadose...
TTTTCGCTCGTGAAGAAGTCGATGTGACAGAGGATATCCTCGATGCGGAATCACTTAACGAAAGCCTCGAGAAAATCTACGCCCGCCGTCGTAGGTACTACCCGGAAGTTGAAGAGAACACGGGTGAGTGACGGTCGGCGCGAGATGGGCAAAAAGACTCGCCAGTTCACAATCATCGTTGGGGACTCATTGCTTCCTGAGCAAAAGATATAATCCAATCCATTTTCCCGCATGATCAGCGAAGGTGGCATCTGCTCCCCCGGATTGAATCTCGCGGCACCCCGTGGTTAGCTGCCCCTACCGCATTGCGGATGTCCAGTTGTCTCGTCCTGCACCCGTGGTTCTATTTAATATTTAGAATTCATCACCCAACCGACCTAATTCACGGCTTCAACCCAAGCAATCAGCTTTGACTCGAAGCCACGGGTGCCCACTCCACGGTGTTCAAGTTCACGTTGCAGCATTGGTTCGAAGATGCTTCGAAGCATAGCTAACTTTTCGTCGGCTTGCTTCCCGGTGTGGCTAGCCGCCTGCGATCTCCAAAACGTCTCGGGTTGGCGTTCCCATGCAACATGCCTCTTGCCCTCCCAATCGACCCCAAGCGTCACGATCATTCGTTTAATTTGCCCTTTGTCACCCCGAGCATCAACTGCCCAAGCCGCGAATATGCCCTCTGTTCCGTCCGACGACTTGAGACACAGACCTATTTCTTCAGGCGGAAGCTCGCGGAACTTTTTGAGCAAGTTTGCGACAAGCGGGTGATCGAGGCCAAGTAACTGGACATTCTCCTTCTGCAACGAAAGCTGGCGCTCCGTCGTCAACAGGGTCTCGGTCTGGGCATCCTTGTCCAGCCACGCGAAAAGTTTGTCTCCACGCCCTGTGAACGTTTTGCCCTCGGCGCTGGCGGAACCGGTGGATTGCACCGTGATGGAACCGGGCGTCAATTCCTGGGGAATGATCACCGGAAAAGTCTGCACGCCGCCCTTGGACCAGTCGTAGATGCGCGCGAGGACTGCATACTGATGGTAGAGATTATTGTCCAGAACGGCGATCATCGGCGAACCAAAGGAAAGATCCTGCTGAAACGGGCGCGCGCCTTGCATCTCCAGCGTAATACTCGCGACACCGTTAGCGAAGAGGACGTGAGCGCCATTCGTTTTTTCTGTCTGGGCGCTCCAGTCATAACTGATGGGCGCGCCATTGCCCTGCAACGTTAGTGAGCCGGAAACTTTGCTGGAGGCGCCTTCCGGCGGCTTGATTTCCGCGGTGCCTTTGGCCAGCCAGCCGCCACCGGATGGCGCAATCTCAAATTCTTCATGGCCGACGGTCTGTCCGCCGAGTTTAATCGTGAGCTTGCCCTTGTCCTGGGCGAAAACAACGGGGCCCGAGGTTGGCGTGGACTTTTTCTGAGCGGCGAGCGAGAGCCCCCCACAGGCCACGATTCCGAATGTCAGTGCAAATGAAACAGTTCTGAATTTCACGGTGTTTCTTACCCCCGTGTCCATTCTCTCTCAGGGCAGGGGTTTCTCAACTAGCAGATGCGCGGTGTTTCCAGCGGATGCAACAATGCCGCGGCCCAGAATTTCCGCGACAACCTGCGTCGGTTCGCCAGAGCTGTCCACCCGGTAATCCGCGAGTTGATAGGAGGGCAGTCGCTGTGCGTAAAGCGCGCTGAAACTGGCTTCGTCACGGAAAAGCGGACGGCCGGTCATGGTCATGCATCGCGCCAGGAGAACTTCGACGGGCGAATCCAGCCACAAGACGGGGATTCCGGCAGCGCGCATGAATTCGGGACAGCCTGGCTGCGCGTATGTGCCGCCTCCCAGGGCGAGAACCGTGCTCTCTTTCAGTTCGGTAGCGCGGCCAAGAACAGCACGCAGCTGATCCGCTTCGATCTGACGAAAGGCGGGTTCGCCGAGGCGTGCGAAAATTTCTGAAATAGCTAAGCCGGCGGATTCTTCAATGCGGTCATCGAGATCGACAAAGCGCCAGGCCAGCTGCCGGGCCAGTAGCGTGCCAATGGTAGTCTTGCCGGAACCCATGAAACCGGCCAGGCACAAGATAGGGACGCGGGGTTGCGGCCCGCGCGAAGGAAGTGTTGTGGTCACGCGATCGTGGCGCGAAAAATCAGTCGCGCTTCAGAATGCGAATTGTACCACTGTAAGAGGAGAGTTCGACTTTGGCGAGGCCCTGGCCGACGGAACCAAACAGCCCGTGCGTGTACTTTGACATTAAATGTTTGACCCCGTGAGAATCCGGCTTGAGATACGCCGCCGCCCGATTGTCGACTGTGCCCGTGGCAGTTTGCGCCTTCAGGTCAAAAGAATCGTTGCCGGAGAAGCGAACTTCGACCAGGCCCTTGCCGCTCTTCATGGTATAGAGGCCGGTGCGAACAAAATCCCCGTCAAAAAGAATATTTCCTGCCGTCGTGAAGAGGCTGACGTTGGTCAGGGCGGGTTGCAGAACCTGTGCGCCGCCGCTGATGGACTTGAAATCCAATTTGCCAGCGCACTGCGTGCACACGAGCGAGCCTTCCGTAGTGCGGACAATGATGTAGCCGGAGACTTCCTTCAGGTGAACATCACCGGCGACGCTCTCCAGCGTCATGTCCCCCATGACCTGTTCGACGTAGATCAATCCGGTCTCGGTCTTGAGCTGCAGTTCCGTTTCTTCGGGCACGGTAAGCTGCATGCTGGCTTCCAACTCACGCGGTTGTGCACCGGCATCCAGAATCGTGGCGGTGACGTCGATACGATCGCCTGCTTGCTCCATGTCAAACCCAATTTTGTTGGAGGTCTGGCTGGCGACGACGTCCACTTCGGCGTTTTTCCAGGACTTCACTTCGATGCGGCCATTGGCAACGTTGTGGATGACGACTACCGGGCGGGTGTTAACGGCAAAGTGTTTTTCGAGATGCTGGCCCTGCTGGCCAGCATCTGCGGCGGAAACGCCCAAGCAGAGAAAACCTGCGGCAACGAGTAATGGCCGCCGGCCGCGGTTCGTAGACGGCCGCGAAGCGGCCAAATTCATATGTGACCGCAGTGCGGTCACCCCCATCATTCCAGTTCGCATGTTAGTGCAGACTCCCTTCGCGATCCATCATCGCGGACAACAATTCGGCTTTTTGCTGATAGGCGTTGGAGAGATATTCGCGCGCCAGTTCATCTTGCGGCGCAACGCTCACGCGGTGCTCGCAGTCAGCAATAAAATCATCCACTTGCTGCAGGTTCTGCCGGAAAGAAGTGTCCACCGGAGCGGTGGAAGCTCCCGCAAGCTGCATGTTTCGGAGATCCACTTCCTGCTCATTCAAGACTTTGGCGGTTTGCGCGAAAGGGATTTGCCACGATGGAACGGAAGCAAGTCGTGAAGAGTCCCTGGGAAGACCCGGGTCCGGCTGCTTCTGCCATTGCATGACTCCCGCGAAGGCAATCAGCAGGCCCACAGTCGCAGTAGCTAGAGCTCGGCTACGAAACAGATCGCTGAAGCCAAGCCACCAAGACGAACGCTCACCGTGAGCAGAAGCCACGGGCGTTTTGATAATTCCTTCCAGTTCTAGTTGAGCTTGGAGCGAAACCCAAACGCGCGCGGGCGGTTCCACTTCGGCGGGCAATTCATTGGCGACCGCAACTATGGTCGCGAGATCCGCCACGTAATCCTGGCAATGACTACATGTGGCCACATGCGCCCGAGCTGCTTCCGGCAGCGGCGCCAGGCCTTCCTGCTCCACTACGAATTCCACGTCCTTACACTGCATGACCCTTCACTCCGCCGAAGCTGGCACTGGAGGCCTGCTCCGTTCGACTTCTCTCAAATCGCTCCAGCGAAAACCCTGGTATTTCGCCGTGAAGTCGCTAACGCACCCTCGATGGGGCCCATTGTAGCTCAATCATCATGCGCCGTTTGGCTTTTTGCCGCATGGCGTTCCTGCCGGGCCTGCTGGCGAACTTCTTCCTGGAGCAGGTCCCGCAAGCGAGTGCGCGCCTTATGCAACTGCGACTTCGAATTCCCTACCGAACATCCCATAATGTCCGCAATTTCGTTGTGTTCGTACCCCTGGACATCATGCAGCACGAACACCGTCCGATAGCCCGGCGGCAACTTTTCAACGGAACGCTCCAGATTGACCCGGTCGACGGCACCGCTCAAGCGCAAATCCGGCGCGCCGATGTCTTTTCTGGGGCCGCCCGTTTCATCGTCGGGATCCGTCGTTTCTTCGAGCGAGGCCACCGGGAGCGACTTCTTGCGCAACCGCATCAGCACCACGTTGACCGTCATCCGGTGCAACCAAGTCGAGAAGGCCGATTCTCCGCGAAAGGTCCCAATCTTGCGGAACAGCTGCAGAAAAGCTTCCTGCATAAGGTCTTCCGCATCGGAGGGGTTATTCACCATGCGTAGGCACAAAGCGTAGACGCGGCGGCTATGCAAGTGGTACAGAAATTCAAAAGCCGCAGCATCTCCGGCCTGGGCCAGACGGATGGCCTCCGCTTCAGTCACCGGTTTGGTGGCCTGCCGAGAGGTCGACGCTTCGGGATCGCTTGGTCGGTTTCGGGCCAACGGTCCATTAGCGGCGCATCCACCAGTTCGGATGCACCGAATGCCTCCTTGAGTTGTCCTCACAGAAGCCCGCATATCCTAAACAGACACCCCCCAAAGGGGGGTTATTCCGGGGCGAGTTTCCCGGATGCCAGCGGGCGATCAGACTTGACTATTCTCCCGCGATTGCGGTCACACGTCTAGGACGGATCACTCGAGGGGGGGAGGGGACACCGGTTTCCGGCGGCAGCGACTGCTGGCGAACGGTATCTTGGAAAGCCACGAGCTGGCTCTCCGGTAGGGCAATCAAGAAAGACTTGAAAACCACAATCGCCTCTCGCAGGCAAGTATTGAGGTCGTAGTGGTCGGAGTCTACCTCATCCCACATTTTTTTGGGATTCAGAGCCATCCCCTCGGCCAGGTCATCGGCCGCGTGGCGGTAATCCTTGCCAAGATCTTCCACCATCTCCTCCAAGGTGCTGATTTTATGGAGGAACTGCAGGCGCTGGGAAAGCAACACATGGTTGAGCAAGCTGCTCATGCGCGCCGAACGCTGGCCCCGGTGGCCTTGAAAATTGGCAGGATCGAGAGGCGCGGCGTTGGGAATCGTGCCGTAGTGTTTGGCGTGCTCGGACAAGGCCCGAAGCAAGCCGGCGAGCGTCTGGGTCAGGAGTCTGCACAGCCCGGAAGTCATGCCCACGGCTTGGAGCGATTTGCCGGGCTGGCCTATGAGGCGCAGCTCGATAGCTTCGTTGAGCGACACGCTCAGCATGACGTAACTGGACTCCAGCCGCTGGACTTGTCTATCGAAAACTTGTGCTTTTGCTTCTGGAAGCCACGCGCGCCAGTCGTCTTTGACAGACTTGCCGCGAGTAAGGGGGCGGTCGCAGTCTTTCACGAGAGATCTCCGAGGGGACAGGTTCGTGAGTATAACAAAGTTTTTTCGGAAAGCCAGTTTATTTTTTATTCTAGGAATATGATTCATCAGGCAATATAGGGTTCGCCCTAATTATATATATAATTAAATCGTTATTAATTTAGTGTTTTCATCCTTGCGGAACGGCTCCCACAGTCCATTCCTTGCCCAAGGATAGCACAGGCCGCTATACTCGCGTGATTCAGCAGGCGAAAGGAATTCCCCTTTGCAATTTGAGCCGCGGGACCAGTTTGAACAGCGCCAGAAGAAACTCGAACAGATCCAGGCCCTCGGCCACGATCCGTATCCCAGGGAATTTCGCTGGACGGATACGCCGGCCGCACTGGTCGAAAAATACGGGACTGCGAGCGGGCCGGAACTGGAGGCCAACAAGCGTGAAGTGCGAGTTGCTGGACGCTTGGTCTCCTATCGCTTGATGGGCAAGATGGGTTTCGCCCATCTCCAGGGCGCGGGCAAGAAAATCCAGATTTGCGTTAAAAAAGACGTGGTCGGAGAGCAGGGATTTCAGTTGTACCACCTGCTGGACCTGGGCGATTCCATCGGCGTGCGCGGGCACCTGTTTCGAACCAAGACCAATGAACTGACCGTCTGGGTCGAGGAGATTTTCTTTCTTTCGAAAGCGCTGCTGCCGCTGCCCGAAAAATGGCATGGGCTGACGGACGTCGAGCTGCGCTACCGGCAACGGTATCTCGACCTGATCGCCAACGAGAAGTCGCGCCAAGTGTTCGAAACGCGCGCCCGGATTGTCCGGGAATTGCGGAAGTTCTTTGATGCCCGCGGCTATATCGAAGTCGAAACCCCGATGATGCATCCCATCGCCGGAGGCGCGGCTGCGCGGCCGTTTAAGACGCACCACAACACCCTGGACATCGATCTGTACCTGCGCATAGCCCCCGAACTTTATCTAAAGAGGTTAACGGTCGGGGGGTTCGACCGCGTTTACGAAATCAACCGCAATTTCCGGAATGAAGGCATTTCCACTCAGCACAATCCCGAATTCACGATGCTGGAATTCTACGAGGCCTACAGCAATTATCGTGATTTGATGGATATGAACGAGCAGCTCTTTGCGCTGCTGGCAAAGAACATCACCGGCTCGACCACCGTCAAATACGGCGAAGCCGAGCTTGATTTTTCGAAAATGCAGCGGCTCTCCATGCGTGAAGCCATCGTGCAGTATTGGCCTGCCGGGGCAGGCGAGGCTCCCACCACCGAGAAACTGGGCTCTGCAGGCGGCGCTCAGGAAGCAACCAGCCGCTACAACACTTGGGCAAAAGGCGCTGGCGCACCCTACGCGGCGGCCAAGGGCACCTTGAAGGACGGCGAGTGGACGGGACTGCTCTTTGAAACCATGGCCGAAGACAAGCTTGTCCAGCCCACCATCCTTTACGATTTTCCAACAGAGATCTCCCCGCTTTCGAAGCAAAAGCCGGAAGATCCCTCGCTGACCGAGAGATTCGAGATCTATATTGCCGGAATGGAAGTGGCCAACGGTTTCTCCGAGCTGAACGATCCGGCCGAGCAGGAACGCCGCTTCCTGGAGCAGATGGCGCAGGGTGGCGACGAAGTCCCAAAGCAGCTCGACGTGGACTACATTCGCGCTCTCAGCTACGGCATGCCCCCCACGGCCGGGGAAGGCATCGGCATCGATCGTCTGACAATGCTGCTTACGGACTCGCCCTCCATCCGCGACGTCATTCTTTTTCCGCAGCTACGTCCCGAAGGCGGTGGCGAATCATCTTCCGAAGGGCACGGCGCCTGACGTATTCTTCCCACTACCATGCGATTCGAACGGTTTGTGGCCCAGCGGTACTTGCGGTCGCCGTACCGGCCCGCAGTACTGCGGCTGGTCACGCTTTTCTCCATGATAGGCGTGGCTGCCGGAGTGGCCACGCTAGTGATCGCCCTTTCCATGAACACTGGTTTCCGCGAGACGCTCCAGGAGCGCTTGCTGGGCGTGACGGCCCATGTCTCTCTGACGCGGCCGGGTACCAGCGGCATCAAAAACTACGAGGAAATGGCGACCAAGCTGGCCGAGGCAACCGGCGCGCGCTCCGTCACCCCGGCGATCTACCAGACAGTCCTGCTTTCCTTCGCCGGGCAAGCGCGCGGCGTGGTCACCAAAGGCATCGACCCCGAGCGCGAGAGAAAAAGCGACGAAGCCTTGCAGCGTATCATCGCCGGGAAACTGGACTTCTCCGCAGACGCGGACGGCATTGAAGCTCTGCTGATCGGAAAACAAATCGCCGAGGAATGGAAGGTGTCTCCCGGCGATTACGTGACGCTCACCAGCCCGCAGGGCAGATTGACGCCGTATGGATTGGTGCCGCGGACTCGGCGGTTTCGTGTCGCGGGAGTTTTCGATTCCGGTTTCTACGACTACGACGAGAACTGGTGCTTCCTGACGCTGGCCGCAGCTCAAGCGCTTTCAGGCGCAGGTGATGTCGTCAACGTCCTTGAGTTTCGTCTGCACCAGCCGGAACGCGCGGGCGAAATCGCGGAACAGGTTCGGCAAGCCACCGGACCGGGTTTTTCAACCTCTACCTGGATGGAAGAAAATCGCGCGTTGTTCCGGGCGCTGCGGCTGGAAAAGCTGGTCACCGCGATCTTCATTGGCTTGATCACGTTCGTCGCCGGACTCAACATTCTGGTGGTTCTCTCCATGACGGTAACGGATAAAGCCCGAGACATTGCCGTGCTCCGCTCTCTCGGCGCGCGCCGCGAGCAGATTCGTACCATCTTTCTTTGGCAGGGAATCAGCATCGGCACCGCAGGTACGTTGATCGGTCTCTTCGTCGGATATACATTTTCCTTCGTCGCAGGGAATTACCATCTGATTCCTCTTGATCCTCAAGTTTATGCCGTCCCGTACGTCCCTTTTCATCCCAGCGTTTTCGATGGCGTGTGGATTACCGTCGTGGCGATGGGAATTTCGATCGCCGCAACGATCTTGCCGGCTCGCGCGGCGGTACGCCTCTTGCCGGTGGAAATCCTTCGCTATGAATGAACAGCAAGAAGGGGATGGCAATAGACATAATTCCGGGTCCATTTGGCGCGAGATTTGCTCCTATCGGGGGTGAGAGGCAGGTGGGTGAGCCCGGGGCGAATCCCTCAAACCCCGGTTGTGGTAAAAACCCGCCGCAAGCCGTTGAAAACAGATAGATTATTTGTGTTTCAGTTTGGCGCAAAAATGCCCTCTTTTCGGCAGGTAATCCTCTGGCCGAAAACGGGAACAGTTTGGGTCATCCGATGCACAAGCCTCCCACCGCTTTTACGGCACGGGGATTGCACTGTAAGCATCCAAGTAAAGAGCAGGCACAGCGCGTCAGGCAATCGAAAGGAGCTCTAGCGGGATGATGCAGCAAGCACAACTTGCGGACGGACAGCGAGCGAATGATCTCCGCAACGCGGCAGTCGTGCTTGAATCGCGCGGCCTAAAGAAAATCTACGGCACCGGCGAAAAAAGTATCTCTGTGTTGGCGGATGCCAACCTGATTTTGCGGCAGGGGGAGATGGTTGCGATCGTAGCGCCCTCGGGAGCCGGCAAAAGTACTTTGCTCCACCTGCTCGCCGCGCTAGACACGCCGACGAGCGGTACAGTATACTTCGCAACGAAAGCCATTGAATCGATTAATGACGCGGCGCTGGCGGAATTTCGAAATCGTGCCATTGGATTTTTGTGGCAACGCCACCAGTTGCTGCCGGACTTTACGGCTGCGGAAAACGTAGCCATGCCGTTGTTGGTGCGCGGCGAAGATTTTGCTACCGCGCTCGGGATGGCGCGGAAGTGGATCGCGGAGGTGGGCTTGGAAAATCGAGCCGACCACCGCGCTGGGGAACTCTCCGGAGGGGAACAGCAGCGCGTTGCGATTGCCCGGGCGCTCGTCACTAGGCCGTCCGTGCTGCTGGCAGATGAACCTACCGGAGATTTGGACGAGCAGAATGCTTGGGCTGTGTTCGAGTTGCTGGAACGATTGCACCGCACGCACAAGTTGACGTCGCTGATCGCGACGCACAACCTGTCGCTCGCCGCGCGATGTGATCGGATCTTGGCGTTGGAACATGGCGTTCTGCGAACTCGCGAGGCTGCGGCCTCAGCGAGCGGGGTCCCTGGGGGAGAAGCGAGCTAACGTGTTCGAACGGTATACAGAGAAAGCGCGACGCGTCATATTTTTTGCCAGGTACGAAGCCAGCCAGTATGGCAGCCCGTACATTGAGACCGAGCATTTGTTGCTCGGCTTGATGCGCGAGGATAAGGCGCTGGCGAACCGTTTCCTGCGCCAGCAAGGCTCGATCGAATCGATACGAAAAGAGATCGAAGCCCGCATCACCATCCGCGAGCGCATTTCGACGTCCGTTGAAGTGCCGCTCAGCGCGGAATGCAAGCGTATCCTTAATATGGCGGCGGAAGAAGCGGAGCGTCTGGGCCACAAGCACGTGGGCACCGAGCATCTGCTTCTCGGCATCCTGCGCGAAGAAAAATGCTTTGGCGCGGAGATTTTGATGGAACGCGGCCTGCGCCTCTCCACGTTGCGCGAAGAACTGGCGCGCACGTCTGGTGAAAAAACGGCGGCGGCCCGGCCCAAGGAAACTTCTCTGCTCGCGGAATTCAGCCGCGATCTCACGCAAGCGGCTTCGGAAGGTTCCCTTGATCCACTCGTTGGCCGCGAAGGTGAAGTCGAGCGCGTCATCCAAATTCTGTGCCGCCGAACCAAGAACAATCCGGTTTTGATCGGCGAGCCCGGCGTGGGTAAGACCGCCATTGTCGAGGGCCTGGCACAGCGCATATCCGATGGTGATGTTCCGCCCTTCCTTGCGGACAAGCGCATCCTTTCTCTTGATCTTTCGCTCATCGTGGCGGGCACAAAGTATCGCGGCCAGTTTGAAGAGCGCCTCAAGACCATCATGAAGGAATTGATGGAGAGCCAGAACTCCATCGTATTCATCGACGAGCTGCACACTCTCGTTGGCGCCGGCTCTGCGGAAGGTTCACTGGACGCCGCCAACATTTTGAAGCCCGCGCTTTCACGTGGAGAGATTCAGTGTATCGGCGCCACCACACCCGGCGAATACCGCAAGTCCGTGGAGAAAGACCGCTCGCTCGAGCGCCGCTTCCAGTCCGTCAAAGTTCCCGCGCCGGATGAAGAGCAAGCCGTACAGGTGATCCAGGGCGTTCGCGAACGCTACGAAAAATTCCACGCCGTCAGCTACACTGACGAAGCACTCCGTTATTCCGTTTACCTTTCCAACCGTTACATTCCCGACCGTTTTCTGCCGGACAAAGCTATCGACCTGATCGACGAAGCCGGCGCGCGCGTGAAGCTGCGCCAGGCCACCGTCCCCGAAGAGGTCGGCGAAGTCCAGAAACGCGTGAAGTTCATTACCCACCGCATGGAAACCGCCATCGCCAATCACGAATTTGAAAAAGCGCGTTTCTATTCCGAAGAAGAGCGCAAAGAGAAAGAAAATCTTCGTGGTCTCCGCGAGCGCTTCAAGCTGGACGACGCCTCGACCGGCATCGTCACCCGCGAAGACATCGAGGAAGTCGTGTCGCGCTGGACCGGCATCGGCGTCACCTCCATCAAGGAAGACGAACAGCAAAAGCTCCTGCGCATCGAGCCCGAACTTCACAAGCGCGTCATCAGCCAGGACAAAGCCATCACCGCTCTCGCTCGCGCCATCCGCCGCAGCCGCGCGGGCCTCAAGTCGCCGCTGCGTCCCGTGGGCTGTTTCTTCTTCCTCGGGCCAACCGGCGTCGGCAAAACCGAAGTGGCTCGCCGCCTCGCGGAATTTTTGTTCGGCTCGGAAAAATCGCTAGTGCGTTTCGATATGTCGGAGTTCATGGAGAAACACTCCGTCTCGAAGCTCATCGGCGCGCCCCCAGGGTATGTGGGCTACGAAGAAGGCGGCCAATTAACGGAGCGCGTTCGCCGGACGCCCTACTCGGTCATCCTGTTGGATGAAATTGAGAAGGCTCATCCGGACGTCTTCAACATATTGTTGCAAGTTTTTGAAGACGGGCAGTTGACGGACGGCCTCGGCAACACCGTGGATTTCCGCAACACCATCATTATCATGACGTCCAATCTCGGCGCGCGTCATTTGCAAAAGCGCACTTCCATGGGCTTCCAGTCCGGAGCCGATGAAGCCGGCCAGAAGAGCATGGAAGATATGGTGATGACTGAAGTAAAGCGGGCGTTCAATCCGGAGTTCTTGAACCGCCTGGATGAGATCATTCTCTTTACATCGCTCGCCGACGACGATTTGATCAAAATCATCGACCTGTTGGTCACTCAGGTTAACGGAAACCTGGTGAGCAAGCAGATCAAGATCCGCTTGACCCCGGACGCGGCCAAGTACATTCTCGAGAAGACCTGCGGCGATCGCAGCTACGGCGCTCGTCCGCTGCGCCGGGCCCTTCAGAAATACATCGAGGATCCACTTTCGGAGGCCCTGATTCAGGGTGCGCTCCCGCGGCCCTCCGAGCTCGAGGTCTATCTCGGCGACACGGGCATCTACTACCGGCCAGTCGGCGAACCCCAACCTGTGGGCGCAGGCGACGCTCCCGCGGAACCGGTCGCCGGCACTCCGCTTTATACTTTCTGACACACCGTTTTTGCTCGAGGCCTTTCCCTCTGCGGACCGGCTCGTCTCGGTTTTCGGCATCCAGCAACAATCAGGCGTTGACATATAGATCATCTTTATATAGACTCTCTCTATATGGATCTGCTGCAAGGAACCCTCGACATGTTGGTACTCCGGACGCTCCTCGCCGGCTCCCTTCACGGCTACGGAATCGCCAAAGCCATTCGCAGAACCTCCCATGAGTCCCTCGATATTGAGTTCGGCTCGCTCTATCCTGCGTTGAAGCGGCTCGAAGCGAAAGGCTGGATCGCGTCCGCCTGGGAGACGTCCGAGCACAATCGCCGCGCCAAGTATTACAAGCTCACAGCGGCAGGCCGAAAGCACCTGGTACGGGAACACTCTAAGTGGGCTGATTTCGTGAGCGTGGTCGGACGGATTATGGGTCCGTTCCCGGAGGTGAAAGGATGACGATCGGGAATCGCCTCAAATATCTGTGGCCTGCGCGACGTCGCCGGGAAGAGCGCGAAATGCGCGAGGAGTTGGGGTCGCTCACCGCTATAGCGGGCAGCAAGGAACTCGGCAACCTCACGCTGGCGATGGAGGACGTTCGTGCAACCTGGGGCTGGACGTGGCTCGATAGCGTTTTTTCGGACATCCGCTATTCACTCCGCGCACTACGCAGGCAGCCTGCATTTGCCGCGGTGGCGGTGCTCTCACGTCAGCCCTCAATCGGGACCCAGACCGATTAGACACACCGCGTTTGAGCCTGACCGCCAACTCTCTCCCTATCCTGATTTCCACATGGCAAGTGTCCCCAACGAGTTGAAGGTTGCTTTTCTGATTGTCGTGTTGTCTCTATTACTATAGTCGGTCGTAAGAATTCACATCCGGTTGTTGTGGAGAATCCAACTGACCACTATCATATCACAGGATAACGATGGTCCATTTCCTGTATGTGATCCCACCAAGCATCTGATCATCTTGTTGATTGGATCACAATGTTGGTCTTTTGCTAGGGTGTTCGTGACCTTGTTGAGTATCTGAAAGGATTCTGCTAATGTGGTGGCGTCGATGTGCCCTCAGATTGTACGTGATCTCGTCCAGTATTTGAATGCACTCCGCTAATACTTCGGCGTTGATGTTCCTTCAGGATGTATATGATATTGTCCAGCATTTGAAGCTCCACTAATGTCACAGCATGGATGTGCCCTCAGTGGGTACGTGATCTCGTTAAATATTTGGAAGCACTCCGCTGATGTTGCGGCTTCGATATGCCCTCAGAGAGTACATGATCTCGTTAAATTTTTAGAAGCACTTCACTAATTTTCCGGTGTCGATGTGCCCTCAGGTGGGACGTGATCTCATTG
>Ga0137418_10004072_pt1 | contig 13415 bp, 7 predicted proteins | sample CZODoug3_1_2_16f_FD_122242 | JGI IMG/M metagenome (GOLD analysis project Ga0137418, IMG submission 122242) | Vadose zone soil fungal communities from Angelo Coast Range Reserve, California, USA - CZODoug3_1_2_16fungal (Hybrid Assembly) | ecosystem: Environmental > Terrestrial > Soil > Vadose...
TCCTCACAAAGAAACTAGCCGATGAAATGACGAGTGTTGAAAATTACCAAGTCATTAGGCTGATGGATCTCGCCATGGATCGTGTACCAAACCAGGAATCGAATGTAGCCCAATTCATGGAGAAGCTATTGGCAGCGTTAGGGTATGAGAGCCTGGCGAAATCTGTCCTCTTGCGACAGCAAATACCTTTGTTTATATGTGGCGAGAGTCGATATGCCACGGCTGATGTCTGCATCGCGGACATGTCGGAGATCCTTTTGGTCATCCAGGAAGATAAACGGCACATGGACGGTGGTGATCCGGATCCCCAGCTTATCGCTGTTGCTGTCGCGGCTTTCCAATTCAATAATTACAGGCGTACCCGAGTTTTAAATGAACCAGCCCTCACATCCAAGGTGATCGCTGGGATCACGATACTCGGAACAGCGCCTACCTTCTTCAAAATTCCTATCACTCAGGATTTGGCGTCAGCAGTCGAGTTGGGTGAATATCCAGCCACACAAACTGTTATAACCAGGCATCTGCCTGATATACCCAGGCCATCCTATCGAGTTGCGGAGGGTATGGTGTCCCTGGATAACAGAGAGGTCATATTTACGTGCTTTGAAGCATTCAAGCAGTTCGTGTAATGGTGAGCCCTTCATGCACATTCATACTGGATTTGATATTGATTATGTCAGGCGTAGAATAGTCAAATGTAGGACGGTAACGAGACCAGCTCTTCATTGCAACACAGTTGATGGGTATTTCGCTGTGAAAATGCCATGCACGCACATAGGTACTTCTGTCTGAATGCTGTAATTTACGACACCTTCTGAAATTATTCCTATGGTATATTTGATGCTGTGGTGAGAGTCAATATCATTTAAATTAGGCAGTGGGCTAAACGGGGCAGCCAATACGATATCATGTGTCCTCAAAGATGCGGCATATGTACAATGTCGGATGCAACAACGCCTGCTCATCTGACTCGTCTGTACAATATTACTCAGGTTTGAACTACTGGGATTTCGATGGAGATGGCGTGGGCCCCCAAGTGAAATATCCAAGACAGCTAAGGATGCGTACCTGGGGAGAGGTTTCTATCTTGATAGTGTGGTTGGCTCTGACTGCCAACCTTCTTCAATTTACGGAAGGGGGGACAGCCGTGCTCTACAGGTTGAAAGAAATTGATGAAACGAAGTCCAATATGACATCGAATGTCTTTTACAACTAGATATCGTTCTCTAACCTGTTCTGGCGAGTGACCGTCCCGCTCCTCGAACAATTGATGTTATCATTGTTGGAGATGATACATTCGCGTGTATTATAACGGTGTTGGACTAATAGTATACCCTTTCCGTATATGGATGCCTCAGGTTAAATAATCTTACCTCCACGAATATCATAACGTGTTTGTATGCATATCTCAGTAAGCCACATAGGCAACACACAACAGGGGGAATCCAGCATAGAGACCCACCCAAAACACGATGTTCCCCACCAGCTTGTTCCGTTTAATAATCGGCGTTCGGCTGACTGCGATAAGTGGTATTTGAATGAGCTGTAAGAGGAAAAGGTACATCCTACCAAGAGACTAAAATGAGTTGCCAACCACATTGGTTGAATGCAAGTAACTCGCCTAATTTTCTTCGTTACAACCGCCATGACCAGTTCATGTGCCAAAGCACTCATGAGAAAAGTGATGAGCATGGCTGTTGAGCGGGAGACGTGCCAACCAGATATCGATGAAGCGTAGATATGCCTGAGAAGGAAAGTGTAAACAGGCTTATTCCATTTCCGCGAAAACTCATCCCATGAAGTTGAGTTCCACCTGAAGGCGTAAAAGGGTATTTTCAGCCTTCATCAGCATGTATCGTAAGTGCCGGAAGTCTGCGCACTGGTGAGACAAAGTGAGCGATGTTCTTTGATACTGAAAGAAGGTGAACACACCCAATCTTGGTAAAACTGTCTGTCGGCGAAGCTGTTGGGTGTTGTGGTATCGTCAGGACATCGGTATTTTCCATTCCGAAGCGAATGACCCACTAAGACAGCTCAGCGAATCCATTACAAATACATTCTGGGTGCGCAATTGAATAATCAGAGCTGTAAATAAACGCGTTGTGCCTTACCAAAAATGATATAGAAGAGCAAAATATATGCAATCATGAATGGAAGTGCGAGGTCGAGCAGCGAACGGAAAAACGATTGGTCTGGCGTTGGCGTGAGGGGTAAGATAAAGGTCTCGGTTACTGTGTAAAGTAAAGCGAATGTCCCCAGGAAGGCTACTGTCTTCTCAAAAATATACAGTGGCCGTATTCTAAATACGAGTTGCCGTCAAGATAAGGGGGAGTGGAATGCAGGCGTTGAACGCACCGATCTGTTCTCGGATATTCCAGTTCGTATACAAGCGTAGGAATCAGTTGATATACTGCGAAGTCTTTCAAAGTGATGTTATTCGGCCAACGGACATATGCCGGGCCAGAGCTAGTCAGTTCGCTTGCTAGATCTGTATAGTCCGTCGCAAGTGTAGATATTTTCTCGTCAGGATGATCAACAAGCGGATGGGGCGAAGGAGGCGATGCTGTAGGTCTTGCTGATCCATTTTGATCAATGGGAGGAGCCGAAAACTCGGGTAATTCGATAGCTGGGGTAGAGACCCCTGAATGAGCCGAGACGTCAACGAGGCGTTGACGCAAGGCGTTTGCGGTAGAGGCTGAAGTATAAGATGTCGTCGTGCCATCGATGTATTCTGCGGGGGTGATACTGGGCGTCAACTCGCTCTCACTGCCAGTACTACCGCTTGCATTGGCGGCATCCAATTCTTCCCTATGGGTTTTCGCGGCTGCAAGGGCCTCGTCCCACCCTCCAACACCTGCCGTTGCTTGACGGAGTGCTTCGAGAGCTTGTTCTGATCGTGTCAAGACAAACTGGAGATATCCATTGATTGTCATGTACGAATGCATTTTCATGATCATGACCTTGGTCTGATGTCAGTGGCACTTCCGCGACAGCAGTCCTAGATGCGCATACAAGAGAATGAAGAGTCAAGAAACCTGATTGAACCCATGGCCACTGTCTAAACCCGACACCTTCAGGATTATTCCGTAGAATTAGGATAATGACCCACCTGTTAAATGTCCAGATGACTGCAGAAAACAGAATGATAGTCTGGATGATATGCTGAAGCACCAATCCAGTCCAGTAATATTTTATCCACCCTTTACTGATCGCTTTCGCAAATGGCACACATAGGCCGGTGGTCAAAACCAACACCGCGTCACTGATAGCTAGGGTAACAGGGTCCCTCGAAAACATGGTGGCAAACCTGAAATTCAACGGGTAACCGTTCGTCTCAAAACTAGTTATGTAAGTCCTGATCGTAAATATAAACATTGACATCCAAAACAGAGTGAAGAACCCCTGGGCGATATCATCAGGGTCAAATTCGAAATAAAAGTCAAAGTTCTGGTGCTCACCCGGAATTCGTTGGTTCCCGAGGATTCGTTCGTCGTGTCAAAATGGGATTTGCGTGGTGTAAATGTAATCAAAGCCCTTAACTTCTTCGACTTCTTCGATCGGAAAGGCTGGGATATATAGAGGGTACCATCGGTTGTTTTGAAACCACCGCTATGGGTTCGACCTGCCAGTGCAGGTGCCCTCAGGACACCTTTACTCGACGTCGATGCGGGCGGAGCGAGGGTCGCCATGGACAAAATATGTCTATGCGGTTGACTCGATCAGTGCCAAACCAGTTTGGCAAGCTGTATCCGAACCTGTCTGCTCCTCTAAGTGTTTACTTCTGCGAGGATGCAGGGTGATGATCAAGCATTACTGGACTCCATTTGAAATTTACATACGGCATGACCGAGCCTCCGATGCAAAGCCGAGGCACGGTCTCCTAATTTGGTAATAATAATATTCTACCTGGGGATAATAACAGAACATATTATTGATTCTCCGAGCTTTGCGGTAGGGTGGATCCATACTCGGTAGCTATTTGGTTATACTTTACGTGCGCAAGCTGAGGCTAGTGGCAGTCTCCCCCAATAAAGAAGGAAGCCTGCATAGGAACTGTGACGGGTTCAAACATTCAATATTCAGGAGTCACAAAAACTGTTAACTGGAATCGATACCACTGACAAGAGCTAATACGTATGTCAAAAGTGATTCTCCAAGTCCACAATGATCCAAGTCATCGGGTTGAGCTCATTCTGGGGGTAGAAGTTGTTCAGGTCAACATTATGTAATGCTTTACATTCCTTCTTTTTGATGAGCGTCTACGGATGGCATACGAGCGCTAACGAGCGGTACACTTGCCCTCAACACAGGACACATATACCGAGGGATTGCAAACTTCATAGCTTCGCACGACGTACCATACCCTGACCCTTTGACACACTCCACCAGACTCCACCAATCATGCCCTCGGAGCCCAGAACCCGTGTAAGCATCGCCATCGAACATTCTTCCTCGGCCGACTAGTGACCATGGATGATATGAAGACGGCAGACCCGACAATCAAGCCATTTCCTGATCCGTACGCACCCAAATCACGCAACTTGCCCACTAGTTTCATGCATGCACTCTTGGCAACCGCTCTTTTTCGGTGCTGGTAAGCAGGCCCCCGGCTTATTGGTATCGAGGTACGATACCAAAATCGCCCTTTTGGGCTCATTCCGTCCTTGAGAAAATAGGTTAAAATTGTCCCCATTATGGGATCGGACATCAAAATTTCCCTGAATTCGTCCGCACTTGGTATCTGACCTCGGTACAGACGAAAGTTGTCCCCATTGTGTATCATACGTAAAAATGTATATATCCGTACGCATAGGCTAATTGTAATCTCTTGGAATTAACCCAGTTAATTGAAATATTATTGAAGAGCCGGTCGCTTATTACTTGGCTTAATAGCTATCGAATGTCAAAACGTAGAGAGGGCAGCGACTGAATCATAGGTAAGTACTTATCTGTACTTATGGATGCCCTTTTTGGAATCGTGCCAAAATATTCAGGGCCTTGGCTCACAGGGTGCGCAGAAACAGAATGCCAAAATGCTATGCGAGACAATCATAAAGATAGACTTGTTGGATTAATTGTCGACCTTAGTCTGGGCACCATGCACTCGTGTTTTAGTTTAGGATAGCATTATTGTTTAATTGCGTTATAACGTTATAATTAATAGGCTGTACAGGATAAGATATTTAAGTAGCTAGAAATTGTACCTAGAGTCCTCATATGGTTACAAGCCTTGAGTGTGTGCTGCTCTGGCCAACCACGAAGTATACAATTGCACCCTCCGTTTAATTCACAAGACTAGACAAGGGAAGCGAATAACGAAAAAATTTATCGAAGTGGTAGGTTCCGTCCTCATTGTGGATCATACCTCCCTACCGACGGTCCCCTCTCGTCCCCACATAATATCGGACCATCCGGAATTTTGAACCATTTTCGTCCCCATTACGATCACACATAGGGCACTTTTTGGAGGCCAATCTGTCCCCATTATGACCGTACCTAAATAGGGATATGCCGGGGGCCTAACCTGAGATCCCAACCGCTGGTGATAAATTCTTGAAAATATTACACGACACTGATATGCTATTATATGTTATATAAAATAAAACTAATCAAGTTGAAGACTTCACAATTGGCCAAGGATGATCGACCTGCCAAATCGGCCATGGTTGCCGAGGGGGCCTACTCGACTTGCCAAATTTGCGACATTAATGAGTCACTACACTCATGATATCTTCTCTGACTCTTCAGTCAAAACAAAAAGTATGTTGTGGCACTTATGCAGGTTATTGATTCGTGAAAGTTTGATTCAATCGTAGTTGCGAGATGGAAACGAAATACCTGTACTCGGGTTTGGTATGATTTCGAACAAGCACCGCAACCAGATACAGAATTGATCGTGCGTTGCCGCAGGGACCTATGAGCTTGATGGAATAGACGCCTATCGAGGTGTTCTATGCGCTTTGGAGGTCGGTAATCGTCCTGTAAGACTTCTTGATTTGTTGATCGTTCCTGCAGGCAGGCTACCGTCACATTGTAAGTGATCATTTTTACAAAGTCGGCGATATATCAATTTGAACCACAATCATGTTGAACTCAGGACTCAGCAGCTTGGTACGAGAACGAAATGGAATGCGGACAAGCCATTCTTGATTTCTGCAAATCTTCTGGCATTTCTCGATCTGAAATTTTCTTCACCACCAAGCTCAAATCGAACAACGGCTACGACAGGGTCAAGAAGGCCATACAAAGGTCCCTGGATGAATGCGGTCTTGGTTACATTGGACTTATATCTTATACATGGACCCATCGGTGGACCACAAGCCAGGAAAGAAAGCTGGCGAGCAATCTGCGACGCACAGAAGGAAGGCAAGTTGAGAAGCATCGGAATCAGCACGTTCGGAGTTGGTCACATGCAAGAAATTGTCGAGGCCAAGCTCCCACTACCAGTTGTTCACCAAGTTAGTGCATGAACTGTGTCGCCGGCACCCCTGTGCTAACACGCTTGTCTTGCGCAGATAGACCTGCACCCTTTTATGGCTAGAACGGACGTAGTTGCATTTTGCAAGAGGCATAATATTGCACTTGAGGTATCCACGTCACTTGTATTATGATTATACAAATCTGAGTCATTTATTCTGTCGCAGGCATGGGCTCCGCTCGTTCGTGGCCTGCGGTTCACACACCCATCAGTGGCAAAACTTTCCGAGAAGCATGGCAAATCCCCCGCGCAAATCCTGCTCCGTTATTCTTTGCAGAAGGTACCCTTTTGACAATTTTTTGATTGATCTTCTGTCCTCTAGACTCAGAAGTTGTCCGGCGTTTAGGGATACATTCCGCTCCCAAAATCCTCGTCGAAGGAACGAATTGTTGCCAATACTCAGCTGTTCGATTTCGAGCTTTCTAAAGAGGAAATTGATCATCTAGACACTCTTGACGAAGGTAAGCACTGAGATTCGTTTAACGTGGCGAATACTGAACACTGGATAGAGCTTGTTACAGATTGGGACCCAACGAAATGTCCTTGAGGAGGCTTAGTTATAACGGAAGTATCCCCGAGGATCAAATCACCTAGTTCCGCCTTGTACGGATACCTTCAAACATCCTTAAGGGGCTTGTCACCCCTTCTCCCGCCTAGCCACCGCCTCTTGCGACTACTGTAGCTTCTAGGTGCACGTAAGCCAGAGTTCGTCAGCCAAGAGTCCGTCAGCCACATCATCAGAATTCCGAGCATCATTCATCTCGGAATGTCGGTGCGGAGCCTGTTCGCTGAGACGAAAGCCGTTCATTCTTCTTTGATCCGTTGTATCTGCGCTGCACTATTGTGGGGCAGATGTTTGCCTCGTGTTTCTCCTCTGTGGCTTCGGAGCGGTAACAAGTTGCTTCTGACTATAGATGCCTGCACGACATTTACTATCGAACCATTCTATGTGGCGGGTAGAATGTTCACGACCTAGAGTTATCTTGTGCTTTAGGGTCCTTCTGCAACTACTATGAAGTGGAAGTAGGGTAGGGAGACCAGCCATTGATCCCGAGCCCGAACTTGGTTAATGGGTTTGATTTTCTCCATTCAATTATTTCACAATAATGAAAGGCCATCGTGATGAACGCCGTTTACTGGAAGTAGTGAGTTGTGAAATATGACGTCGGCAAGATGGAAACAACGAAGTCAAAGACCGGAACCCATATTGGCGTAATGATACATATCAAAACCTCGATACCGATCATTGTGCCACAAGTCGAACGCTCGGTACAAGTAAAGTTAATTACCGATCTGCCGATCATCGATCAATACCCGGCCCGAATCGGGATCGTAGAACCGCAGCAGCAACTGAAACGTCGTGCTCTTGCCCGCGCCGGAAGGACCCACGAACGCAATGGTTTCGCCCGCCGCCACGTCGAGGCTGAAGTTGGCGAGCGCGGCGCTATCGGGACGCGATGGATAGTGAAAGGTGACATTGTCGAAGCGCAGGCTGCCGGTCACGCGCGCCGGCAGATCGACGGGGTGCGGCGGCGCGCCGATGGTCGGCCGCGCCTGCAGCAACTCGCTCAAGCGCTCCATGGCGCCGGCGGCGCGCTGTATCTCGCCCCACATTTCGGTGAGCGCGGCGGCGGAACTGCCGACGAAGCCGGCGTAAAGCAGGAACTGAAAAAGTTGCCCGCCGGTCATCGTGCCGGCGAGAACTTGGCGCATACCCAGCCACAGGACAAACGTGATGCCGGCAAACACCAGCATGATTCCGATCGCCGTGAGCGAGGCGCGCACACGCGTGCGGCGTATCGCGGTGCTGAAGCTATCCTCGACTGCGTTGCGGTACCGTTGGCTCTGCAGTTCCTCCAAGGTGAACGCCTGTACCGTCTGGATCGCGTTCAACGTCTCTCCCGCAAGCCCGCTGGTGTCGGCAATGCGGTCCTGAGAGGCGCGCGACAAGCTGCGCACTCGCCTGCCGATGACGATGAGCGGAACCACCGTGATCGGAATCAGCACCAACATGATGCCCATCAGTTTTGCGCTGGTGAGTCCCAACATGACCAGCCCGCCGATCAAGCTCAAGGACGAACGCAGGATGATCGAGAGATTGACGCCGGAGATGGCTTGAACCAGGGTGGTATCGGTGGTCAAGCGCGACAGCACTTCGCCTACTCGAGTGGTCTCGTAAAACAAGGGATCCATGCGCACGACGCGCCGGTAGACGGCCGAGCGCAGGTCCGCAACCACGCGCTCGCCCAGCCAAGTCACCAGATAGAAACGCAGCGCCGCAAACACTCCAAATATGACCGACGCGGCCAAGAAACCGATCAAATACCGATCGAGAGTGCTCGAATCCTTGGCGGCGACCACATGATCGATGAGTTGGCGCAGCGCCACCGGCAATGCCAGCATGGCAACCGTTGCCACCAGCAGGGCGCCCAAGGCCGCGATCATCATGCCCCGGTAGGGCCGGAGGAACGGCAGCAGCGCGCGCAGGGGATTGAGCGACTTGGCGCGGGGACGGTCGGCGTTGGTACTCATAGCCGCCATGATCCCATAACTCCATGGGTATCGCGGGGTATCGCGGGGTATCGCGGGGTATCGCGCACCCGCGGGTATCGCGGGGTATCGCGCAGCCGCCGGCGAGCCGAACCGCGAGACGTCCTCTCGGCCGTTGCGCGCCGACAACGAAGGCATGGGTTCCGATCCGGCGGTAATTGCCTTTCAGGCCACGGGCCGTTAAGGTGACCGTCTCACGGGGATTTGGGCGCCTTGAGCGAAGCGTATTCGTTCAAATAAAAATTGGGGACACATCATGCGGGGATGCCGGAAAAATCACGAGTTGCAGAAGGGCCACGATTGGATGTTGTCCGTGAGTGCGCTGTGCGTTGCCCTCGCCGCCCTGTCGCCGGGCCCGGTGCGCGCCGATGCGGCTGCCGCCGACGAAACAACCGGCCCGTTGACGGAAATCGTGGTGACGGCGACTCGTCACGAAGAAAGCCTCAGCAAGGTTCCCATCAGCGTCACCGCAATGACGCAGGAAGCCCTGGATATCCGCGGTGTCAAGGACTTCCAGGACGTCGCCCGTTTCACTCCCGGAGTCAACATCGACAATTCGGGTACGAACAACATCTCGATTCGCGGCATCGCCTCCACCGGCGGCGCCGGTACCACCGGCATTTATCTCGATGACACGCCGATTCAAATGCGCGCGCTCGCGTTCAACCCGGACGAGGCACTGCCGAAATCCTTCGATATCGACCGCATCGAGGTGCTGCGCGGCCCGCAGGGTACTCTGTTCGGCTCGGGTTCCGAGGGTGGCACCGTCCGCTACATCACCACTCAGCCCAGCCTGACGAAGAGCAGCATCTACGCCCGGGCAGAAACGTCCTACACCCAGGGCGGGGACCCCAGCTACGAAGCGGGCGTTGCCGCCGGCACGCCGGTCATCGACGGCACGCTCGGCGTGCGCGCCAGCGTTTGGTACCGGCGCGACGGGGGCTATATCGATCGCATCGATCCGGTGACGCTCGCCACCGACCAAAAGAACGCCAACTACGATCAGACCATGCTGCTGCGGCTGGCGGCGGTGTGGGCGCCCTCGGAGCATTTGACCGTGACTCCAAGCATTTACTACCAAGACCGGTATCGCAATGACGTCGAGAGTTATTGGCCCCTGTATTCGAATCCCAGCAAGGACCGGTTCGTCAACGCCGACCCGACGCAGCGCTCGGACCCGGATCGCTTCTACTTGACCGCGCTCAAAGTCGAGGCAGACTTGGGCGCCACGAAATTGATTTCCAACACCTCTTACTATCACCGCCAAGAGGAAACCGGTTACGACGGCACCTTGTACAATTTAGGCTTCTACCAGACATTTTTCGGTCCGGGCTACACCGTGCTGGACCCCTTGCTGCTCGACAACAACGGCGTGCACCTGCCTGCGGGCGCGACGAATTACCGATCGCCGGCGTCGGTCCAAAACTACCAGCAGAACATCACCGAGGAAATCCGCCTGCAGTCGAACGATCCGGCAGCCAAGCTCATCTGGACCACGGGAGTGTTCTTCAGCGTCAATCGGCAACGCTATCTGGAGCAGATTCACGACCCGCTGCTGAACGAACTGACTTTGGCGACCACCGGCTCGAATTACACGGATATATTCACCGACGTCAACGGCAATCCCGTGCCCTACGATCCGACGTATCCTCAAGATTCGTACTTTTTGCTGACCAATGCCAAGGATCAGCAGGCGGCTGTCTTCGGCGAAGGCACCTACAGCTTCACGGATCAATATAAATTGACGGTGGGCGCGCGCTTCTCGCAATCCAAGTATTCTTTCACTTCGCTGACCGGAGGCCCGCAGCTTTTCAATGCGACCACGTCGGTGGGCGCGAACAAAACCGAGAATTCATTCACGCCCAAGGTAAGCTTTTCCTATCAAATGGATCCGCGGAACCTCTACTACTTCACGTACGCGAAGGGATTCCGTCCGGGCGGCGGCAACAATCCCGTGCCCTATGCCGCCTGCGCCTCGGACTTCCAAAGTTTCGGCATTTCCGGCGCGCCGTTGACGTTCAATTCAGATACGGTCAACAGCTTCGAAGTGGGAGCCAAGAACAATATCGACAACCGCGTAAAGATTGCCAGCAGCATCTACTACATCCGTTGGAACAACATCCAACAGACCGTGATCCCGCCGGTTTGCCAAATCTCCTTCATCTCCAATCTGGGCCAGGCCGTCGCCAAAGGCTTGGACATTCAAGCTGAAATCGCCATTACCGACGCTTTCACGGTGGAACTCGCGGCCGGCTACACCGACGCCCGCTACACCAAGGACTCGCGCTTGGTGCCGTCCGAGGAGCCTCCGGTGGTAAGGAGCGGCGATGCGATTACCGGCCAGAGCGCGCAGCCCGGCGCGCCGTATACCGCCACCATTGGCCTGGAGTACAAATTCTCGGTCCTCGATCACGAGTCGTTCATTCGCGTCGACGATGAATATGAAGGCAGGGCCAAGTGGCCCTCGCCGGGGCAGGACGCGAATACTCAACAGTACGACTCGGCGAACTATGTGCTGTCGTCGACCAACTTCGCCTCGGCGCGCGCCGGCATGAACTTCGGTGGATTTCAGGTCGCGGCCTTCGTCGACAATCTGGCCGACACGCACACGGTCACGAACTACAATTGGACCATCGATTACGGCGGCGGCCCGGCCTCTCGGCTGCAGCGCCAGTTCACCTTCCGTCCACGCACCGTCGGACTGTCGTTCACTTACCGGCATTGACCCGTCTACCGCGCGCAAGGGCTAGCCTTGCGCGCGGTAGACACTGTCGAAACGCGCCGCAGCAACGATGCCATGGTTGCCCGGCGCGTACTGCACCAGCCAATCACCCGCATTCCCTCGCAATAAATCGCCGCCCGCCGAGCGCTCGACGGTGAACGCGGCGGCCATGCGTTTTGCGAGCACCGGTATCGGGCGATTGCGGTATCGACCCGGCTCGCCCCATGATGTGGGCGCCTCAGGCTGATATTTCGCGTCGAAGCGATCGCGCGACACGCACCAACGGTCACCCGTCGAACCGGTCAGCAACGCATCGCCCGCGGCGTAGCGATTGAGCCCGACTGCACTCTCGAGAACCCCCGCCGCGACGGCATACTCGACCGACACGACTTCGTCCTTCACGACCCAGCACGCAGCGCTGTCCGCGGCGAGGTCGGGATTCTCCAGTTGCAACGCCATGCCGCATGCTATCCCATCGGCGGTTGCACCGGATTTTGCACGGTGCTACTGTCGAGAGCGGGTGTTATCTGACCATATAACTAATTTACGGGGATACGATGCCAGCCACTACATCAACGCCGCTGATTCAGCGGGTATTCTGGCAAGTGTTGTTTTTACGCACCCTTATAGCGGGCGCAGCCGCCTGCCTCGCAACTGCGACGCCTGCCAACGGCGCCGCCACCGAACCGGCCGCCGCCGGCGCCCTCGAGGAAATCGTCGTCACGGCGACCCGCCGCGAGGAAAGCATCAGCAAGGTGCCGATCAGCGTCACGGCCTTCAGCCAGGACATGATCGATCAGAGGGGCATCAAGGATTTCAATGACGTGGTGCGCTTCACCCCGGGCGTGTCCATCGACACTTCTGGCACCAACGCGATTTCCATCAGAGGAATTTCCTCGTCCGGCGGCGCCGGCACGACCGGCATCTATATCGACGACACGCCCATCCAGATGCGAGCCGTCGGATTCAATCCGGACGACACCCTGCCGAAAACCTTCGACCTTGATCGGGTGGAAGTGTTGCGCGGCCCTCAAGGAACGCTATTTGGTTCCGGTTCCGAAGGCGGCACCGTGCGCTACATCATGAACCAGCCGAGCGTCACGAAGGAATCGACCTATGCGCGCGCCGAGGCCTCCTATACGCAGTACGGCCAGCCGAGCGGCGAAATCGGGGTGGCCCACGGCGGACCCATCATCGACGATGTGCTCGGGTTTCGCGCCAGCGTCTGGTACCGCTACGACGGGGGTTGGATGGACCGCATCGACCCGACGACACTCAATGTTGTCGACCGCAACTCGAACCACGCCAATACCATTGCCGCACGTCTGGCAGTGCTGGTGCAGCCCGTCGAGGCTCTCAAGATCACGCCGAGTTTTACGTATCAGAACTCGCGCAAGCACGATATCAGCAGCTTCTGGCCCGCTTATTCGGACGTGGGTAACGGCCTCTTCATCAATGGCACTCCGGAGCAAATGCCCAACCCGGACGAGTACTACTTGGGCGCGATCAAGGTCGAAGCGACCAGCGTATCGTCCATCTTGTAGAAGTAGACGAGATCGCCATTCGGGTCGACGAAGCCGCTGCCGTCCCAGCCGATTTCGTCGATGGGGAAAATGGAGGCGTCGATGCCGGCCTGCTGCGCGGTGTCCTGCAGGTAGGTGACGG
>Ga0137418_10004073_pt1 | contig 13414 bp, 12 predicted proteins | sample CZODoug3_1_2_16f_FD_122242 | JGI IMG/M metagenome (GOLD analysis project Ga0137418, IMG submission 122242) | Vadose zone soil fungal communities from Angelo Coast Range Reserve, California, USA - CZODoug3_1_2_16fungal (Hybrid Assembly) | ecosystem: Environmental > Terrestrial > Soil > Vadose...
ACCGCGGCAAAATCGTTGCACCCGTTTCGCTCGACGCCGAAGCTCCGCTCTTCTTGATGTACACCAGCGGCACCACTGGAAAGCCGAAAGGCTGCCAGCACCGCACCGGCGGCTACCTCGCCTACGCCGCGGGAACTTCCAAGTATTATCAGGACATCCATCCCGGCGACGTCTACTGGTGCATGGCCGATATCGGCTGGATCACCGGCCACTCCTACATCGTCTACGGCCCGCTGGCGCTCGCTGCCACCAGCGTTCTGTACGAAGGTGTGCCGCAATTCCCCGATGCTGGCCGCCCGTGGCGCATCGCCGAACGCCTGGACGTCAACATTTTCCACACTTCGCCGACCGCCATTCGCATGTTGCGCAAAGCCGGCGCCGACGAACCGCCCAAGTACAAATACAAATTCAAGCACATGACCACCGTCGGCGAACCCATCGAACCCGAAGTCTGGCGCTGGTATTACGACGTGGTGGGTAAAGGCAAAGCAGCAATCGTCGATACCTGGTGGCAAACCGAAACCGGCGGATTCTTGTGCACCACCAAGCCGGCGCTCGATCCAATGAAGCCCGGCAGCGCGGGCCCCGCGGCGCTCGGAATTTATCCGGTGATTTGGGATGAAAATCGCAATGAAGTGAAGCCCGGCCAAAATGCCGCTGGAAATATCTGCATTCGTAATCCGTGGCCGGGAATCATGCAAACCATTTGGGGCGATCCCGACCGCTTCACCAAGCAGTACTACGCAAAATATTGCAAAGACCCGAACAGTACCGACTGGCGCGACTGGCCGTACTTCGCCGGGGACGGCGCGATGGTTTCCGCCGACGGCTACTACCGCATTCTGGGCCGCGTCGATGACGTGATCAACGTCGCCGGACACCGCCTGGGCACCAAAGAAATCGAATCGGCGTGCCTGACCGTTCCGGAAATTGCCGAAGCCGCAGTAGTTCCCGTCGTCGACGAAATCAAGGGCCGCGTTCCAGAAGTCTACATTTCGATCAAGCCGGGTTTGATGCCCAACAAGCAGATCATTGACAAAGTCACCGCAACCATCGAAACCATGATCGGCAAAATCGCTCGGCCGAAAAGAATTCACATCGTGCCGGACATGCCCAAAACCCGCTCCGGAAAAATCATGCGCCGGGTGCTGGCGGCCATTTCCAACCGTATGCACACTGGCGATATCACCACTCTAGCCAATCCCGATATCGTCGAACAGATCCGCGAACTGGTGCAGGGCCGCGTCACCACTCCATTAAGCGACGGTCCGGCCGACATCAAGCTCTTCGGTGAAGAACAGTAATCTCGATTTCCGGAAAATTAAGCGCGTGTCGAGTGGAAGAATCAGCGCCTCCACACAGTGCTAATGCTTACGAAGTTCCTTGCGCTTCTTGGACTTTTTCCACTTTTTCACTTTTTTTTCCAGAAACTCCATCAGGAACCCGTGCAGAGACATGTCCTCTTCGCTCGCAAGCGAGCGCATCTTGCTGACAAGTGTCCGACGCAACCTGAATCTGAAACGGACTTTGCGCCCTGCCGGCGGCTTCTTGGCTTTCATCGAAGTCTCAATTCAATAGGCCGGGAATTCGTCACTGGCCTTGGAGTCGCAACTCGAAGTCCGAACTTGTGGATTTCTTGTTCACGCGCTGAAAAAGAGAAAGCGCTAAACCAAGAAAATCAAGGAGACCGAAGTTTCATTTTGTGCCGCACTGCGCTTGCACCGCCAGCACGACATCGGCGTCGAATTGCGCGGAAGGCCAGCCGTGCGTGGAACACACCTGGGCGGCGGTCAAGCCGAGCGCGCCGCGGAAATCCGACCCGTCAATTTGCGCTCCATCCATCAAAGCGTCACGTAATACTGCGCCTGGGAACTGCGCCCCGCGTAACACCGTGTTTCGCAAGTCTGCTCCAAGCAAGGTGGTTCCCTTGAATTGCGCGCCGGAAAGTTGCGAGCCGGCCAGCTTGGCCCCGGATAAATCGGTGAGTTCCAGGTTCGCCAGTGAAAGATCGGAATCCTGCATTTGCGTATCGCGCAAATCGCTGCGAGTCAGATCCGCGCGCAACCAATTGGTACGCCGCAAGTTTGCGCCGTAGACCGATGCTCCGCCTAGTTTCGCGCCCGTAAAGGTCGCACTTTGAAAATTGGCGTAGGTCATATCGCTGCCTCGGAGGTCCGCGCCGGTCAAGTTCGCGGAGCTGCCATCGGCGGAAATAAACAGCGCATGGTCGGCGCGCGCGTGATCCAGAATCGCGTCGCGCAAATGCGCTTCGCGCAAATTGGCGTTTCGCAAATCGGCTTCCGTGAGATATGCGCCAACCAGATCGGCGCGCCACAAGCGGGCGCCGCCCAGAACAGCGCGGTAGGCGCGGGCGTAGCGCAGACTATTTTCGTTGAGCTTGGCGCCCGCCCCGTCACCCGGGGCGTCGCTCGCACTCGCGGCTCGCGCGTGCGGAGGCACCAGCGTCGCTTCGGTCAAATCGGCGTACGGCCGGTAGCCCACCAGACGAAATGCTTCCGATGCCCAGCGCAACGGGCTGGCGGAAAAATAGCGTGAAGCGTTTTGGTCGGCCGGTACGCCCAGAATTACGCCAAATGAAAGTGCCATCAGCACTAGTCCGGCCAACAATGGAGTACGCAAAGTCACTAATGCCAGCTTGCCGACGCTGCGGGTAGTGGGACGTCGCAACTCGCCGCTGCGCACCAGCCGGCTGACCACCGAAGGCAATCCGGTAGCAACGCTGACGCTGAGCACAAAGAAAAGCACGTGCAGCGAAGTGCCGCGTAAATCCTGGCGAACCAGATAGCGCATCCACAGCAGTGCCACAGTCGCCGGCACCGCCCAGTAGGCCAGCAACGAGGCAACCACGCTCTCAATTCCGGAAACCGGCGTCTTGGATTCGCGCAGCCAGCGGAAATGCCGCCGCACCAGACCCATTAAATACCACGGCCCGCCACGCTCAACGGTTTGCCCATCGGGGAAAACCGCGGGTAACGCGGACATGCTGCTCCATACCCGCAACAGCAAAAACTGAAACCGCACGAAAACCACCAGCAAAGCGATCGGCGCAATCAGATAGAACGCGTTGATCGGCAACGCATTTCCTAAACGCGCGATAGTCACGGTTTGGCCGTCCAAGATCAGCCGGGCGTCGGTGGTCGTAGCCACACCGGCGGCACACAGCGCGCAAACTGAAAGCATCAGCAGATAAAACCAGCGTGCCGTGCGTGTGGCTTCCCAAACCGCTTTCGAGCCATCGATCGAGGAGATGGTTTCCGGGAGCATGGCGTCATAAAGGTTGGCGCCACCAAGCCGGCCGAGCCAAAGTCCTTCGACTCCGTACAATGTCGCGCCCATCAAGTTCGCGCCGCGCAATTCCGCGCCGAGCAAATTGGCGTTGCCTAGATCGGCCTGCACCAGCGAAGCGTGCCGCAAATCGGCCATGGAAAGATCCGCGCCGCGAAGATTGGCGCGCTGTAGAAAAGCGCCTTGCAGATTCACGCCAGTCAGATCAGCGTTTTCCAGATTCGCGCCGCACAGATCGGCCTTGGTTCCGGCTTCCCCGCCGGACTCCACCCAGATGCGGTGCTGGTCAAGAATGGAGCCGAGTTCCAGCATCCCGCTTTCACCGGCGCCGGCAAAAAACTTTGCGCTTGCTGCAGCGGTTTCGCTGCGCTCGGCGGCTTCGATAGCCGCTTCGCTGACCTCAATGTTTGCTGCTGGGTTGGCTGCTGGCGCAACCACCGCTGAAGGTTTGGGAGCGGTCGCGGAAAGGTTCGGCAACTCTGGCGCAATGGAGACTCCCGAAATGGTGACTCGCGAAATGGCTGCGGCCAGTTGCTGTTCCTGTAGCGCGGCTGGCTCGTTTTTGGCCAGCGCGGCGATGGCTTGTTCCACTTCCGCGATGCGCTTCAGTGCGTACAATTCCTCGGGCGTCGCCATTCTTTCGGTCTGGCGCCCAGTAGTAGTTTTCGGCGTAACGAGTAACTCTTGAGCCGAACTATCCGGCATGGTCGATCCCCTGTCTGCGTTCCGCCGGGCAGACAGACCGGCGCGAAATAAGCTGCAAAGCTGATGATGGCCGAGTGGGTGGGGATTGTCTGCTGTTCTAAAGGTCAGGCTGTGCAAATACGACATCTTTGCGGAATCGGGCTAGAACAGCGGAATCGAGGCGAATGATCAGTTCGGGAAAAGCGGGGAATATTGGGGAAAATCGAGGAAAAATGCGGGAGAAAAAATTACGCCGGGGCGCTTCGCTGAGGGGCCAAGGCACCCCGGCCTTATTCCTGCACGCCTCCGCAGTGAGCGAGCAAGAAAACTGTGGCGGTTTGGAAAACCGCAAAACTCTTTTTAGGTCAGGGTTTGTAACTACAACTTCTTCCACTCGGGGGCTGTAAGTACACCCCTGAAACCCTGAAACATATTTAACTCAGGGTTTGTAAGTACAAACCCTGAAACCCTGCAGAGAAAACCAGACTAGCGTTCTTCTTCGCCGCGCAAAAATTCGTAGCGCTCGATGGCGGCAACCACTCCGACGGACGTTTCATCGCGGGACTCGGTGCGTTGCACGCGGCCGAGGCAGCGGACGCGTACTGGGCCCGCGAGAGTGATCTCGTTTGGAAGCGTGAGAAGGATTTCAACGGGCGAACCTTCTTTCACGTCTTTGCCGAGGAAGAAGTAGACCCCGCGCGAACTGACATCGCGGGATTCGGTGCTGGTTTCCCCAACTGCAGCTCCGGTGGTCCAACGGACCGTCAATGGGAGCCGCATGGTAAAGCGTTGGGTGGTGCGGCGTTCAGAGCCCGACAAGGGAGAACCTCCTCGAATGATGGATGAAGTGTAGCCGGGGTAGGTCCAGGGAACAATAGGCCAAGAGGTACAAATTAAAGGCGATAACGGGCGGTACCGAGGTACTAGGAGGGAGCGGGAGTGGCCAGTGAGCAGCGACCGGCGATCAGTGAATCCGTGCGGTTTGCCGTTCGCCGTTGGTCGTTCGTCGTGCCTAGACTCGAGACCGGAACGTAGCTTGCGGGGTGCCCCCCTCCCCCCTGTTTTTGGTAAGTGTTCATTCTAAAGGTGGTTAAAGTGCTTTGTTTTGATACAGTTTTGCAAGTGCAGATTGTAAAGGACTTAGCCGATGGTTTCGATGGCGCGAGGAGGTAGCGGGATGCCGGAAGGCGTACAGGAGGCGTCGCATTAATCACGAACGTATAATATCACCAAAGGCACGTGGTCGTCGATGAAAATCGGTTGGAAAACGTTCCTGTTCCCGAGTTTCCTGACGACTACGTCGGGCGCGATTACCATCAGTATTCCCTGGGCTATTTCCGCGCTTGATTCGGAAGGTGTATCGGATTCTAGTTCTCGGCCACTTGTATGTAGAATTTTCGCGTGAGATGGTGGGGGTGCCCGGATTTGAACCGGGGGCACGGTTTTAGACGCTATTTGTCAGTTGTTGGACCCAAGTTGGACCCAAGTTTCTTGCGAAGGCGGGGAACAAACCTTTACCCAAACCTCGGACATGGGTTCGACTCCAACCCAGATAGTTCCCAGAAGCGGACTTCTCGGGAGTCAGTGAGATTTCACTTGAACGAATAGTTTATCAAGCATTTAACGGTGAGTGACTTCAAGCCCCGAAGTCAGCGAAGTGTAGACACTGCGTTCACACTGTGAACCGATAGCCTTTTCCGCGGACGGTCTGAATGTGCTTGGGATTTTGAGGATTGTCGAGTTTCTGGCGGAGCCAGGCAACGTGCACGTCAACGGTCCGTGAAGAAACATCGCTGTCGTATTCCCACACCCTCTGGAGGATCTCTTCACGAGGAACCACCCTGTCGCGATGGTTCACCAAGTAGCGCAAAAGCTGAAGTTCTTTGGCTGCAAGACTGACTGGATGGCCACCCTTCACCACTTCCAATCGCTCGAAGTCCACATCGACATCGCTGAAGCGGAAGGTTCGCACGGCAATCCGTTTATCCTTATGCACGCGACGCAACAGAGCTTCCACGCGGGCGAGCAACTCCGCTGGATCGAATGGCTTAGCAAGGTAATCGTCGGCACCGAGCTTCAAACCAACGACTCGATCGACGATTTGATTCTTTGCCGTGAGCATGAGAATTGCAGAGTCGATGCCTCTTTGCCGCAATTCCCGGCAAACGTCTAATCCCGTTTTCTTGGGCAGCATGACATCGAGAATGACAAGGTCGAATTCGCGGCCAGCAGCCTTCGCGAGGGCCGCTTCGCCGTCCGAGGCAGCGTGGACCTCGTAGCCCTCCGTGATCAGGAGATCGGAGATGGTCATGACGAGCCCGGGCTCGTCCTCAACGAGAAGAATGCGCGAGTTCATTTTGCGACTCTTGGGGCACGGCTGGAATTCTGACGATAAATTCGACACCTTCTCCTTGCTTGCTCCTCACACTGACCGTACCGCCGTGAGCCTCGACAATTTTCTTAACCAGACTCAATCCCAGTCCTGTTCCATGAATCTGATCCTGCAAGGCGCGCCGGCCACGGAAAAATGAATCAAAAATGTGCTCAAGCTCCTCCGGAGGAATGCCGGGGCCGCGATCCGCAATGCGAATCTCTACAGTTGAGCGCCCGCCATTCTGTGGCACCGACGCGATGATGCCAATCCAGTTATTTGCCTGCGTGCCGTACTTCAGAGCATTGTCGAGGAGATTGCGTAGAGCATGTTTCATCGCAACTTCGTCCGCGAGCACCAGGGGCAGGCCCGGTTCGATTCGTTTTTCAACAACGAGTTCCTGGTGTTCGAGTGCTATACGCGCCTCTTGCACGCTGCTTTCGATCAACTCTTCGATGGCGACCGGCACGCGTTCCTGGAGCACCCGTCCCGCTCGCACGTTACCATAGCGGAGGACCTGTTCGACCAGAGCGGACAGCTTCTCGCTCTCGCTTTGAATCAACGCTCCATAACGGGCGACTTGGCCCGGCCGATTGGCCAGATTGCCTCTCAAGTTATACGCGGCGGTGCGAATCACCGTGAGAGGGGTTCGTAGCTCATGAGAAACACCGGCCACGAAATTCATCTGCAACTCTGCCACGCCGTGCGCCCGACGGGAAAAACGAACCAATGAAGCGATAGTTGCAAGGATCAAGAGGAGGAGACCCGCAGAAAGAGCAAGATTGCGGCGACGAGCCTGGACAACGATCGCTTCCAGCGAGCCAGCATGATGATGCACTCGTAACAGCCAGAGACCGTGGCCGGAATCCGGCGGCGGAGAGCCAGAACGCTCAGGAGTGCCATCTGGGGAGGGAGGAGGAGCAGGCCGACCGCCGGGACCATCGGAGAAAGTGGGTGTTGGTGAAATCTCCAAGAGTTTGACTGAAGCATCCGGTGTCCAGGTGGTTCCATTACCGCGGCTGGAGGATGACCGGTAGATCAAGACATTGCGATTGGCGTCCAGCACGACCTCTGAATCGTAGTCGAGTTTCCCCGTCTCTCCAAGGTAACGGTTCAACATTGCCGGAATCAGTGTGCCTCCGATGAAATCCTGGTTCAGATCGAGCAACAGCCACTCTCGTTCGCTCAAGCCGCCTTCCTTCCGTGAATTGTTTTGTGCCGGGGCGAAACGCGGGAATTCCACCAAGGTGGAAGCCTGAGGGCGATTCGGAGTCATCGGACCGCCGCGTAGCTTTACAAGGAGGCGTTCTCGCATGGCGCTCCACTCCGGTGGCCAGTCGCTTCGCGAAAAACGGTTCCCTGCGCCGTCAGGAAATAACAAGATCAAGTCGTCCTTTTCAGGCACCGCTAAGGCGCTGCGCCGGACTACCTGATCCCCGGATTCTTTCCGGCGCCGGTATTGAGCCAAGTACGCCTCTTCTCGTCCCCGTCTTTCAATTTCTGAAGTCGTCGGGATATAGGCGTAACAAGCTGCCGAAATCTGGTCGTTCAGATTGCGACGCAACAGAATCAACCTGGATTGCAGGTCTTCCCGAAGTCTCTGCCGTTCGGCGCTGGCAACCTCCCCGATCCATTGGTATTGCAGAACCCCTAGAATTCCACAAAGGATTACGAGCAAACTCACGCCACTCCACGAAAGGCGGCTCTGCCGTTTGAGCTTTTCTAAATCCATGGACTGAGTCCTTGAGTTTTCCTTTTGCCAATGAACCTAATCAACGAGCATAAAAGGCTGCTTCGTAAAGAACCAGCAAAGCTTGTGTTAAGAACGTAAAACCTGTGTTTCCGGTCACAACTCGCGGAGTTTGCCACTCATCAATCCAAGGGACAGCCGGAACTTTAGGCGTCGATCCCAAAAACAGAAAGTGCACAAAAGGAACAGAAATGAAGAAACAGTTTGGCTTTACTCGATGGGGACTTTTCCTCTGGGCGGCGACGACCGCCGTATCGATTACCGTTACTGCCCGCGTCACGCGCTCGAATTCCTCCTCGACACAAACCCGAGTGAGCTTTGCGCAGGGCGCGCCAAACAGCCGTACCGACCAAAACGTTGCACGGGCGACCAGTGCTGCCTATCGAGATGGACTCTTCGAGGGGAGGCTAGCCCGGGAGCGTGGGAGCAAAGCGCATATCGCGGTGGGCCGGTGGTCGTCAGACGATGACCGTGCGGCATTTTCGGAAGCCTACGAGCACGCCTATAGCGAGGCGGGTGGCAAATAGAACTCCGGTTGTAAATGTTATGTTGATGGAGCATCGCGGGAGTATATCATCGGGCACTGTCCTGAGTGGATAAAGGTTTTGGGTGCCGCACCCTTCGAGTTTAAGGGTGCGGGTTTTGACTTGATGCGAAATCCGCTGCGACGAATTTACAGCCGAGGCCATCTCCATTTCGTGACGTTTAGTTGTTACCGGCGCCGGCCCTTTCTGGGAACAACTAAAGCGCGCGATCGATTCGTAAAAATACTTGACGAGGTGCGTTCGCGACACAAATTCCGGGTAATCGGATACGTGGTGATGCCGGAACACGTGCATCTGCTACTGAGTGAACCGGCGCGCGGAAATCCGTCAAAGGTTTTGCAAGTATTGAAACAGAAAGTTTCCCGAGCGCTGCACAGGAAAACGAAAAAAACTGTGTCTGAACAACTTCTCTTGGAATTTGCCCAGAGCGACACCAAGGATGAGCCATTCTGGCAACGGAGATTTTACGATTTCAATGTTTGGAATCCCCAAGAAGGTGAAAGAGAAGCTGGAGTACATGCACGGCAATCCGGTGAAACGGATGTTGGTGGAGCATCCGAAAGACTGGCGGTGGAGCGGTTGGTCGCACTATGCCAAGGGCGAAGCAGGAATGCTGAAGATCGACAATCTTGCGAGCACCGAGAAAAGTGCTGAACCACGAGAGAGCGTAAAGGAAAGTCAAAACCCGCACCCTTAAAACCGAAGGGTGCGGCACCCAAACCAACTCAGGAGTTTAAGGGGTTGCCACCCGCCCCGCCGCCCCGCTTCCAACTGGGAAAGCACAGCGAAGCGGAGATCATCGGGGCGTTGAAGCTACAGGCACCCAGAGGAAAAGGAACGGGTCTGAAGACCCGCCGCTACAAAGGCTAAGAAAAACCCGCGCCGATCTGGAGATCGGCGTTCCCGGGGATCTACGGAAAGCGTTTTTTGATTTTGAGATCGATGCCGAAGGTTCGGTTGTAATCGGCACCCGCCGACAACGTCATCCAGTACGGCAAAGTGAATTACCATCCGCGGCTAGTCGTTGACGTCTACGGTCCGGAGTGTTAGGGTGCGTGCTTGGTGAAGCACCCCGAAGGCCTGTTGGGCCAGCCAAATCCAAGGTAATTGAGTCCGGCGCTTCACTTCAGGTTGAGGAGGTAATCTCATGCCTGGTACAGCATTGGCGACCAGAATTCATCCTCTCTGCTACGAACACCATTCCGAGATGACGCTTCGCAAGTTTGCTGGAAATCGCTATGGGTTGGTCTATGCCTGCCACAAGCGTAAGTGTCTTGTACATTACAGCGTGTCGGACGGCTATTTTCTGGACTTACAAGAAGACGAAGTCGTAAACGGGCAATGCTCGACTCCTCCCCATCGATACTGTTGTAACGATCGCTATCCGATGTATTTGTTCGAAGTGCAGTCACAACATTCGAGCTTTCGCCTCTGGAGATGCCCGAAGTGCGGCGTGAATCATAGTAGCGGGCAGCTCACCTAAACGGCTAAGTCCGGCGGATCCGCTCGAAATTGCTCGCAGATTCCGGTCAGCCGGAGGGCCAAGCATTTAGGAGATGCGTCACTCGCGTGGGCAGAATTGGGTTGCTTCGTGACTCAAGTGGAAGGAGCGGCGAGTGTCGTTATGGAACGATAGGCCGGTTGTACCATTGCCTGTGCAGTGTGCCAATCCTAAACTGGCTCAAGACGGAGATTGGACACCCATTCGATGCGGACCTACCTGAAACTAAGCGCTGTGGCGATCGTGATATTCGCCGGCACACCCATTTGTGACCATGCACAGGAAGCGAAAGAGGCCAAACCGGCCCAAATCGGGTTTCCGTGGGATTGGAGCCATCACCAGGTGGTTTTCGCGAATACCAGGAATCCCGCCGTTTTAGAGCAGATCAAACGTGATCCGAGGCTTTTCCACCACTGGTTGAGACGGAATTTGCCATTGGTGCAGCGGAATCTGGTGGTGAGTTCGCCGACGCCTCCGTCAGCCAAGACGGGTAGAGAGGGTCGGGTGGTCAGCGGGAGACTCAAGCCACGACTCACGCAGGGCTTGAAACCGGATTGGAACACCAACGTCGGGACTGGCTCGGTGAATGCAAATGCGTTTCCGGCAAAATGGACTTTTGACGTGAATGCGACACCGTCGTGTACCACAGATTATGTGGCGTTTCCAACCGGCGCCAATGGTAGTGCGACGCAAGCTTCGATTCTGGCATTCAATCAGCTTTACACGACGCAGGGCTCGGTCGGCGGCTTGTGCAACGCGAATGGGCCGTCCGTTGCGTGGTCGTACATTAACGCTTCGTGTCCTACGGTGACCAGCAGCGACCCAATCAAGAGCTCGCCGTCACTTTCAAATGACGGGAAAAAAGTGGCTTGGGTCACCACCACGGGAAAAGTGCAGGTGCTGACGATCGGCACGACCGGAGCGAACGGTGTAGCTGTAACGTTGGGCGCGGCCATTGCGCCGGCCGCGGTTTGTGCTGGAGGGCTGATCAATAACGCGGTGCTAAGCTCGGTGACCCTGAATGGCTCGCCGGCCGTGACCAACTCGGCGGTTTTTGTGGACTATCAAAATGACATCGGTTACGTGGGGGATGACGGCGGGAAACTGCACAAACTCACGCCGTTTTTTAATGGGACGCTGGCTGAGGTGACCACCGGCGGCTGGCCGGTGACGGTTGCCAGCACGACCACCAAGATTTTGACAGGGCCGGTGTTCGATTCGGTGTCTAACAACATCTTCGTTGGCGATAATGAAGCCACTGCCGGAAACCTGTTTTATGTTCGACTCGCTGCCGGCTCGAGCGGAACCTGCAACGCCGGGTCGAACGGCGGGGTTCCACCTTGCGTCGGGAATACGGTTCTTGCGGTCTCCAGCAAGATGGGCGTTACGGACCCGCCGATCGTGGACTCGTCCAATTCCTGGGTTTACACCCAGACTTCGAACGCCGATGGAACCAACGCAAAAATCTACCAGACGAATACCACGCTTGGATCGGTTACAAGCTCCAATGTCGGTGGATTTAATGTGGCGGATCTGCATTCGGGCGCATTCGATAACACTTATTTTAATTCTGGGCCGACGAATGCCGGCTCACGATATTACGTATGCGGGCTTGACGCCGCGGGATCCTTAAGCACGGTGTACCAGTTTGGTTTTAGCGGCACTGGCCAATTGAACTCCGCAGCCACTGCGTCCGTCCTTGTGAACCACAATTCCGGCTCGCCATGTTCTCCGCTTACCGAGGGCTACAATCCTAACGTGACCGGCGGCGCCAAGGATTGGCTGTTTCTGGGTCTAGCGAACGGGGGCGGGCCCAGCGCCTGCCATAATAAACTCTGCGTCATGCAAATCGATATCACCAGCGCCCCGGCGACTCTATCGGTGGGCAATGCGGCGGTTTATAACCTGCCTGTGGGCATCAGCGGACTGATCATTGATAACGTCAGCACGTCGTCGCAAACTTCAAATATCTACTTTGTTTTTCTGGTCTCTTCTACATGTGGAACTGGCGGCGCGGGATTCTGCGCCACCAAGCTGCACCAATCTGACCTGCTTTGAAATACTGAATCGTCGACGAAATCAAGATTTAAACGAGCGGCGTCCACACCTGCATGGGAGAGGGTGTGCGATTGTTCCAGGCATAGTAAGGGATGAAGGTGAGTTGGGTTTTGGTGGATTTGCTGGCTGGGGCGGAGGCTGAGAAGTAGAGGCTCTTGCGAGCGTCGGAGGGTTGGATGGCGGCGCCTTGGTGGCGGAGGACGACTACGCCGTCGAGGAGATCTTTTTCGTAGGATTCGGTGAAGCCGTTTTGTGATGAGCTTTTCGATGCGGCTGCGATTGCGACCTGACTGACTTCGATTCCCTTTGGTTGGTCCAGTCCTTCCAGGCAATAGACGAGGGGGCCGCGTTGAACGGCGACTCGGCCGTTGTTTTCAATGACACGGGAGTTGGATTCGAAAAGCTGTGGCGTCATGTCGAATTCCAATTTGACGGTGTCGCCTGACGCCCAACGGCGGCGGATGGGCAGATACTTCGCCGGGCTTGGGCTGGCGATGGATTTTCCGTTGACGAGAGCGGTGCTGCGGTTGCTCCAGTCCGGAACGCGGACGTAGAGCGTGAATTCGGTTGGCGTTGATGGGCTGACTTCGAATTCGACAGTTCCCTTCCAAGGATAATCGGTGCGCTGAGTGACTTTGATGGGCGTGCCGTCTTCCAGATGCCAATCGAGAATAGAGTTGTGGAAGAGGTGGACGTAGAGGCCGTCCTTGCTGGTGCTGTAGAAGTAGCCGGGCAACGAGGCGAAGGTGCGTTCGAGATTGGGCGGGCAGCAGGTGGTGTCATACCACTCGTTGCGGATTTTTTCGTCGGCGACGGGATCGAAGGCCAGCGGGTTGCGATAGCAGTACAGGTTGCCGCTGAGCGACATGCCGGAATTGATGCCGTTGTAGAGCGCGCGTTCGATGATGTCGGCGTGACGGGCGTCGCCGGTGGCGGCGAGCATGCGCCAGTTCCACATCATGTTGCCGATGGCAGCGCAGCTTTCGCCGTAGGCTTGTTCGTTGGGCAGTTCGTAGGAGTTGCCGAAGGCTTCGCCGTCGCTGCGCGCGCCGACACCACCGTTGATGTACATCTGGGACGAGACGAGATCGTTCCAAAGCGTGGTGAGGGTTTTCCAGTAAGCAAGGTCGCCGGTTTCGAGGTAGTAGTCGGTGGCGCCGCAGCAAGCGTACATGGCGCGAACAGCGTGGCCTTGGAGG
>Ga0137418_10004074_pt1 | contig 13410 bp, 6 predicted proteins | sample CZODoug3_1_2_16f_FD_122242 | JGI IMG/M metagenome (GOLD analysis project Ga0137418, IMG submission 122242) | Vadose zone soil fungal communities from Angelo Coast Range Reserve, California, USA - CZODoug3_1_2_16fungal (Hybrid Assembly) | ecosystem: Environmental > Terrestrial > Soil > Vadose...
AGCGTACGCGGGAAAAACGCCGTCATTGTGGGGATTGTGGGCGATACCCGCTACGCAATCGGCGAAGCCCCGCAGCCGGTGCAATATTACCCGCTGGATGCCGGAGTGGAGACCGTCGGCACGCTTGTGATTCGCTCCAGTCTTGATCCAGAGCAGTTCGCTCTTCCGGTACAGCGCATCGTCTCGGCGATGGACCCCGATCTGCCCGTCTCCGATGTGCTCACCATGAACCAGTTGCTCGGCGAATCGACCCTGGACCAGAGCTTCAACGCGGCGCTGCTCGTAGCTTTTGCCACGCTCTCGCTGGTTCTTGCCGCGGTCGGCCTGTTCGGCGTGATGTCGTATATCGCAGCCCAGCGGACGACCGAAATCGGCATCCGCGTCGCCCTGGGTGCCAGGCGCGAACAGGTGATGCGGAAGATGTTGCTGGATGGAATGCGGCCCGCGGTCTTCGGTCTTGTCGTGGGACTCGCAGCCAGCCTGGAAGCGAGCCGGCTAATGCGCGACTTGCTCTACGAGATCAAGCCCCTCGATCCGGCGGTTTATGGCGCAGTTGCCGCGACGCTGCTCGCGGTGGCCGCGATCGCATGTATCGTTCCCGCGTGGCGTGCCTCGCGCCTCGATCCGATGCAAGCACTGAGAGCCGAATAGGCTGATATTCCGGCAATCGCCCGAGACACTGTCAGTTGGCGCAAAATCGCCGAGTGCTCACTGAGAGATCCATTGGAGGTTCGTTACCGATGACTCCTGGGCTAGGCACGGCCAATCCGGGAAGTAATTCTTATGTTGGCCCTTATGGCCTTTAGCTCTGGGTAGGGTCTCCGCGGCTCATGGTTATTCCTGGAGCCCTTCCAAAGCGCTGCTGACCTATTTCGAAGGCTCCCCGGTATCCTCCGCCACAATCGCAATCTGCCGCCGAATGCGATAGCGAATGGGATCGCCACAGGCTGTTAGCGCACGGTCCGTACAATCCCTCTGCAACACTTCGACCGGATTGTCCATGGTGGCCGAAAGAATTCGCCCTCTCCTCAGGGACACAGTAATGTCCGCCTCGAACGTCTCCTTGCCCACCTCGGCGGCGTATTTATCGCCCGGTTTGTTGCCTGAAGAGTCGGAAGACTTTTCCACTTCCATCCAGTTGTTAGCCGTGTCAGAGACCGGCGCGCGCATCCACTCAGCCGGCCATTGGATCGTAGATTCTTCCGGTGGAACATGGCGTACCACGAGCACAGCCGTTCCCGAAGTCTTGTCGACGGACTTCAACGTAATATCAAAATCGAGTGCATCCTGCCCCATGACGACATACGTCCCATCCGCCCAGGAATTGGGGAGGCCGTGCTTTACGTACGCGTGATCTCCCGCCTTGAGCAGCGTCTTCTGCCGCATGGCGAGCTGTACGTCCGAATAAAAGGCCCGCAGGTCTGTAATCGGCCCAATCAGAATCGGCTCTACTTGACTAAGGTCGGGAATGGAAAGGCCGTAGTCGGGAGCGAGAGATAGTGTTTCGCGAAACTGCTCGCTCGCGGGCGTGAGCGCCGTCGGCTGGCCGTTGACCTTAAGCTCGGACCACGCCAACTCCTCCAGGAACGCGCCAGCCGCATTTTTCTTGACTGCACCCGACACGCGAGCCTCATAGCGGATGTTGCGCACATGGCCTTCGTTGGTGGCCTGCATCTTGTATGCAACCGACTCACCTTCTTGATAGCGCCGTTCCAGAGGTGCAATCGTCTGGCTTCGGGCTGCTCCGGGGAAAATCGCGGGAAAGATGAGGATAAAGAGTGAGAAAGCAGGAAAGCTAAAGAGAAGGAGAGAGAAGGCGGCAAGCCGCGGTCGAGAGGCAAGAAAGAACCACGAAGTTCGTTGCGTCCGACTCATACGGGGACTCCGACTGCACCTTGAGAAGGGTTCGCTTCCGCCAGAGCATCCATAACACCATCCAACAAGATAGTACTGCACCAAGGGAATCGGGCAGGAAAGGTATTGGCCGCGCAGTTCACCGTATTTTGGGCACTCTACTTTAGACCCTTCACCAAATAGAGGTTGGCAAGATCCTGTTGGAACGAAGCAGCGAACGCCTTTCCGTCCGCGGAGATGGCCGCCGTGCCAATAAAGTTCGCGCCTTGTTCTGGAACTCTCAGTGTCCGCCAAGCCTCGCGGCGGCGGCTGGCAACATCGACGCGAGTGACCAGAATCGTGTCACCCTGAGGCTTGCGCAGATAAAGGTAGCGGCCGTCGGGGCTCCAGCGGGTCACAATCTCTCCACCTTCCAGATCGATCAGCGGCGTGGTTGAAGCCCCGTCGGGAGCGTCCAGCGCGGCGCCGAGCGAGAGATGTCTGCCTTCAATGCGGACGACTTCATGCTGATTCGGAGAAACCGCCGTCGCTCGGGTGCCTTCCGCCGTTATGGGCGTGGGCTGGTTGCCTCCGCTCTCGAGGTCAAAGGTCCAAGAGCGAATCGGCCGTCCGGGCTGGTTTGCAGCAAATAAAAGGTGGCGCCCATCCGGGAACCATTCCACCGATTCGTAATGCATGTTGCCGAAATCCAGCACCCGCGAGTCGCCCGGACCCGTGGGAAGTACCACCAGATGCGAGCCTCCGGGCTCCTGCCGGATGCACACCACTGACTTGCCATCGTGCGAGAGCGCGGGGCGGTTGCCGTAGCCCAGGCGCACTGCGGGTGAGCCATCGGTCTTGCGCAGGTAGATCGCGGCGTTGCGGCCCTCTCCGTTGGCCAGTTCCAGGAAGAGAATCTCCCTCGCGTCATCGGAAAGGGAATCAAGGTAGGATGCGTTGAGCCACGCCAGATCGCGGTTGGCGGGGCCATCGGGAGGCACGAAGAGGATACCGAGGCGGGAGTTGACGTTGTTGAGCAGGACGCGGCCATCGCGAGCCACATCCTGCAGAACAATCCATCCAGCGATCTGAAAAATGAGACGCTCGCGGCCGGAGAGCGAGACCGCGAACAGAGCAGGATCGCTGCTGGCATGGCTGCCGGAGAACCAGATTTCGTCACCTTTCGGAGACCACGCCAAACCGCCGATCCCTCGCCACCCGGCGGAGAGAAGCTGCTTGGGGTGAGCGGGACCAATAAGGAAGAGGTTGAAGTCGCCGATCTCCCCCATCTCGAAGTAAGCGATCAGCTTGCCGTCCGGAGAAACGCGAAGGAACTGCGGCGGCCGCACATCCGTCTGGTACAGCACAGTACCCACGGGATACTCCAGACGGTTGTGGCCTTCCACGCTGCGCACCACCGCCAAGGACTCCCCGTCGGGAGCCCAGTCCGCATCGGTAACATTTTCCAGAATCTCGCGGGGAGCCCCGCCACCCAGGGGAACTCGCGCTAGCGTCCCCGGACCCTCACCGCCAAGCAGTACCGCCATCTCTCCGGTGGCCGAAACCGAAAGTAGTTTCCCCGCCGTCGTACCCAAGGAACGCGATTCGCGGTTCCCGGGAATGGTGGAGAATAGCATCGACGGCGCGCCCTCCCAGCTCGCGCTGTAGACCACCGAATCCCCAGGCGCAAACAGTGCCGCCGTCACATCCCCGCGGCGAAACGTAAGCCGCTGAAATGCCGGAGGCGCGGGCGGAAGCAAGCGGTTGGCAAGATAGGCTCCGGGCAAAAGGCCCAGCAGCAGTCCCGCCACCAGCGCAAACGGCAGCCAGCGCGACGCTCTCAGCGACACCAATCGCCGCTTCGTAGCGCGCAGCATGTTGGCGCCGGTTGTGGTCGATTCCAGTTCCTGACGCAATTCTTCCAGCGCCACCTTCACGTCAGCCATGGTCTGCCAACGCCGCTCCGGATCCTTCTTCAGGCAGCGGGTCAGAATGCGCTCAAGTTCTTCCGGAAAATCCGGAATGGACTCCGAGGCGGGCGACGGTTCCTTCGACAGAATGGCGGAGAGCGTAGCAATCTTCGAAGCCCCAGTAAACGCCCGCCGCCCGGTGATTGACTCATACAACACCGAACCGAAAGAAAAAATATCGGATCGCGAGTCAAGCGTCTTACCCTCAGCCTGCTCCGGTGACATATAAGCCACCGTCCCCAGCAACGTTCCGTCCTCGGTCAGTGGCGACCCCTCGCCATGCATCGTATCGGCGAAGGCGTCCGTCTCGGACGTCTCGTTAAGTTTGGCCAGACCGAAATCCAAAACCTTCACCAGCCCTTGCGGCGTGACCATCACATTCGAAGGTTTGAGATCGCGGTGAACAATACCCGCCGAGTGCGCCGCGGCCAGCGCATCTGCAATCTGGATGTTGTACTTCAGCGCATCGCGAATGCGCAGCCCCTTGCTGCCGATGACGTGATCCAGAGTCTCACCGGCAATAAACTCCATGGCGATATAGCGCACAGTCTCGCCCTCAAGCTCAGCGGAGTTGATTGCGTAAATTGTGACGATATTGGGGTGATTCAGAGAGGACGCGGCCTTGGCTTCTTGCACGAAGCGCCGTTCCCGTTCCGCATTGGCAACAGACGACGCGGTCAGCACTTTCAGGGCAACAGGACGGTCGAGCGTCGAGTCGTGGGCTTTGTAGACGACACCCATGCCTCCGGCGCCGAGTCTGGACTCGATGCGGTAAACACCAAGGCTCTTGCCGATCATTTCGCCCCTTCGACGAAGTGCCTATCTTAGCCTATAGGGGGCGAAAACCGAATGTGGAAACCGAACTAATTTGCCCTTGAGAAAATCGATTGAGTCGGTAAGCTCGTGTGGCGCGGACACTCTTGTCCGCGTGGTCTTAGAGCCTTTAAGACTGAACGATTCAATCTCTGTTCAATCTCTAAGGATGAGCGATCACTAGCACACTCCGCGCCCTCCGCAGCACACACTCCAGCGCCCGCCTCACATTCTCCGGATCCAGTGCCGCAAAACTCTCGTCAAAAATCAGCACATCCGCGTCCTGCATCAACGCGCGAGCAATGTACAGTCTGCTGCGCTCCCCATGGGAAAGCTGCCACCCAGTCTCGCCAATCATCTGCAACATCCCCGCAGGCATCTTTTCCAGCAGCGGACCAAGCCCAAGCTCTTCGCAAATAGCCTGCGCCTCAGAATGGTCTTTCTGCGTAATCCATCCCTCACGGCCCATCAATAAGTTAAAAACAAACGTCCCAGTCAATACATGATTCTCATGAAACTGCGGCGCAGCCGCCACCGCACGCCGCCAGGCCTTCCCACCCAGCGTCTGCCGGTCCAACCCGCGCGCCAACAGCAGCCCAGACTGAGGCCGCAACATCCCGCTCAAAATAGAAGCAAAGGTCGACTTCCCCCCGCCAGACGGCCCCTCCAGCAGAATCCGGTCCCCCGGCCCAATCCGCAAACTACAGTGGTACAACACCGGCTCGCCCATCGCACGGTATCGGAACGTAATGTCACTGGCCTCAATAAATGTATCGCGAGCCGAGGTAGGGTCCAGCGCCAGAGCAGGGCTCCCAGAAGCCTCCGGCCGCGCCGCAGCCTGAAACAAAGGAGCCACCTGCTGCGCAGCAATCGCAGCCTCAGTAAGGCTCCACAATCCCCCAGCCAGCCGCCGGAACGCGCTATACGCCAGCAACAGTCCAGCAACGCTCAATGCCATCGAAGCTGGCGCCGACCCAGCCAGAAAAGCCGGAGCCAGAGCCGCCGTCCCCACAATCAGCCAGCCTCTCGGAATCGCCGCCGTCAAAATCGCAGCCAACCGGTCCGCCGCTCGCGATACAGCCTGATATCCCTCCAACTGCTGATCCTCGGCCAAGTGCCACTGTTCCCGCGGCTCCTGCGCCAAGCGCGTCCGATGCCCAGTCATGCTCTCGACCAAGGTCAACGTCATTCCCAATCGCGACTCGGTCCACCGTTTTTGCTCCCGAAAATAGCGCACGCCGAGCAGCACCGTCAGCACAATCCACAGCACCAAAACCAAAACCTGCCAAAATCCTCCAGCGCCCGCCGCGAGCACAACCGCCGCTAAAACAAATTCCACAACCGCCACTAGCGCCAGAAACCCCCCGCTCAGTGCCAGAGCCTCCAACGCTTCCGACTCCAGCACCCTACCCAACAGTTGTCCCGCTCCTTCAGTCCGAACCTCCTCCGGAAGCAACCGCAACGCACCAGCAAGCAACCGTTCCTTCAGCAAGCCCCCGCCAGTGATCGCAACCAACCCCTGCAGCCACGTGATCAGCCCCCGCAAGGGAATCAGCGTTACCAGAAGCAACACCCAACCCCACAACAACGTTCCATCCAACCGACCGGAAAGCGTCCCAGCACCGACAATCCACCAAGCCGCCAACCACAGGGCATACTGCAATAAGTGCGTGCCGGTCAGCAGAAGTATTCGTTGAGGGATCTTCGACAACCACAAAGAAAAAAAGAAGTTAGATCCAGGCTCAGTCCGCAGCAACCAAGCATGTGCCACCAGTGTCCCAGCCAGTCTCTGCCGCAGCATCGTAGCCCGTACCCGCGCCCAACGTCCCTGTCGAATCCCCACCGATTCCAGCAGACCGTTCAACTCATCGGTCAAGGGAGCCTCCACCGCCCCGCAAAGCTCAGTCCGAACCGCCGCCACCCCAACCCGCTCCTCGCGAAAATCCGCCGTCAAAATCGTATCGGCACGAAGGAGCGCCAGCAAACTCCCGTCAGACAACCGCAGCAAAGCCGGAGCCGCCGACCCCAGGAACCGCTCCACATCGGCATGCCGCACTTCCTCCGGCTCCGTATCCAGTCCCATCGCAGCCGCCGACGCTTCAATCCACCGCCCCAGCCGAGTCGGATCAGGATCCACAGCCGCAGGATTCGAAACGCTCCCACCCTTCGGCCGCAGCCCACTCCTCCGCGCCAAAGCATCCAGAGCCTCCGCCGCCCGGTTGGCAGGCCACATTTTGTCAGACGAGGTCATCGAGGGGGATGTCATCACGCGGGACGCTCCGAAGCTTCAGCCCGCGAGTCCGTCAGCGTGGCCTCTTCCATCCGGTACCGCCGCCAATCCCTACCCAATCCGCCCCGTCCCCACATCGACTCCTGCAAGCCCAACTCCGCCTCAAACATCGCCCGATAACGCGACCCCACCTCCGATGCCAGTACCGCCGGCGCTCCATCCTCCACCAGCGCTCCATCTTCTATAACCAGAACGCGTTCAAACCCCAGCGTCTCGCTCACATCATGCGTAATACAAAGCAAGGTCACGTCCCGCCAAAGCGCTCGTACCCGCTCCAGCAACCGGTGCCGCTGCTCGCGATCCAGCCCCCGAAAAGGTTCATCCAAAATAGCCAGTCGCGTCCCCGGCCGCAAAAAAGCCCGCGCCAACCGCACCCTCTGACCCTCTCCTCCCGAAACCAGTGCCCCACCTTCGCCCAACCGGCTCTCAAACCCCTCCGGCAACCGCTCCAACACGCGCCGCAAGTCCGCAGCATCCAGCACCTGCAACATCGACGCCGCCTTCTCATCCGCGTGCCCCAGCGGCGACCCATACCGAATATTCTCCAGAAACGACCGGTTCCAGATCTGCACCGCCGGATCCACCCATGCCGTATGCCGGCGCAAGCTCTCTAGACACTGACCGATGGGCCGCCCATCCACCCAAACCTCTCCCTGCGCCGGACGCGACCACCCTAACAACAGCCCAACCAAACTCGACTTGCCCGCCCCCGAAGGCCCCACAACCGCCACATGCGCACCCGCGGCAATATCGACAGTAATGTTGCGCAGAATCGTATGCCCAGCTGCCCGCATGGTCACGTTCTCGAAATGAACCGACACCGGAGCCCGTTCCTCTTCCGCAACCACGGCCAATGCAATCGGCTGCTCCTCCTCCAGCGCCCCCAGCGGCTCCAGCAGCCGCAGGGTCCTGTTCCTATAAGCCGGATACTGCCACGCAATCTGTGCAATCTGTTGCCCGAGCACGGGAAGATTCAGCGCCCAATAAATCAGCAGCAGCACCGCCCCGGCTTCAGCACTGCGGGCGAGATGCAGAAACAACATCGCCGCCGCCAATCCGAACCCTACTGCAAACTGCGCCGCCTCAAACCAGACTGCCACCGTCTGCAGACCCAGCCCAGCATCCGCCCATCCTGTTAACAGCCCGCGATGCTCCCGCCGAACCGCCCGCTGCGCCCCATGTACCTGAATCGGAACCAACCCTAAAAGCGCATCAAGGTAATACCGCGACAGCGCCCCGCTATGCGTTCGTACCCGCAAATCGCGTTCAATCACTGTTGGCTGCGCCAGGAGCGGCAACAAAAACGCCGAGAGCGCCGCAATAGCCGCCAAAGGTGCTAACCGGTGATCCAGCCATGCAATCCCCACCGCCGTAAGCGCCAGCTCCAGCACCGACCGCACCATCTGCCCACCCAAATCCGGCAAATGCCGAATCCGATGGATCATATGACTGCGCTCCGTCATGTCCGACATCAACCGGCTCTGAAAGTACCGATCCGACAACCGCGGAATCTTCTCCAAAAATGCCTGCCGCAACCGCGTCTCCAACCGCCGCCCCATGCGCAGCAAAGTGGCAGTCGCCGGCAGTTCTATAAGCAGGAGAACCAACAAAAATAGCAACAGCGCTCCGACCGCCGCCAACCGCTGCCCCGAAAGCCCCAACTCCCGGCTCAAATCAAACAGCCCGCGAAAGAGAATCGCCTCCAAAATCACGCCGCCAGCAGCCAGCAGGGAAGTGAAGAGTAAAAGCGCAGGCGAAAACACCCCATCCGCCCGCAGCAGGCGAAGCAGCTCTCGCCCCGGACGCGCCGGAGTCTCGTTCAAAGCCGCCGCAATCTCCGGCGAAATCTCAACGTCCCGCAGCTCGCCCTTCGCCCGCCGCCCGCTCACGTGCAGCAGCACCGCCCCCTTCAGCAGCAATTCTCCCTCGTGCTCTGCAGGCAGAACAGACCAATGGTCGACAGGAATCTTGCTGTCGTCCTCGCAAAACCGATCCAGTAGCTTCCGGCATTGCCGCCCACGGCGGATGCCCCCGCCGTCCAGAATGGTCTGGACCAGACGAGTGGCTGCGTCCAACTGTCCTAAGGAAAGCCAGGTCGGATCGGTGAGCGCAACCTTAAGAAGCTGTTTCCCGTTAACCCCCAGGTTTCGCAGCCGGTGGAGGAAACTAGTTTGTGCTGTCAAGGTCTCAGCCCACGCCCGCCACGCCTCCGCCGGCACCTGAGTTTTGTGGACGTATACCTCGTCCAGAAACGTCTCGCAGCGAATCCAGCGTCGACCCGTGGCGGGATCCATACATTGCAGCAGATTCCCGTGCCGCCGCCAGACCACCTGAAAATGCGTGGTTCCATTCGGCAAACGAACCACAACAATCGCCGGCAGCACGTCCGCTCCAGGAAGCAACAAGTGGTCTACGGGAAGCATCACCTGCTGCGCTTCCAGGCCCAAATGAATCGCCACCTCTTCCAGGGTATCGATCGAGGTCCCATCAACGTCAGTCTGGCAAGCCTCTCGCAAGCGCCCATAGCTAACGGAAACCCCAAAACCCTCCAGCAAACACTTCAACGACGCAGGACCGCAGTCCATCGCCGACGCCTGAATCACTTCTGGAACAAAGAATCGCCTCACCGCAGGCCCGTGTGGCGCGGAAGGCCCGTGTGGCGCGGACACTCCTGTCCGCGAACGAGGAGGTAAGACCGCCCCTCAGTGCTCATCAACGCCGCTCCCTCGCGCGGTGCCGGATGTAGGTGCCGTCAACATCTGCCCCGCCGCCCTCAACACAATCTTCGCCGGCGTCAACCGCTCCACCTCAACTTCCACCGACCCGGGCAACCCATGCTGCAAATTAATGGGCAACGGCCCTCCACCAGCAAGGTTCATCTCCACACGCACTTTCCCATCGCGAATTTCCCCCGCTACATTGGAAACCACGGTAGCAATGCTGCCATACTGCGTCCAAGGAAACCCATCCAGCCGCAGCCTCCCCGGCTGCCCCGGACGAATCCGCCCCAAAGCATCCGAAGGCGCAAACTCCGCCACCGCCCGCAACTTCCCATCCGGAAGAATCGCGCACAACCGTTCCGTTTCATCCACCACGCCGCCAGGCCGCAACTCCGCCACCTCGGCGAGCTTCCCAGAAATCGGCGCCCGAATCATCCGCCGCTCCACTTCATAATTCAACCGGTCAATCGATGCCCGAGCCGTAGCCTGCTCGCCTTCCAATTTCCGAATTTCCCCCGCCAGGTTCTCCGCCTGCACCACACGATCACTCTCCCGCGACCCCTGACCCTGCTGCAACCTACTAGCCTCCAGCCGCAAACTCTCCGCCGCCTGCCGCCGGCTGTCCGCCAAACGTTGCCCCTGCTCGTACTCGCGCCGCGGAATCAGGTCTTGCTTATGCAATTGCTCCAACCGCTTCGCCTCATCCGCCGCTTCCTTGGCCAGCGTATCCGCCTCCTGAAACTTCGCCGCCGCCTGATCCTGCGCAATGCTCGACGTCCGCGCCTCCTGCCCCCGCGCCTGATTCGTCCCCTTCACCTGCGCCTGCAGCGAAGCAATCTCCGACGCCAGCGCCGTCAAGTGCGCCGTCTCCTCCTGTACCTGAAACCGCTCAGTCGCTGAATCCAGTTCCACCAACAAATCCCCGGCGTGCACGTCCCGCCCCAGTTGCAGGTTCGTCGTCAACACCTTCGCCAACACCGGAGACTGCACCGGCCGAATCTGCTGGTCCACTTCCAACCGTGCCGTAGAAGTCACCTCATACCGCGGAATCGGCGCCCCTAGAAACCACACCAGCCACCCCGCCAGCAACAACACCGCCAGCGTCAACGCCACAAATGACCCACGAAACCCATCATTCGCCAAAGCCCGTGCCGTTCGCGAAAATGCAGTAGACATCGTTTCTCTCCGGACTCAGTTCCTACGCGTTTCGATCATCCAGTGTAGTCGCGGACGCCCACGTCCGCGCGGTCTTAAAGCAAGCACCTAGTGTAGCCGCAGGCGCTCCGTCCGCGTGCGCTTGCTGTATGCAAATCCGCCTCCTCCAGGAAGCCGATGCCGAAGCCTTCAGCACCCTCCGCCTCGAAGCCCTCGAAACCCGACCGCCGCACCTTCGGCTCCTCCCCAGAAGACCACCGCGCCCTAACCATCGCCCAAGTAGCCGACCGCATCCGCCCCATCGACCGAGGCAGCTTCGTCATGAGCGCGTGGAACAAGAAAGACGGTTTAGTAGCCAACATCGGCTTCCGCCGCGAAACCCAAGTCAAATCCCGCCACAAAGGCATGATCTGGGGCGTCTACGTAACCCCGTCCCACCGCGGAAAAGGCCTGGCAAGGACCCTACTGACGGCTACGCTCGACCGCCTAAGTACCTACCCAGACCTCGAGCAAGTAACCCTGGCCGTCTCCGCCGAACAGAAATCCGCATGGCGGCTCTACCTCTCCGCGGGATTTTAAGGAGTTCGGCCTCGAGCGCAAATCCCTGAAAATCGGCAGCGCCTACGTCGACGAGCACTGGATACTCCTCAGCCTCCGCGCCTAGGTCCGGACGAAGCGCTCTCTGCTCCGGACCTCGTAACGAAAGTCATCAGAAGAACATTGACGCACACCCCAGGGACAACGATATAGTGGTTCCCACTTGGAGTCTGGAACGAAATTCCTTTGGCGGAATTTCAGCAGCAAGGGGCCAGCTCTCCGAAGTTTTCCCCCGAGGCCAAATCTCGGGTTTCAGGGCCTGAGGTCTTATGTCCACACGTTCGCTTCGTCCTCTGTTGTTTTGCGTCCTCGGCAGTTTCCTGGCGACTACCGTCCCTCAGGCCCAACAAGCCCCAGCCTCCCGCGTCCTCCAAGCCGTGGACAACAACGTCCGCATCACCCTCCCCGGCAACACCCACCCCCTGGCCCGCCCCGAATTCGATCAGGGCGAAGCCCCAGCCAACATGCCGCTGAATCGCATGCTGCTAGTCCTCAAGCGCAGCGATCAGCAGGAGGCCGCCCTGCTCCGGTTAATGGAGGACCAGCAGTACAAGAAGTCTCCCAGCTATCACAAGTGGCTCACGCCAGTCGACTTCGGCGCACGTTTTGGACCGACCGACGCCGACATTGCCGCAGTCACCAACTGGCTCCAAGCCAGCGGCTTCCAACTCGCGCAGGTAAGCAAGGGCCGCACCGTCATCGAATTCTCTGGCACCGCCGGAATCGTGAAACAGGCTTTCGGGACCTCCATTCATAGGTTTCTCGTCAAAGGCCAAGAACATTGGGCCAACGTCGGCGACCCAACCATTCCTGCAGCCCTCGCCCCAGTCGTTGCTGGTATCGATTCGCTGCACAACTTCCCAAGGCAGGCACACAGCCGCTACCTCGGGCAATACTCCCTAAAGACAAAAAAGCTGACCTCGTCCAACCCGGAATACACCTTTGGGTGTGGCAACAGTTCCACCTGTTACGGATTAACGCCCTTCGACTTCGCCACCATCTACGATCTCCTGCCTCTTTGGAACGCCGCCACTCCGATCAATGGAACGGGACAAACCATCGCCATCGTCGGCGAAACCGACATCAATCCTTCAGATGCCACCACTTTCTGGAACTTGTTTGGCTTGGATGGCACGGACCCGCATCGTCCCCAGCCCACCCTCATCATCACCCACAACGGGCCGGACCCAGGTGTCCAAGGCGACGAAGGGGAAGCAGATATTGACACGCAATGGTCCGGAGCCGTAGCGCCAGGCGCCACCATCAATTTCGTTGTCTCCGCATCTACAGAAACCACCGCAGGCGTCGATCTCTCCGCCCTCTACATCGTTGACAACAACCTGGCCCCTGTCATGAGCGAAAGCTATGGCTTTTGCGAGGCCGGCATAGGCAATGGTGAAGTCAACTTTTATGGTGGACTCTGGGAACAAGCCTCGGCGCAAGGCATTACCGCCCTCGTCTCTTCCGGTGATGCCGGCTCTGCAGGCTGCGATGACTTCAATACCAGTGCTGCGGCCCAAAATGGACTAGGTGTCAGCGGTTTCGCTTCCACGCCTTTCAATGTCGCCGTCGGAGGCACAGACTTCAACCAGTTTAGAAAGGAAACAACGTATTGGAACGCGAACAACGATCCAATTACGCAAAAATCCGCCAAGGGCTACATTCCCGAAACTACTTGGAATGACTCTTGCACAAACAGTCTGCTGCAGTTTCTGACGGGGGGCTCGACCAACCCGGAAACCAACTGCAACAATCCAAATTTCACAGGCTTTCACGACATCGTGAGCGGCAGCGGAGGGGTCAGTCTTGCCTGGACGAAACCTGCCTGGCAAACCGTGTGGCGCTCGCTCCATATCTCGATCCCAAACGCTTCCATTGGGTCTTCTTTGTCGATTCGTTTCTCTTCCCGCTCGCGAATCGCGATCAAACCGGAAAAAATCCGGATATGGGCGTGTACATCCCTCTTCAGGAAAAAGTGTTGCAACGCTACATGCAGCAGGAAAATGTCAGCGCCTTGCCCGCCGATCTCGCC
>Ga0137418_10004079_pt1 | contig 13401 bp, 9 predicted proteins | sample CZODoug3_1_2_16f_FD_122242 | JGI IMG/M metagenome (GOLD analysis project Ga0137418, IMG submission 122242) | Vadose zone soil fungal communities from Angelo Coast Range Reserve, California, USA - CZODoug3_1_2_16fungal (Hybrid Assembly) | ecosystem: Environmental > Terrestrial > Soil > Vadose...
TCACCCTCCCCGAAAAAAGAGGCATGGGCGAAAATGAAAGTCGTACTGTTCTGCGGTGGCTTCGGCACGCGGCTGCGGGAGCACTCGGAGACGATCCCCAAGCCGCTGGTCACCATCGGCTCCCGGCCGCTCCTGTGGCATCTCATGCGTTACTACGCGCACTTCGGTCATCGCGACTTCATTCTGTGTCTGGGCTATCGCGGCGACATGATCCGCGAGTATTTCCTGGGCTATAACGAGGCGATGTCCAACGACTTCACGCTGCGCGAAGGCGGACGCAGCATCGAGCTCCACAGCCAGGACATCCGGGACTGGAACATCACTTTTGCCGACACGGGTCTGCACAGCAACATCGGTCAGCGGCTGCTACGGGTGCGCAAGTACCTCGAGAACGAAGCGGAATTCCTGGCTAACTACACCGACGGGGTCTCCAATCTGCCCCTGGATGCATTGGTGGCGGATCTCCGCCGCAGAAAGGCGGTGGCCACGTTTGCCTCGGTGCACAGCGCGCAGACCTATCACACGGTCCAGGCCACGCCGGACGGCACGGTCACGGCCATGCGCGCGATGCAGGAGCAGCAACTGCGCATCAACGGCGGGTTCTTCGCGCTGCGGGGCGAGATTTTCAACTATCTTCGTGAGGGCGAGGACCTGGTCGAGGAGCCATTCGGCAGGCTCATCGCCGAGAAGAAGCTCATTACGTTTCCCTGGGATGGGTTCTGGCGCTGCATGGACACCTTCAAGGACAAGATCACGTTCGACCGCCTGGAAGCGAGCGGGGACTGCCCGTGGAAGGTCTGGCTGACCTGATGGGTCTACTGGCGTAGCGCCAGGGCGCCTACGGTCTATCACGAAAGCCAATCCCGGAGTCCCCCGTTGCGCATACTGTTCGTGAATCAGCGTGCCTATCTCCCGCAGCTCATGGGCGGCGTCGAGCAGACGACGTTCGACCTGGGCAGACAGCTCACCCAGATGCGTCACCAGACGGCAGTCATGTGTGGCCTCGTCAGGGGGGACGCGACCTGGCTGCGCAATCGCCTCGGCAGCCGCCTCACGCGGCGTGGGTTTCCGAGGGGTCGATACCTCGGCTCGCCGGTCTACCGCGGCTATGATCCGCGGGTGGGATTCGAGGAGGTGCTCGCGGACTTCCACCCTGATGGGCTCGTGATTGCCGGTGGAACCAACGAGTCGTTCGAGCTGGCGGCACAAAGCGTACGCACCGGCCTGCATAGCATCTATTATTTTCACGACCTCGTGACGCTGCGCCGCCTGCAGACCCCCGAGCTGCTCTCGGGCCTCGCGTTGGTGGCGAACTCGGCGTATACGGCGGGGGTGGTCCGGGAGATTCTCGGACGCGAGTGCCTCGTCATCCCGCCGCTCATCGATCGGGCAGCGTACCGGACGATGGGCGCACCCAGCGAACGCCGTCACGTCACGATGGTCAATCCGCGCCGCGTGAAGGGTGGGCAGACGGCGTTCGAGCTGGCGCAGGCCTGTCCGGACATTCCGTTCGTGTTTGTCGAAGCCTGGGGGGGCGACAACGAATACGTTCGCGCGCTACGCGCCGCCGCCCCGGCGCTCCCCAACGTCACCTGGCACCCACCGACCACCGATATGCGCCGCATCTACGCCACCACGCGCATCCTGCTGGTACCGAGTGAGTTGGAGGAGACCTGGGGACGGGTGGCGAGCGAAGCGCATGTCTCCGGGATTCCGGTCCTGGCGCGCGCGGTCGCCGCCCTTCCGGAATCCGTGGGGCCGGGCGGGATGCTGATTGAGCCGCAGGCGCCGATCGGGGAGTGGATTCGTGCGCTGCGCTCGATGTGGGAGGATGGCGCCCTGTACGAGACCTTATCCGCACGTGCGCGGGAGTATTCCGAGCGCGCCGACGCACAGCCCGAGCACCTGGCGGAGGCTTTCGTTGCCGCCCTGCAATCGCCGATGGCAGGCGCTACCAGCCCGCCTCACGGCGCCGCGGCGGCTACCGACGTATGCGGCATTCCCTCAATGAGTACGAGCTTGCAGCGGGCCTTCGTCACCATCGTGACGCCCGTGTACAACGGGGAGGCGTATCTGCGGGAGTGCATCGAGAGTGTTCTCGCGCAGACCTGGCAGAACTGGGAATATGTCATTCTCAACAATGCGAGCACCGATGGCTCGCTCGGCATCGCTAACGAATACGCCGCCCGCGATGCGCGGATCCGCGTGCACAGCAATCCGCACACCCTGCCGATGATGCAGAATCACAATGCGGCGCTGCGATTGATGTCGGCGCAGGCGCAGTACTGCAAGCCCCTGATGGCGGATGACTGGCTGTACCCGGAGTGCATCGAGAAGATGGTGAGCTGCGCGCAGGCGCAGCCGTCAATTGGACTCGTATGCGCCTACGCGTTGACGGGGGTTGGGATACTGTTCCAGGGAGTGCGCTGCGCAGGTTCTCCCACGACGTTCCTCAGCGGTCGCGCCGCCTGTCGCTTGTCGCTGCTCGGGGAGTCGTACTTCTTTGGCTCGCCCACCACCATGCTGATCAGGTCGGATCTGATCCGCAAGCGCAATCCCTTCTACAACCCGGTGAACCTGCACGCGGACGAGGAGTCGGGCTACGACATCCTGCAGGAATCCGATTTCGGCTTCGTACACCAGGTGCTGTCGTTCTTTCGCATACACGAGCACAGTCAGACGTCGATGGCCCGTCAGTTCGAGAGCATTTTCGTTGGCCGCGTATACGCTCTTGCGAAGTACGGGCACGAGTATCTGACCGATGAAGAGTTCGAGCGGCGGTATCGCGAGAGATTTAACGAGTATTACGACCTGTTGGCGGCGGCCGCCCTGCACGGTCGGGGCAGGGACTTCTGGGAGTATCACCGAGCAAAGCTGGCGCTGCTCGCAACGCCGCTCGACCGGCCGCGACTCGCGCGAGCGATTGCCCGGCGTGCGCTGAGACGCCTCGCGTCGCCGGGCTCGCTCGCGGAAAGTGTGCGGACCCGGTGGCTGTCGGCGTTGCGGCGACACCGCAAGCTCAATAAGGAGTCCACGAACTCAGGTGGACGGCGGTGACCTCGACGCGCTGCGTGATCTTGAGATACCGACCGCCGCGGGGCTCAGTAAGGAGTCGGTGAGCGCAGTTGAACGTCGGTCACTTCAAGGCGTCCAGGCAATTCGCTGAGAGCTACGACGAGCCTTGCGACGTCGCGGGCTCTTAACAGGCTCTCGGGTCTGTATGCTTGACGGTGCCTGGCGTAGATTCTGCGCATGCGAGGCGTGGCGGTTCGTCCGGGGAACAGGCTCGAGACGCGAATCCCGCGCCGGTTGAAGTCGTGGCGGAGGCTGTCCACGAGGCCCTGCACGGCATGCTGCGTGGCCTTGAACGCGGCCGCACCTTCACCCCGACTCTGCACGATGCTCGAGTTGAGAAAGATCACCTGGCCCCGGCTCCGTTGCAGCAACCGCATGAGCCCCTGTGTCAGCAGATACGGGCCGCGCACGTTCACGTTGAACAGGAGATCAAACGTTTCGGTTTCGACGCTTCCCGCTTTGGTCCATGCGTACTCCCCCGCGGCGTGCACGAGCACGTGCGCGCGTGTCAGTTCTGCCGATAACACCGACAGCAGGCCGCGGATGTCGGCCACTGAGCCGAGGTCGGCGATTGCAGTGCCGGCGAGGCGGCGCGCGGGAATCCGGCGTGCTGCGCTTGCGAGTCTGCGTTCGTTGCGGCCGATCAGGAACAGCCTGTCCCCTGCGGCGGCGAACGCCTGCGCGACCGCGGCGCCGATCCCGGACGTGGCTCCCGTTACGATGACCAGCTTCGACGCTCTCACGGGCGGGAAAGATCCTTGGCGGCGTGCCGCCCGTCAAGGTTTAATGGTCAAAGAGTGCGTAAATTGCCAAACTTCCGACTCACCACCTGAACCGTCGCGCCCCCTCTCATGCTCGAGCTCACACTTCCCCACTCCGACAGACGCCGGCCCACGCGCATTCTGTGCCTGGGCGCGCACTGTGACGACATCGATATCGGCTGCGGCGGGACGCTGCTGAAGCTCCTCGGAGGCTCCGGGCGCTGGGACGTGACATGGGCCGTATTCAGCGCCAGCCGCGAGCGTGCGCTGGAGCTCAAGGCGAGTGCACGCAGGTTTCTGCGCCGCGCGGCGCACGCACGGGTCCTGACCTACGAATTCCGCGATGCCTATTTCCCGGCCGAATACGCCGCGGTGAAGAACGCCGTGGAGTCCCTGAAAGACCTGCCGGCACCGGATCTCGTGTTCACGCATCATCGCGCGGATGTTCACCAGGATCACCGCATCGTGGGTGAGCTGGCGTGGAACGCGTTCCGCGGCCATCTCATCCTCGAGTACGAGATCCCGAAATATGAAGGTGGACTTACGACACCCAACGCCTACGTCAGGCTGGACAAGGCACACGTCGACGCCAAGACGCGCGCGCTCATCAGCTGCTACCCGAGCCAGCACTCCAAGCCCTGGTTCCGTGCCGAGACGTTCACGAGTCTGCTGCGCCTGCGGGGAGTCGAAGCCGGTTCGGACACCGGTTGGGCAGAGGGTTTCCACGTCAGCAAGTTCTGTATTGGCTGAGGCACCGGTTCGGCACCGCATGAGCGTAATCCATGTCGACTCGCGCCTGACGGACGACGAACGCCGGCAGCGGCTCTACCAGGGGGATCTGTTCGTCTACTCGCCGACGCCCGAGTCCCTCGCGCTGGTCGAGTTCGCGCGCAGCCTGCTGAGCGCAGCCTTCGCGCCGCGCGAGCCGGAGCTGGCGCAGTTTTCGATGCCCGTCGACGCGTTCGCCGGCCTGCTCGGGGAACTCAAGCCGAAATTCATCCATCACCCGGAGTGCAAGCGACTGCTGCCGGCGATGCTCAGGGGGGTCGGTTGCGATCCGGAGCGCACGTACTTCGATGTCCCGCGGCTGCGTTCCGCGACCAGTGACGAGTACCTGAGCACCGGCATCGCCTATGCCTTCCACCCACATCGCGACACCTGGTACTCGGCCCCTTTCTGCCAGATCAACTGGTGGCTGCCGGTGTATCCGCTGACGCGCGAGAACTGTATGGCGTTTCACCCGCGCTACTTCTCGCGCACCGTGCGCAACACTTCCAGCACCTACAACTACCAGGAATGGAACCGCACCAGCCGCTTCAACGCCGCGCAACAGATCGGCGCGGACACGCGACCGCAGCCCAAGGCCCTCGAACCGGTGGATCTGGAGCCGGACATCCGCCTGCTGCCGCCGCCGGGAGGCGTGATCCTGTTCTCCTCCGCCCAACTGCACTCGACCGTGCCGAACACCTCGGGGCGTACGCGCTTCAGTATCGATTTCCGGGTCGTGAACCTGGATGACGTGCAGGGATTGCGCGGCGCCGCCAACGTCGATTCGCGCTGCACCGGCACGACCATGGGCGACTACCTGCGCTGCACGGACCTGGCACATCTGCCGGCCGAAGCCACGTCGGCCTACGATAACGGCCCACCGCAGGTGGTGAGCGGATCGTGAGCCGCACCTGGTTGTTCGCGGTCGCACTGCTCGTGGCTGGTGCGGGCCTGCTGGCCTGGTGGCTGCGGTCCGCGGACACCGGGGCGCCTCCCGCAGCGACCGGTGCAACTGCGGTCGTCGGCGCACCCGCGGCGGGGGCAACCTCCCAGGGCACGGACGCTGCGGGCGCCACGGGTGCGAGGCAGTCCGCGCCGGCCCCGATCACCGCGCCATTCGCGCCGCCGAACCCGATCCCGGTTGACGACACGCGGGCGGTCGCGAACGGCGCCACCCCGGAACAGCGCCAGGAGAACAAACTGACCCGGGGCCTCAAGCCGCGGCCCGGGGGCGGCATCGTGGTCGAGGCCGTGCCACCGGGCAGCGTCACCGGCCAATTGAGACTCCAGGTGGGCGACGCCATAATTACCGTGAACGGAAAGCCCGTGGGGTCGCCGGAGGAGTTCGCCCGGATGTACCAGGAACAGGGATTGCCCCGACAACTCACTATCATTCGCGACGGCAGGGAAATGCACCGCCACTAGAAACGGGGTCTTCGGGGACCGGTCTCGAGGGGATATGTCGGACGGACGTTACATCCCAAGCGTCGGATTTCTTTACAGCAACGTCGGTCTGGGCCGACCCCGGATGGGGTTGCCTCATGATTTCAGGCGACTTTCCGGCGGGGCACGATTGTTGCTTTATCTCCGGCGCCGTCGCGTGGGGCGGGTGGGACACATTATGTCGCGAGGATGCGAATGATCAGGAAAATCATGTGGCTGGCCGCCTGCGTACTCGGCAGCTCGCTGGCCCATGCTCAAACGGACGTCCTCGTCTATCGCAATGACAATGCCCGCACGGGCCAGAATCTGAGCGAGACGACGCTGACCTCGGCCAACGTGAATGTCGGCACGTTCGGCAAGATGTATTCGCTTGCGGTCGACGGTCAGGTCTACGGACAACCGCTGGTCAAGGCGAATCTCGCGATCCCGGGGAAGGGCACCTTCAACGTCGTGTTCGTGGCGACCGAGCACGGCAGCGTTTACGCATTCGACACCAATACCGCGACGCCCCTGTGGCAGCGCAGTTTCATCAACGTCGCCGCGGGCATCACTCCCCGGGCCGCGGACGTCAATTCGGACATCTTGCCGGAGATCTCGATCACGTCGACACCGGTCATCGACCCGGCGAGCGGCACGCTGTACGTCGTCGCGGAGACCAAGCAGTCAGGCAATGCGACCTACAGTCTCTACGCCCTCGACATCACGAGCGGGGCGAACAAGGTTGCGCCGGTTCTCATCCAGGCCTCGGTCGGCTCGGGCGCGCCACCTCTGAGGCTCGCGGCGAGCGACACTCAGCAGCGTCCGGGCCTGGTGCTGTCCAACGGCGTGGTGTACGTCGCCTTCGGTTCCAACGGCGATGCCTACCCATGGGTCGGGTGGCTTCTGGGTTACAACGCGACCACCTTGGCGCAGGTGGCAGTGTTCTGCACCTCCGCCGACGGCACCCAGGGTGCCGGCCTGTGGTCATCGGGTGAGGCGCCGCCGGTCGATGCGAGCGGCAATCTCTACATCGTCACGGGCAACGGCACCTTCAACGGCACCACCGACTGGGCGGATGCGTACCTGAAGCTCTCGACCACGAGCGGCCTCACCGTGACCGACTACTTCGCGCCCTTCAACCAGGCCGCGCTCGGCAGCGCCGACCTCGACGTCGCCTCCTCAGGCATCACGCTCCTGCCCGACGCCGCGGGCAGCGCGACTCATCCGCACCTGCTGGTCGGCAGCGGTAAGGACGGCGAGCTGTACCTGGTCGATCGCGACAACATGGGTCACTACAACGGCTCGTACAACAATCCCAACAGCCAGATCGTGCAGTGGATTCCGAATGCGGTCGGCACTCACCCGCTCTCGCCGACTCAGAATCCGCTGCCTTACGTGGATGACTTCTTCTCGACCCCGGCCTACTGGCAGAACCGTCTGTACTTTTGCGGTGTCGATGATTCGTGCAAGGCCTTCAATATCAGCAACGCCCTCGTGGGTACGACCGCCGCTTCGCACGGCCCGACGACCTATGCCTATCCCGGTGGCCAGCCGGTAATCAGCGCGTCCAGCAGCGCCGCGACCAGCGCCATCCTGTGGGCGGTGGAACGCGATAGCGTCAACAACGTCTCGATCCTGCACGCCTACGATGCGACCAACCTGGCGACTGAGCTCTACAACAGCAACCAGGCGGCCGGTCACCGCGATCAGGGCGGTGTGCCGGTCAAGTTCGCCGTGCCGACCGTGGCCAACGGCAGGGTGATCGTGGGCGCAGCTTCCGAAATCGATGTCTACGGGCTCCTCGCTTCGAACCCGCAGCGCCTGGCGATGCCGACGCTCGCGCCAGTGCCCGGCAGCTACGCCCCCGGGCAGACGGTGACCATCAGTGCGGCGGCCGGCGCGACCATCTACTACACGGTCGACGGCAGCCAGCCGACGCTCGCATCGCCGGTGTACAGCAGTCCGATTGCGCTCGCCGCGACCACCACGACCATCAACGCGATCGCGGTGCAAAGCGGCTGGCTGACGAGCCCGACTACTTCGGGCGTTTACACCCTCGGCGCAGCGGCTCCGATCGCCTTCGTGCAGCAGAACTACGCGACACCGCAGACCGCGCAGGCCTCGGTCAGCGTGCGCTTCAACTCCACGCAGCGCGCCGGGGATCTCAACGTGGTGGTGATCGGCTGGAACGACTCGACCGCGACGCTGAAGAGCGTGACCGATTCGGCCAACAACCTCTACGCGCCGGCGTTGCCGGCGCCGACGGTTCAGAGCGGGGTTGCGACCCAGACGATCTACTACGCCAAGAACATCGCCTCTGCTTCCAACACCGTGACGGTGGCGTTCAATGGGTCGGCGGTTTATGCGGACATCCGCATCGCCGAGTACTCCGGACTCGACACGGCCGGCCCGCTGGACGTGTCCGCCGCGGCGATAGGCAGCAGCACCAGCAGCAGCAGCGGGGCTGCCACCACGCACTTCGCCAACGAGCTGATTGTCGGCGCCAACCTCGTGCAGACCGGCACCACCGCCGCCGGTTCCGGCTTCACCTCCCGCACCATCACCGTGCCTGACATGGACATCCTCGAGGACTGGATCGTCACGACGAGCGGCAGCTACACGGCCAGCGCGCCGGTCAGCCCCTCGGGGGCGTGGATCATGCAAATGGTCACGTTCAAAGGCGCCAGCGGCGGCGGGGGCGGGACGGTTGCGCCCACGGCCCCTTCGAACCTGACGGCGACCTCGGGCAGCAGCAGCCAGGTCGCTCTGTCGTGGGGTGCAGCGACGGAGTCCGGCGGCACGATCGTGCAATACGTGATCGAGCGCTGCGGGGGCGCGGGTTGCAGCAACTTCGCGCAGGTTGCCGTGACCGCCACGCAGACGACCTACACCGACGACTTCGTGAGCGGGGGAATCACCTACGGCTACCGGGTGCGCGCCGTGGACAGCTCGAGTGTGAGCGGGCCGTACTCGAACACCGCGACCGTGGCGACCCCGCCGGGGCCTCCCACGGCGCCCACCAACCTCGTGGCCACCGCCGCGGGCAGCGCGCAGATCAATCTCACCTGGGGCGCGGCAACCGAGGACGGCGGCACCTTCAGTCAATACCGCATCGAGCGCTGCCAGGGCGCGAACTGCAGCAGCTACGCACAGATCGCGACCTCAACCGGCCTGAGCTTCAGTGACACGACGGTGGGTGGCAATACCACCTACGCCTATCGCGTGCGGGCCGCGGACACCAACGGCAACACGGGTCCGTACTCGAACGTCGCGACCGCGACTACGGCCGCGCCGACATTCACCGCGCCGGGGAACCTGACGGCGAGTGCCGCGAGCGGCTCGCAGATCAACCTCTCGTGGACCGCGGCGAGCGAAACCGGCGGCACGATCAGCGCCTATCTCATCGAGCGCTGCCAGGGAGCCGGCTGCAGTACCTTCGCCCAGATCGCCAGCGCTACCGGAACCGGTTACAACGACACGGGCTTGTCCGGGGCCACCGCTTATTCCTACCGCGTGCGGGCCACCGACACGGGCGGCAACCGGGGACCCTACTCGAACGTGGCCAGCGCAACGACCACCGGCGCCACGCCGGTCATCACCTACGTGCAGCAGAACTACGCCAATCCGCAGACTCCGCAAACCAGCGTGGCGGTGAAATTCACCGCTACACAGGGGAGTGGCGATCTCAACGTGGTGGTCGTGGGCTGGAACGACTCGATCGCGACCGTCGGCACCGTTACGGACTCGAGCGGCAACGTGTACAAGCCGGCGGTCGGCCCGACCGTGCAGAGTGGCACCGCAAGCCAGGCGATCTACTATGCCGCGAACATCGTGGGCGCGGCGGCAAACGCCAATACTGTGACAGTGACTTTCACCACAGCTGCCCGCTACGCCGACATTCGCATTCTCGAGTACGGCGGGATCGATCCCAACAGTCCGCTGGATGTCACGGCGACCGGCACCGGCAGCAGCACACTCAGCAGCACTGCCTCGGTGACCACGACCTATGCCAATGACCTGATCATCGGTGCGAATCTGGTGCAGACGGGCACGACGGGCGCCGGCGCGGGATTCACCAGCCGCGTGATTACCCAGCCCGACAGCGACATCGTCGAGGACCGCATCGTTACGGCGACGGGCAGCTACAGCGCGACGGCGCCGGTCTCGCCGTCCGCGGCGTGGATCATGCAGCTGGCGGCTTTCCGGCGTCATCCTTAAGCGACACGGACACTGTCGGCGCGGCGAGACAACTACCCAAGCTTGTCTCACCTCGTGCAGCATTGCATCCAATGCAGATACGATGGCTCTGGGCAGCCGCGGCGGCGCTCCTGGTTTGTTCAATCGCCGGATGCGGCTCCGCAGGCGTCAGCATCACCACGCCTTCCGGGGGCGGCAACGATCCGCCCGGCGCTGCGCTCTCGGTGTCGCTCACCACACCGGGCCCGGGTGCGACGGCATTCGGTAACAGCGTGAGCGGCGGTCCGGTCACGCTCGGGGCGAGCGTGTCCGGGAGCGCCACGAGCCTGCAATTCCAGATCGACGGGGCCGCCGTCGGCGCGCCGCTCGCCGCGGCACCGTACTCCTATGCCTGGGACAGTACGCGCGCGCCGAACGGTCCGCACACCGTCACGGCGGTCGTGCGCGACGCGGCGGGCCATCAGATTACGAGTTCCGGGGTGACGGTAACGGTCGCCAACACGAGCCCCGTGACCGGAGCGGCGGGGCCGCTGCATGCCGCCGGAACCGCACAACCGGCCTCGAACTATTTCAGCATCGGGGTGACCGGCGGTATACGACTGCTGGCGGGCAGCCACACCTGGAACGATGCGCAGGATCAAGACACCGCCCTGGGTCTGAGCAGCTTCGATTTCGATGCGTTCGTGGCATTTCTTGCTGCGCATCGCATGAACGTCACCATACTCTGGCACATTGATCTGCCGCGCTTCTGCAACTGGGAGCCGGGGGGCGTGTGGACCATGAACTCCGCCACCGGCATGCCGTGGGCGCGGAGCGGCCCCGGAATCGCTTCCGACGGCGGGGCGAAGTTCAATCTGACCGTGTTCAACCAGGCTTACTTTGATCGCCTGCGGGCACGTGTGCAGCAGCTGCAACAGAACGGCATCTACGCCATCGTGCAGCTGTTCGACGGCTTCGATCTCACCAATTACCGCTGTGGCAACACGGCCCCGCTGGGCGACGGCTATCCCTTCACCGGAGTCAACAATGTCAACGGCATCGACGATGGTTACTCCGGGGGACGCAGCGGCACGGCTTCCATGACCATGACCGCGGCCAACGCCTTGACTGACGTGCAGGACAGCTATGTCAGAAAGGTCATCGACACGCTCAACTCGCTCCCCAACGTCATGTGGGAAATTTCCGAGGAGGCCCCGGACAACTCCACCTGGTGGCAGGCGCACATGATCGCGCTCATTCGCAGCTACGAGGCGGGCAAGCCGCTGCAGCACCCGATCGGCTTTCCGAGTCTCGATACTATGGCCGCCTCCGACGCGACCCTGTTCGCGAGCAATGCCGACTGGATTGCCCCGAGCAGCAGGCTCTCCCCGACCGACAACTGCGCGAGCGGTACCCCGGCGTGCAAGGTCGACGTCAATGACAGCGATCACGACTACTTCGGCATGTCGAATGATTCGCTGCAGACCAACCGCAATTACCTGTGGCAGAACTTTACCCACGGCGCGCATGTGCTGTTCATGGACCCTTACCTGGTTTACTGGACCAACGGCAACCGCAACCTCTGCGGCGGCAACACCACCCCGCTCAACGGGCTGTGCGCTGCGCCCGATACGCATTGGGACAACTTCCGCGACAACCTCGGCTACCTGCTGGTGTATGCCAACACCAAGCTCGGTCTGGTGAACATGAGCGCGCACGGGGAGCTCGCCAGCACCGGCTTCTGTCTCGCCAAGAACGCCGCGGCGGGGGGTGAGTTTCTGGTGTATGCGCCGCAGGGCGGCACCTTCACCGTAAACCTGACGACACAGCGCGGGGCGACGCTGCGGGTCGAATGGCTGGATCCCTCCACCGGTGCGGTCAGCAGCGGGGGCACGGTGGCGGGAGGGGCAGCCTCGCAGTCCTTCACGCCGCCGTGGGGCAGCAGCCACGATGCCGTGCTGTACCTCGTGGACCAGGCGGGTCACGGCTGATGTAGCCGCATCCTTGTCGCAACTGTGATTATGTTCACAGCTTCGCCCGGGTCTCGCTTCACGCTTTACACTGTCGTGTAAAGTCCGACCCTTCGGTCCGTCGGTTTCACGTACCCCAGGCCTCTATGCGCATCCGCGTTCTCGGACAATACGTGCCGGTCTCCATCGGCGTACTCGCGCTCATCGAGGCGGCCCTCGCGTTCCTGGCGCTGTATGCGGCGGTCCTCATCCGCTTTCAGACCCCGATCAGGCACTTATCGCACCTGGAGCAGGAACTGGGTCCGTTGTGGCCGCGCGGGCTGCTGTTCAGCGTCATCGTGGCCATCTGCCTGCTCGCCTTCGGCCTGTACAGCTCGCGCCAGCGCGCGCAGCTCGGGGGCATTTTCGTGCGCCTGGTGGCGGCGCTGGCGGTGGCCTCGGGCGCCATCGCCGCCAACCGGTTCGCCGGAATCCAGTGCTCCGTTAGTGGCAACACCGCCGCCTTATGAGGGTGCGAATGCGAACGTAGCGGTCACGCCGACGCCCCTGCCGCCAACGAATGTGAATGCAAACGTGGATGTGCCGCACGAAACGCCGACGCCCACGCCGAAACGCGTCGACTGTTCGAAGCCGAGCAGTTGAAAACTGAACAAGCTGACTACGGGCGCGAAAAGGCATTTTTGCAGCGCTCGATCAAGCTCGCTGTTTGTGAAGTCCGACAGAGGAATTATTGTCGAGGCGTACCCACCTGCGTATCTACCTGCTGGTCGGTTAGAACTGGTTGAGGAATCAAAGCTTTCGTATAGGGGCATCAACCGTTGCTGACTGAACCGGGACCAGGCAATGTCACGGCAGGATATTATGACTCTTACTTGTTTGGGTGAGGTGGCTCCGATAGAGTCGTGCAACTCCCCCAATTGCGCTGAGAGCTGGTGCAAATCGTCTGCTTCGTCTATTGCATCAACGCACAAGACAAACTCAGAGCTCTCGGTCGATTCATTTTCGGTTAACACCTCGATTACCTTCTGCCATGAAAGATCGGTTATTGCCGGCCAGATTTCCTGAGAAATCGATTGAGCTGCTTGTTCCAATGAGAACTGCTTACCTCGAAGAAGCAAAACTGGTACGCCGTCATCCATCAAACGCTGCGCTTCGGTTGCAACCGAAATCGACTTCCCCACACCAGACGGTCCGAGAACCACAAGATATCGCTCCTCAGAAACGAGGAA
>Ga0137418_10004080_pt1 | contig 13400 bp, 17 predicted proteins | sample CZODoug3_1_2_16f_FD_122242 | JGI IMG/M metagenome (GOLD analysis project Ga0137418, IMG submission 122242) | Vadose zone soil fungal communities from Angelo Coast Range Reserve, California, USA - CZODoug3_1_2_16fungal (Hybrid Assembly) | ecosystem: Environmental > Terrestrial > Soil > Vadose...
GCCAGCACGATGGCCCCGGACCAGAGCGGCAGCGACCACCAGACGCCGCGGGTCAGCGCGACGCCGGCGAAATAGACGGCGAAGTAGACGGCGGGTATGGCAAACGCCACGAGGCGCAGCGCCCAGGCGCGTGCCGGCGACGGCAGCAGCCAGCGCACGAGCAGATCAGCGACGAGGCCGGCCGCGATGGCGCCCGGGATCAGCCGCCACTGATCACGCGCTCCGCCCACCATCAGCGCGTTCATGCCGAACACGACACCGAAAGCGCCCGCGGGCACCCGCGGTCCCCAGCGGCGGAGCGCGAGCAGCACGATCGCGCTGATGAGGATCGCCTGCATGAGGATCGCCACGACACCGAGCCCATGCGCCATGGATGCGCTCTGGATCTCCATGCTCCGGAACAACGGGTCGGGCGCGACGGTGGGGAACACCCTGGCCGTCGGCTGGTTGCCCACGGCCGCCCACGGGCGGGTGAAGTGATGGGCGTACTGGGTGAAGAACGAGAACACCGAGAGCAGGAAGCCCAGCGAGAGGACCGCCGGCCAGGGCGCCACCACGGCGTCGTGGCGCCGCCATGCCGCGCGCAGCGGGCCGGTGAAGATCAGGGCGGCGCCGACGCCGAGGACGATATGGCTGGGCGAGAGCAACGTCTCCACGTCGACCTCGATGCCGAAGATCGTGTGCCACAGCATGTCGAGCACGCCGCCGAGGAGAAAGATGAGCACCCCGATCAGGCTGAGGTCGTAGCCGTCGGGGAGTGCGCGCGACCACGGGATGCCGGGCGTACGACGCCGGAGCAGCGGCGCCGCCGTCGCGGCGGCCACGGCGCAGAAGCCGGAGTAGAGCACGGCGTGCCACGGCGTGAAGAACGTCTCGAGGTCGGGCCGATGCACGTGCGCCCACACGTCCAGGTAGACGCCCCCCTGGAAGACCGCGCACAGCGCGGCCACGAGGGCGTCGTAACGGACGCCGCCGACCGCCACGACGGCTGGCTGATCGACTGCCGCGACGACAGCGCTCACATCGAGAACATCGAGCCCAGCTTCATGGCCAGGCCCATGTCTCCCTTGACCTTGAGCTTGCCGGACATGAACAGCATCTGTCCAGACTGCTTGCCCGAGAGCATGTCGAGCCAGTCCTGGGCGACGATCTGGAGCGTCAGGTTGGGATTGGTCGCCGGACCCGGGCTCACCGTGCAGGCGCCGTCCTTGATGACGGCGTTCCACGTCCCTCCGCCCTCGCCGCTCACGTCGTACTGGATGGTGGCGTTCGTGCCCGAGGCCTTGTCGGGCCGGAAACGGCCGCCCATAGCCTGAAACGTCTCCGGGACTGTCGGCATGCTGTCCTCCTTTTTATTTGCCGTCGGAGCGCCTTCGCAGGGCTCCGGCGCTCGACGGTCGGCGAATCACTGCGCCCGGCGAATTAAAATGTGAACAAGTCCATCCCGCCCGTCACCGGCAGGACGGCGCCGGTGATGTAGCGCGCGCGCTCGGAGCACAGGAAGGTCACCGCGGCGGCCACATCCTCGGGCTCGCCCTCCTTCTGCATCGCCACGCGTTTGACCATCCGCTCGTAGAGCGGTGACAGCGAGGCGTTGGGCGCGATGATACCGGGCGCGATCGCGTTGCACGTCACGTTGTGGCGCGCGCCCTCCAGCGCCACCGACTTCGCGAAGCCGATCACCCCGATCTTGGACGTCGAGTAGGCGGTCTGCCCGAAGCCGCCCATGAGGCCGGCGATCGAGGCCATGCACACGATACGACCCCAGCGCCGCTCGCGCATCCCCGGAAACACCGCGCGCGTCACCTTGAAGGTGCCCGTCACGTTCACGGAGAGATTCAGCTCCCAGTCCTCGTCGCGCATGTCCTTGAGCTGGCCGACCGTGTAGATGAGACCCGCGTTGTTCACGCAGATGTCGATGGGCCCGAGGTCGCGCTCGATGGTGGCCGCCGCCTCGGTCACCTGCGCCGTGTCGCGGATGTCACAGCCGTAGCCGCGGGCGGCGCCGCCGTCGGCGAGGATCTGCTTGGCCACGAGGTCGGCGCCCTCGGGATCGAGGTCGAGCACGGCCACCTTGCAGCCCTCGGCGGCCAGGGCCAGGCAGTCGGCCTTGCCGAGGCTCCGCGCGCCGCCCGTGACCAGCGCCGTCTTGCCGCGGATGCCGAGGTCCACTACTTCCCCTTGAACTGCGGCTCGCGCTTGCCGAAGAACGCCTGGATGCCCTCGGCGGCGTCCTCGCTCTTCAGCGTCGGCATGAACGCCTCCAGCTCGACGTCGACCGACTTCGCCATCGGCACTTCGAGGCCCTCGTCCACCGCCTTGATGATGGCGGCCGTGGCGAGCGGGGCGCGCTTGCCGAGCTGGCGCGCGAGCGCCTTCGCGTCGTTCAGCGTCTCGCCGTCCTTGCAGAGCCGGTTGACGAGCCGCAGCTGCAGGCACTCCGCCGCGGGGACCTGGGTGCCGAGGATCAGGAACTCGAGCGCCTTCGTGCGGCCGATGAGCCGCGGCAGGCGCTGGCTGCCGCCGTAACCCGGGATGATGCCGAGGTTGGATTCCGTCTGGCCCATCCGCGCCGTCTCCTTCATGAGCCGGAAGTGGCAGGCCATGGCGATCTCCATCCCGCCGCCCATCGCGTGGCCGTTGATGGCCGCGATGACGGGCTTGGGAAAGCGCTCGATCTTGCGCATCACGCTGTTGCCGAAGCGGATGAAGGCCTCGACGTCGCCGCCGGAGAACGCCGAGCCGAGGTCGGCGCCGCCGCAGAAGATCTTGTCGCCGGCGCCCGTGATGACGACCGAGCGCACGCTGTCGTCCTCGCGCACCGCGTTCAGCGCGTCGTTCAGCTCGCGGATCAGCGGCTCGCTGATGGCGTTGGCGGGTGGGCGGTTGAGCGTGACGATCGCGAACGACTCCTCGCGCGCCAGGATGAGCGTCTCAAATCCCATCGCGGGTGACTCCTTTGAGAAAGATGTTGGCCACGGGCTCGGCGGCGTCCGCCAGGCGGTAACCGCGCTTGCCGAGCACCCAGGAGGTCGTGACCTGGTCCATGGCGCCGAAGAGCATCTTGGTCGCCACCTTCACGGGCAGGTCGGCGCGGAACACGCCGGCCTCCACGCCCTCCTGGAGCACCGAGCCGATGAGGTCGAAGTAGGCGGAGATCTCGTGCGCCGAGGCGCCGCGGAAGAACTTCTGGCCCTGGCGCAGCTCGACCTGGACGACCTCGGCCATGTCGGGATGGGCCTCCAGCGTCTCGAAGTGCAGGCGCACGAGCCGCCGCAGCTTGGCGGGCGCCTCGGGCTCGCCCGCGATCTCCTTGCGCAGCGCGCTCACGAAGCCCGCCATCTTCTCGCGGAAGAGGGTGACGAGGATCTCGTCCTTCGTCTTGAAGTAGAGGTAGATGGTGCCGCTGGCGATGCCCGCCTCGCGCGCGATGTCGGACACGCGCGAGTTGTAGAACCCGTAGCGCGCGAACACGCGCACGGCCGCGTCGATGATCTGCTGGGGCTTGTCGGGATCGCGCATGGTTCGTGACTGAACCGCGGTTCATTCTACGGGTCGGGCTGAAAGACTGTCAAACGGTGGTACAGTCGGCGCCGTGCAGATCAAATATCGCGCGGGCGTCATGCCGGGACCGTGGCCGGCGGGCCCGGGGGGGGCTGGATTCCTCTGGCAGCTCGTCGAGCTCTGCGAGACGACCGAGATCGACTCGCTCTGGTTCTCGGAGCGGCTGTCCTCCCCGCTCCCCGTGCCGGAGCCGATGACCACGCTGGCCGCCGTCGCCGCGCGCACGCGGCGGCTGAAGTTCGGGCCGAGCGTCTTCATCACGCCGTTCCGCAACCCGGTCACGGCCGCGCGCGAGATCGCGATGATCGACTACCTGTCCGGCGGCCGCATGCTGCCGGCCTTCGGCATCGGCGTCGAGCAGGAGCGCGAGTTCCATGCCGCCGGCGTGCCGTTCAAGGAGCGCGGCCGGCGCACCGACGAGGCGTTGGCGATCATGCGCCGCTGCTGGAGCGAGGAGGAGGTCACGTTCGAGGGCGAGTTCTGGCGCCTCGACAAGATCACCGTGCTGCCCAAGCCGATCCAGCAGCCGATGCCCGCGTGGATCGGGGGCAACAGCGAGGCGGCCATGCGCCGCGCGGGCCGGCTCGGCGACGGCTGGATCCCGTCCTTCATCCCGCCCGATCGCTTCGCCGCCGGCGTGGCGCAGACGCAGCGGTTCGCCGCCGAGGCGGGCCGCGAGGTACCCGCCGATCACTTCGGCACGCTCGTGAACTTCTGCTTCGCCCCCGACCGCGCCGCCGCCCGCGCCCTGGCCGGGCCATTCATCCCGCGCAACCGTGTGGACGACGCGACGCTCGAGCAGTGCACGGCCTTCGGCCCGCCCGCGCTGCTGCGCGAGCGCCTCGAGGAATACGCAGCCGGCGGCGGCTCGAAGTTCATCGTCCGGCCGATGTGCCCGCCCGACCGGATGCTCGACCAGCTCCATCAGCTCGCCGAAGAGGTCGTCCCCGCCTTTCACCGCCGGTGAGCGTCGCAGCAGGCTGGGTGCCGCGATGGTCACCGTCGAAATCGAGGCGACGTTCGAGAGCTGGCAGGCCGCCGCGCGGGCGCTGCTGAGCGACGGCATCGCCCCCGAGGGCGTCGAGTGGCGCGAGCGGCCCGGCGCGCCGCCGGCGCCGAGGGCGTCGAAGTTCTTCCGCGTGCCGCCACGGTTCCTCGAGCTCGCGCGACAGGCGGCGATCGCCGGCGACCCCGCGCGCTGGGCCGCGCTCTACGACGTGCTGTGGCGCATCGTGAACGAGCGGCGGGACCTCCTCGAGGATCGCGCACACCCGACGGTGCGCCGGCTCCACGGCCTCGCCGCCCAGGGACGGCGGGAGGCCGAGCGCGCCGAGCGACCGGACGTGCTTCGGATCGAAGCTGAAGGTGGCGGCGCAGCATCGTTCGTTCCGCCCGGCGCGGATCTCGCGACGCTCGCCGCGGCGGCGAAGCGGTGCCAGGGCTGCCCGCTCTATCGCGACGCGACCCAGACGGTGTTCGGTCGCGGCCCCGCCCAGGCGCGGGTCGTGCTCGTCGGCGAGCAGCCCGGCGACCAGGAGGACCTGCGCGACGCGCCGTTCGTCGGCCCGGCCGGCGAGGTCCTCGATCGGGCGCTGACCGAAGTCCACCTCGACCGCGCCACGCTGTACGTGACCAACGCGGTGAAACACTTCAAGTTCGTCATGCGGGGCAAGCGGCGGATCCACCAGACGCCGAGGCTCTCGGAGATCGCGGCCTGCCGGGCCTGGGTCGAGGCGGAGCTCGCCGTCATCAAGCCGGAGACGCTCGTGTGCCTGGGCGCGACGGCGGCGCGTGCATTGCTCGGCGACGAATTCCGGCTCATGCGCGATCGTGGCCGCGTATTCGTGACGCGGTGGGCGCCGCGCACGCTCGCCACCCTCCATCCCTCCGCGGTGCTCCGTGGCGAGGACGATGCGGCGCAGGAGCGCCTCTACCGGATGCTGGTCGACGACCTGCGGCTGGCGGCCGTCGCGGCCTAGCTCCTCCGCCTCAGCCGCGAAGGATCGCGCCGAGGACGTCGGGATCCACGTTGCCGCCGGAGAGCACCACCCCCACCCGCGCCCCCGCCGGCAGCGGCAGGCGTCCGGCGAGCACGGCCGCCGCCGCCACCGCACCCGTGGGCTCGGCCACCACGTGCGCGCGGAGCGCCAGGAACCGCACCGCCTCGCGCACCTCGTCGTCGCTCACCAGCACGATGTCGTTGACGTTGGCCTTGAGGATGGGGAACGTGAGCGCGCCGGGCGTGGTGAGACGGATGCCGTCGGCGATAGTGGGGGGCGGCGGGATCGTCACGCGCTCGCCCTTGCGCAGCGAGAGGTACGTGTCGTTGGCGGTGTCGGTCTCGACGCCGAAGATCTGGATGCCGGGAAAGAGCGTCCGCGCCACCGTCGAGCACCCCGCCATGAGCCCGCCGCCGCCCACCGGGGTCAGCAGCGCGTCGAGCGAGGGCACGTCCTGGAAGAGCTCGAGGGCGGCCGTTCCCTGCCCGGCCATGATCGCCTCGTCGTCATAGGGCGGCACGATCACGCGGTTCGTCTTCTCGGCCAGCGCGCGCGCCACCGCCTCGCGGTCGTCGCGCTGGCGATCGTAGAAGACGACCTCGGCGCCGTAGCGCCGCGTGGCCTCGAGCTTGAGCTTCGGCGCGTCCGACGGCATGCAGATGATGGCCGTCGTCTCCGTCATCTGCGCGGCCAGGGCCACGCCCTGCGCGTGGTTGCCCGACGAGAAGGCGACGACACCGCGCCGGCGCTCGTCGGCGCTGAGGGTCAGCAGCTTGTTGAGGGCGCCGCGGATCTTGAACGCGCCCGCCCGCTGGAGGTTTTCGCACTTGAGGAAGACGACGAAGCCCGTGGCGTCGTCCAGGGACTGACAGGACACCACCGGCGTGCGGTGGATGCGGTTGCGCAGACGGCGCGCGGCCAGATGAACGTCGTCGATGGAGAGGCTCATGGAGCGCTAGTATACTTGCCGCCATGCTCCGCGTGACCGTGCTCCTCGTCGCGCTCGTAATCCTCGCCGGCTGCTCCGTGCTCTCCGTGGATCTCACGCCGCGCGTGCGGCCGCTGGAGGAGGAGGTCGTCGAGGGCAAGGGCGAGGCGAAGATCCTGTTGATGGACGTCTCGGGCTTCATCACCGACGAGGCGCCGTCCGGCGGGCTCGGCCTCGGGCCCTCGACGGTGCACGTACCGATGCTGGTGCGGATCCGCGAGGAGCTCAAGAAGGCGGCGCACGACCGCCACGTGCGCGCCCTCGTGCTGCGCATCAACACGCCGGGGGGCACCGTCACCGCCTCCGACATCATCTACCGCGAGGTCATGCTGTTCCGGGAGGAGACGAAGGTCCCGGTGGTGGCCGCGCTCATGGATGTCGCCGCCTCGGGCGGCTATTACATCGCCCTGGCCGCCGACCGCATCGTCGCGCATCCCACCACGGTGACCGGCTCGATCGGCACCATCATGGTCACCGCCAACGTCGAGGGGCTGCTGGGCAAGATCGGCGTGGCCACCAACACCTTCAAGTCGGCCGAGCACAAGGACATGGGCAGCCCCTTCCGGATGCTCACGCCCGAGGAGCGCGCGATCTTCCAGTCGGTGATCGATGAGCTACAGCGGCAGTTCGTGGCCAAGGTCGTCGAGCGCCGGCGCCTGCCGGAGTCCACCGCGCGCGGGCTGGCCGACGGACGCATCTACACGGCGCCGCAGGCGCTGGACAAGGGGCTGGTCGACGCCATCGGCTACATGCCCGACGCCCTGGCCGCCGCGCGCAGCGCGATCGGCGTGCACGAGGCCAAGGTCATCGTCTACAAGCGGCCGCGCGAATACCAGGCGACCTACTACGCCCAGACGCGTACCGAGGCGCACGCCCTCGGCGCGACGCTGGAGCGCTTCGCCACGCTGGCCGGCGCGGGCCCGCGCTTCCTCTACTTGTGGTCGCCCTGACCGCCCAAAGGAGCGGAGCCGGAGGGCTGAGACGGCTCGTGGCCCTCGCAGCGCAGCACCGGCAGTCGCGGGTACTTCGCAAAGCGCGGATCGTCGGCGCTCCGCGCGCAGAGCCAGAACACCGAGCCCCTGGCGGAGGCCACGCGCCGCGCGTGCCGGCACGTGGCGCAGAGCCCGGCGACGCCCGCGGCCACTCAGCCCGCCGCGAGCACGTCGAGGTAGTGCTTGAGGATGCGCGCCGTGGCGCCCCAGATCACGTCGCCGCCCTCGAGGTCCCAGAAATACATCTCGCGCATCGCGCCCTCGCGCTCCCGGTGCTCCACGCGCAGTGCGGCCGGGTCGACGAGCCGCGCAAAGGGCACCTCGATCACGCGCTCGATCTCGTGGCCGTCGGGCTTCCAGCCGACCGCCCCGCGCACGAGGCCGACCCACGGCGTGATGATGAACTGCGTCGCCACCGTCTCGGTGTCGTCGAGCGCGCCGAGCGGCTCGACGCTCGTGCGCGGCAGGCCGATCTCCTCCTCCGTCTCGCGCAGCGCCGCCTCCAGAAACCCCGCGTCGCTCGGATCCACGCGCCCGCCCGGAAAGCTGATCTGGCCGCGATGCGAGCCGACGTTGTCGGTGCGCTTGGTGAAGACGAGGGCCGGACCCTCGCGCTCCACGATCGGCACCAGCACCGCCGCCTTCACCAGGGGTCCGCCGACGACCATGCGGCGCTCGCGCGCGGCGAGGCGCCCGCGCGTGCGCGCGACCAGCTCGGCCGTCGTCACTAGGACATCACGAAGCCGCCGTCGACGTTGAGCGCCTGGCCGGTGATGCCGGCCGACTCCGGCAGCGTCAGGAAGACGGCGACCTGGGCGATCTCCTCGGGCTCCATCATTCGCCGCTGGGGGACCTGCCGCTTGTAATAGCGCTCGAAGATCTCCTCGCCCGAGCGCGGACCGGCCTTCGTCGACTGCACGGCGACGCCCATGCCCGCGCGCGTGTAGCCGGGACAGATCGCGTTGACGGTGATGGCGGGATATCCCTGCGAGCCGAGCTCGGCGGCCAGGGCGCGCGTGACGCCGACGACGCCGTGCTTGGAGGCGGCGTAGGCGCTCACGTAGCCGTAGCCGCCCATCTTGCCGAGCACGGAGGCGATGGTGACGATGCGCCCACTGCCCTGGGCCATCATCCGCGGCAGGGCCGCGCGGATCGCGCGATAGGTGCCGTTGAGGTTGACGTCGATCACGCGGAGCCAGTCGGTCTCGTCCTGCGCGGCGAGGAGCCCGCTGAGCCCGAGCCCCGCGCACGTCACGAGGACGTCGAGGCGTCCGTGCTCGCGCTCGGCGACCGCCACCAGCGCCCGCATGTCCTCCGAGCGCGTCACGTCGGCGCGGGCACCGACGGCGCGGCCGCCCGCCGCGCGAATGGCCGCCGCGGCGGCCTCGCCGCTGTCGCCGAGATCCCCGACGACGACGCCCGCCCCCTCGACGGCGAAGGCGCGCGCGATCGCGCGGCCGATCCCGCCCCCGCCGCCGGTGACGACGACCGCCTGCTTGTCGAGGCGGGTCACGCGAACCGCACGCTCACGGAGCCCAGCCGCGTGAAGGTCGCCCGCACGGTATCGCCGGCCCTGGCGCTCAGGATCTTCGACACGGATCCCGTCATGACGACGTCGCCGGCGCGCAGCCCGAGCCCCCGCGAGCCGAGATGGTTCGCGATCCACGCGAGCGAGTTCAGCGGATTGCCCATCACCTCGTACGCCGTGTTGGTCGCCACCACCGTGCCGCTCTGCTCGTAGAGCAGCCCCTCGAGCGCCAGGTCGATCCCGGCCAGCGGCGTGAGCGCGCCGCCGAGGACGATGGCCTTGGCGTAGACGCCGTCGGCGACGGCGTCGGTGCCGACGGCCTTGCCGCTGTGGCGGAAATCGATCAGCTCGAGCGCGGGCACGGCGCCCTCCACCGCCTGCAGCGCGCGCGGCGCCGTGACGCCGGGGCCGGCGAGGTCGTGCTTCATCACGAACGCGACCTCCGCCTCGACGCCGGGCTTCACGAAGCGCGCGGCCGGGATTTCGGCGCCGCTCGCCAGCACGCCGCTCGCCAGCAGGAAGGCGCACACCGGCTCCGTCACCTGCCACGACTCCTGTCCGGCCTTGCTGGTGAAGCCGGCCTTCCAGCCGGCCACGCGCTCGCCGCGGCCAAGCAGGGCGTCGCGCAGGCGGTCCTGGGCCGCGTATGCCTCCGTGAGGCTCAGACGCTTCGTCTCGCTCGGCGGCCGGTGCGGCCGCGGCTCGTCGCGCGCGGCGAGGCATTCCTTGACGAGGTCGTCGCTCATGGGCGTCTCGCTTGTGTGAGGTGATCCAGCAGAGCCGGCAATGCCTCGCCCGCCCGGGCCCGGACGACGACGTCCGCGGCGTGATCGCACGGGGTCGGCGTGAGATTGACGATCGCGAGACGCGCGCCCGCCGCCTTCGCGTGCGCCGGCAGGTACGCGGCGGGGTAGACGACCAGCGAGGAGCCGACCACGACGAAGAGATCGGCCGCGCACGCCCGACGCTCGGCCTGCGCCCACGCGATGGGCGGCATCGCCTCGCCGAAGAGAATCGTGTGCGGCTTCACGACGCCGCCGCAGGCCGGGCACTCGGGCACGGCCACGCCGTCGTCGAGCCACGCGTGGACCTCGTCGCGGCTGAACGCGGCGCCGCACGCCAGGCACCGCGCGCGCGTGGCGTTGCCGTGGATCTCGATCACCGCGTCGTCCGGCAGGCCCGCGCGCTGGTGCAGATTGTCGACGTTCTGGGTGATGCAGCAGTCGAGCCGGCCGAGCGTCCACAAGGTCGCGATGGCGACGTGCGCGGCGTTCGGCTTGGCGTCACGGATCACCGGATAGATGCGCCGGCCAACCTCCCAGTAACGGCGCCGGCCCTCCACGCCGCCGATGAAGCGCTGCCACGTGAGGTCACCGGGAGCGTAGCGGTCCCACACGCCGCCCGGGCTGCGAAAGTCGGGAATGCCCGACTCGGTGCTGACGCCCGCGCCCGTGAAGACCACGGGGCGCCGCGCGGAGGCGAAGAGCGCCGCGAGACGGGCGGTCGCGTCGTCGACCACGCCGGTCAGCGGCGACGTCGCCGGCGATGCCCCCGGCGATGCTTTTGTTGGAGCGGGGTCCGCGAGGTCGGCTTGGGACGCGGGTGGCCGGTTCTGGAGGGCCGCGGTTCCGCGCCACCCGGCTTGGGTCGTCGCGCGGCGCCCGACTTCGGCTTGCGTTTCGGACCGTGTCCGGTGCGGACGTGCGAGTCGTTGCGGCGCCCGACGTCGCCACGCACCATGGGGCCGGCCTGGATCTCGTGGATCCACGCGTCGAGATCGCGCGCCAGCTCGGGATAGCAGTTGTCGCGATACGCGGCGAGCGCGCGCAGCGCCGCCGGGTCTTTCCACGGCTTGAGGACGAAGACGCCCTCGCGATCCGCGGGGTCGAAGGGCGCCGCCGTGGCCAGGGCCATCACGACGTAGCGCCGGGTCAGCTCGGACATTCGATCCTCCTGGTCGCCCGCGGGCGGAAAAACGCAGCCGTAGGGTACCGCCGGCGGCCGCGCCGGGGCAAGGTCAGACGGTCGTCCTCGTCGTCGTGCCGGGCGGCGCGGCCCGACGCAGCCACGCGAGGCAGAGCACGAACAGCAGGGCGCAGGCCGCGGCGACGACGGCGTTGGTGCGTCTATCTTGTAGGCTCCCCCCGAACGCCGTCTGGAGCGTGTAGACGGCGTTGTTGACGACGTGGCAGACGATCGCCGGCAGCACGCTGCCGGTGCGCTCGACCACGACTCCGAGGTAGAGCCCCATCACGAACGCGAGCACCATGTGCACGCCGGAGATGTCGAGGTGCAGAACGCCGAAGCAGGCCGCGGTGACGACGATGGCGCGCGACGACCCCCACGCTTCGGCCAGCCGCGTCTGCATGTAGCCGCGAAAGAACAGCTCCTCCGCCGCCCCCGCGATGACCCCGAAGACGACGACGGCGCCGAAGAGGTCGGGGCCCACCGCCGTCTCGAGCACGCGGCGCACGATCACGATGGAACCGCGCTCGCCGAACCCCATCAGCGACGTCAGCGAGTCCAGCAGCTGGCCGAGCGCGAGCATGCCGAGCACCATCACGCCAAGCGCACGGCCGCTCTCCCACCCGGGAAGGAGTCGCAACGCGGCGGGCGTCGTCGGCTGGACGATGGCGAGCAGCGTGAAGAGCAGCGCGAAGGACGACGCGAGGCTGCCGGCGATGAGCGCAGGCAGTGACTGTAACAACGCCTGATCGGGTGTGTCGGGAAAGATCGACTTGAGGGTGACGATGGCCATCCCCGATGCGGCGAAGATGCCGGCGACGGCCGCGATGTAGGTCGCGAACACGCGCCAGACCCCGTGCATCAGCCGCGCCGCGGCTCCAGCCACACCTCATCGATCGAGAGACGTCCGGACCCCGCGAAGAACAGCAGCACGCCGCCGGCCAGCAGCCTGAGATCCAGGCGCGCGCCGGCCCAGCCGGCGTTCGGCAGCTTCACCACGAATGCCGCCACGACGAACTCGATGGCGAAGAGCAGGCCGACCCAGCGTCCGGCGAGACCGACGAGCAGCAGCGCGCCGCCCACCAGCTCCAGCAGGGCGATGAACGGTCCGGTGACGCCGGGCGCCGGCATCCCCATCTTGGCGAAGTTCGAGGCCACCGTGGGCAAGCCGCTCGCGACCTTGCCCCATCCGGCGTTCAGGAGGATGAGCCCCATCACCACGCGTACCGCGGCCACGCCCCATCCCGGATCCAACGATCGCCAGATCGCCATGCGCCGCCTCCGTGGTCAGCGCGCGATGCTACCATGCGTGCATGGCTCGCGTCGTGCTGGCGCTCGTGCTCGCGCTCGCGGCGATCGCTCCGGCGGCGGCGCAGCCGACGGCGTGCGCGCCGACGAAGCCGGACATGCTCGGTCCCTTCTACAAGCCCGGCGCGCCCGAGCGCGCGGCCACCGGCCAGGGACTCGTCGTCGGCGGAATCGTGCGCTTTCTGTAGCGAATACTCCATGTTCGATTGCCCCGAGCAAAGCCACACTTCCCCGACGAGAACATCCGTGAAGGTGACGACATTCTTCCCTGAGATGGTCAGATCGATCGACTTATCGCTCGCTTTCAGCGGTTCCAGATCAACCCGCCATTTTCCATCCGCGCCGGCGGTTGTCGCCGCGCTGTTCGATTCGTCCAAGACCGGCTTCGAGATCGCCATCGGGCTCACCGGCGTGATGAGCCTGTGGCTGGGCCTCATGAAGATCGCCGAGAAGGTGGCCACGAACAGCAGGCTGCGCGCCACCACGCCGACGTCGGGCGTGGTCACCCGCAGTGCATCGATCATCCGCCCGCCCGTGGTCACCACCCGCCCATTTTGACTCCATCAAGGTCACAGACCGGTGGAGCACACGCGATAAGTCCCCGACCGGGCACCAACAGCACCTCGGTTCGGGTCCGCCGGTTTGACCCCAGCTGGGACGTTTGCGATCGAAATTCCAGATCCCCTGGATCTCGCGTCATAAGGTCCTAGTTGTTTCCTGCGAGGCGTGGCGCCGGGTCTTGCCACCGATGACGCCTCACCTACTCAACATGTTCCACTAACGAAGGGAGCTTTCATGAGTACGGCCGCCGAGCGTGCTGCGCAACTGGACCTCGTTGCCCGACTCAAGTCTGCATATCCCGAGCTTCCGGATGCACCGACTCCTGATCTGCTTGACCACGAGCGCATCACCGCCTACCTGAAGCCCGTCCACGACGTGGGCGGTGAGCCCGATGCGCCGATGAAGTATGAGAACAAGCAGTACGAGCTGTGGAAGCACATGACCTACGTGGTCTGCGAGGTGCTCGCGTGGCGGGGGATATGGCTGTCGGAGGA